>CEVA01024304.1_pt1 | contig 28123 bp, 11 predicted proteins | sample 361521 | NCBI WGS metagenome assembly CEVA01 (sample SAMEA2622823, study PRJEB7988) | marine metagenome | isolation source: saline water (ENVO:00002010), including
CCTGAATCCTGGTCAAACACTGGAAATCAAGGGAAAGATCTACCTAGTGAAAAACGATTTGGAGGCTTTGCTGACGCGTTACCGGAAGGATTTCCCAGAGCATCGGAAACTGCACCGGCCATAATGGCCGCGGATCTTTACTTAGGCGGAGTGGTCGAGGCGAGGTAAGCGAAGAGGTTTCGAAGTTCATCTGGTGTGAGGGTCGACAAGAGACCGTCGGGCATCAGGGAACGCTTGAGGGGTTCGAAACGCGCGATTTGTTCGCGAGCAACAAGGTGATCTTGCCCGTCCAACCCTCGCAGTATGACGACCTTTGGGTTTTCCTCCACCTTGAATCCACTGAGGATTCGACCATCCTTGGTGGTCAGTAGGTTGTGTTCGTAGCCTTCGCGTATTTCCGCGTTGGGTCGCACGATGGCGAGTAGAATGGCGTCGAGATCGGAACGATCGTAAGGAGTGAGATCGGGGCCAATGCGGCCTCCTTTGCCAAACAAGACATGACAGGAGGCGCAACCCGCCTTTCCGAAATAGATGCTTTCACCGACTTTTGGGTTGCCTCCTCCGGTCGAGGCGAGTTCCCGATAGCGAGCGAGCTCGCGATCCAAGTCAGTTTCGGAACGAGTCAGCGATGAGCCAAAAGTCTTGTCTATGCTGTCTTTCAAATTCGGAGACTTGTGCAAACGCAATTTGGCGAGGGTTTCCTGGTCGATTTTTTTGCGCGGGATGGCGTTTGATTTACAGGCCTCGACCAAAGCCAAGGCCCATGCGGGTCTACTTGAGAGTAGGTGTATGGCTGGCTGTTGGAGTTCATTCGGCAAATTACTCCACGCTTCGATGACTTTTGCGCCAATTTCCTGATTGGTGAATTTTTGCAGGCTGAGCATGGCCTCCTGCCGCAATGCCTTTTGTTTTCCGGACTGCACCAATTCGATCAGGACGGGCACCGCTGTGTCAGCCTTGACGTCACCCAGAACCCTCGTGATTTGAATGCGAAGGTCTAACGGGGTTCGGTTGTCTTTCAATAGGTCAAGGGCCTTGGTGATGGCTGCTTCGTCTCTTCCACGAAGTGAGAGCAAAACGTTTTCATTGCCGCGGGCTTTCAACAGAGCCTGATTCAAACTTTCGGGGAAAGGGGGCAAGGATCTGCCTTCGAATGCTTTTTCAAAACCCTTCAGCAGACGATTCTTCTGCTCAGGGTTCGGAGCTAATTCCAGCAAGCGGGCGCATGCTTCCAGGTCGATTTGTTCGCCGGACAGAGCCCAGCGGCGCATCAGGTTTTGTTGAGGGGGGGCATCGTCTGCTTGAAGGACGCCATCCCAACTCTCAGGTTTTTCGAAGTGTTTTATAATGGCATCATGATCTTTGGCATGATGTTCGAAGCCCCACCAAATCATCATGGAGAGATGTGGGTCCTCCTTATCTTCCCCTCGTCGCGCAAGCTGTTCCAAAATAGGCAACCCGTCTTTGGGAGGCAGGCGGCGGGCAGTGGCGGCGAGTTGTGAACGTGTCTCGGAATCAGGCTCTTTTCCGGCCAACTCGTACAACGCTTGCGCCGTGTCTTGCGAAACTTCCCCTTGATCGCCCAGCAACCGAACTGTCCAGCGGCGTACGTGCGGATTGTCGTGCTCCAAGGCCTGCAATGCCACCTCCTTGCCAAAACCTCCGCACAAATTCAGGGCCCAGAAGGCCTGTAAGGCGGGTTGTCCGGTTTCTTTGCGCAGTACCTTCCGAAGCGGAGGAATCCTTTTGGCGTCCTTTTGGTCACCGACGATACGCAAGGCGGTTTCGCGATGCCAGCGGTTAGGATGCCTGAGAGCGGTCTCCAGCAAATTGGCAGGAGAGAACGGAGTTCCGAGCTCGATGGATTTCGACCCCTTGGCCTTCAAGCGGTAGATCCGTCCAAGATCGCCGTCCGTCAGGCCTTGGGAATAGGCGACGTAATGAGCGACCTGTCGAGCGTGGAAGTCCGCTACGTAGAGGTTGCCATCGGGCCCGGTCTGTATTTCCACGGGAGAGAACCAGCGATCCTTTGGGTCGTCTCCTATGGTGATGGGGTAGTCAATGTCTTCGGTTTGAAAGGTTGAACCGTGCGTTTGCAGATCGCTTGCCACGACGTATCGCAAGGTGGGGGCAGTTCCGAAGAGCTTGCCGTGGTAGCGTTTCGGCAGAGCGACGCCTTCGTATATTTCGAAAGTATGAGTAAAACGCTTCACCTTTGGGTGAGCCATGGCGGGGAAATGACCGAATGCATAGGGATTGGAGAGGTCGCCATGTTTCCCGAAGCTCTTGCGGTAATATCCTCCTTGTACGTAGTGAAACCCGCGAGTGTCTCCGCCGTTGTGACCTGAATACACGCGCCCCTTGGCATCAATCTCCACCCCGAACGCGTTACCACCCCCCTCGGCGAAGATCTCGAAGCGATGTGTTTCGGGGTGGTAGCGCCAAGCGAATTGTCCCATGCGGTGGATGGGCTTGAAACCCGGAAGAGGTTTATTGTCGGAGCCATGCAGTACGACGTTGGCCGTCACGGTGCTGCCGTGCGTGGCGTAAATCCAACCATCGGGACCCCAACGCAGGTTGTTGGCGATGGAATGGGAATCCTCCAAGCCAAACCCTGACAACAGGACACGCGGGGTAGAGGAATCGGGGTGGTCATCGCCGTTTTCGTCCGCGTAAAACAACAGATAGGGTGGATTTAGTACGAAGACACCACCTCGGCCAGGCAAGGCGGCTGTGGCGAGGTTGAGGCCGTCGAGGAACACTTTGTGGGAATCGTAGGATCCATCACCATTGGTGTCCTCGTGTATGGAGATGCGATCTTGGCCTCGAAAAGGTGAATCATGAGCATGGGGAGGTGGTGGGGGATAGGCCGGGTCGTATACGTTGCGGTACACTTTGTCGTGGGTTACCATGCGTAACCCGGCCGGCCATGGGTATTGTCGATATTCCACCACCCACAAGCGCTCACGCTCATCGAAATGCAGGTACAGGGGATTGGCTATTTCAGGTTCGCGCAGAACCAGTTCGACTTCCAGATCCTCAGGGGTCTTCAATTCGGGCAAGCGTGACTCCTTTTTCGGAACCGGTTTTTGGGATTTGCCCGGTGTTTCGCGTTTCAGCGCCCAATGGATTGCGTTCAGCAACAGGACACGAAATTCGCTTTTCTCGAAATCGTCGAGATGGCCGAGTGTGGTGAAGAAGACGCGATTGCCGGAAGCCGGCTTGTTTATCCAGGCAACCGGTTCCTTGTCTTCCACTCCCTCAGCCCGACCCATGGCCATGATCTGAGTGGTCTTGGCCAAGGGCAATACCTTGTAGAGTGATCCACCCGAAGATATTTCCTCCGCCGCTTGCAACCCCTTCAGCACGGGATGTCCTTTAGCGGTTGGTTCGAATTGGAACCAAGTCTTCTTCTGGTTTCCATGGTGGTTGGTGTAATGCCCGCCCAGCACCTCGGCATCCCATTCTTCCCACAGGGCATGTCCTTGAGGGGCCGGTTTTCCCCGCAAATGAAAGGCATGATTGGTCGTTCGGATGCCAATCACCGGCTTGCCGGCCTCCACCCATTCCCGAATCGCTTTCATTTGGGATATCTTTGGTGCTCGCCTGCGAACGCTCACAAAGAGCAGATCGGCTTTGGCCAAAGCCTTCTCCAAACCCTTCAAGTCGTCTCGTCCAGCTCCTTCCCGGGGAGCCGTGACATAGCTTGCGGTGAATCCCAGGGGCTTCAGTTCGGACTCGAAGAAAGCGGGTACCGTATTTTCCGTTTGGTATTCCCGTTCGGCCAAGATGAAGGCGATGCGTGGTCCTGCCGCGAAAGCCGAGCAGCTCGCTAGCGAAAAAAGGAGGGAGCGAAGAAGGAAATACACCCTGCCATAGCAATCCAAGGTGAGCTTGGGGTCAAACCTAGGTTGCCTCTTTCCATGTACTTCTTGGATTAATCAAACAACCCTTGGAGAACTTGTTCCACCGAGGCTTTCTCGAAAATCGCGGTTAGGCTGACTGATCCAGTGATCGTGAAGGTGAGGGTGGCGGTCGAGCTTTGTGAATCACCGCTCCAGCCCCTGAACTCGTAGCCATCGGCGGGAGAAGCAGTCAAGGTGACGGTTTTGCCTTCTTCGTAGACGCCTGCTCCGGAAACTGAGCCGCCAATGGATGGCGAGGAGTCGACGTTCACTGCGTAAGAAGGCGTTTCCTCTACATCTTGGCTCAAGGTCCATTGAGATTGGGAATAGTCGTAATACCAGAGATGACCAAGGGAATCGGTTTGCAGGTTGCCGGTGACATTCTGGTGGAAGCGAATCCAATCGCTTTTGTCTTTGCTCCATGCAGCTGGGAAAGCCTCGCGATTCGTCCACAACCATCCCAAGGCGCCATGCCAATACCAAAAGGCTTCGTCCGTTACTTCATCGACGTATATCCAGTCAAAATCGAAGTGGTATGCCCAGTTGTCGTCGGCTTGGTGGAAAAACCCAAACCATAGGCTGCCCTTCCAGCCACCTACTTGCTCCGTTGCATTCAGCTCGTACGATAACTGTTTCGCATCGCTGTGGGTAACGAAATGGGCGGTGAGCGTAAGGTCATTGAATAGAGTAGTTGAAAGAGCGGATTGGTTGTAATCGGTTTGCTGGAACCCGCTCCAATGAGAAAAAGCGTAGCCGTGGGTCGCCGAGGCGTTTAGGTCGATCACTGAACCATAAGGGTAGGCGCCTCCTCCCGAAAGGTTGCCTGCTTGAGCGGGGTCGCTTTGGAGGGTTACGGTATGAGTTGCCTGGACGAAGGAAGCGGTCACTGTATTTGGGGACGTTACGGTAACCGAGGTTGAACTGGAGTTAGGGTCTGCGATCCCATTTCCATTCCAATTGGAAAAAACGTATCCCGTGGCTGGAATGGCCGAGATGCTGGTGGAATCACCATGCGTGAAGGAGCCGGCTCCTGCCACGTAACCACCTTCAACCGGGCTGGCCGACACGGACAGGGAGTGTGAAGCGAGTTCGAAGTTGGCCGTCAAGTTACGATCCTCGGACATGGATACGGAGGTTGTGGATGAATTTTCATCGGCGATGCCTTCCCCGCTCCAGTGGGAGAAAACATATCCTTCGTTCGGCGTCGCCATTAGGTTGGCGTCGCTTCCATGGGCAAAGGAGCCAGCCCCTTCCACAACGCCTGCTCCGTCCGGATGGCTTAGTAGAACCACTTGATGCGAAGCGAGGGAGAAATTGGCCGTGATTGTCTGTGACGAGAGAACGTTTACGGTAGTCGAGCCAGTCATGGGATCGGCGACTTCCGAACCAGTCCAGCTTGAGAATACGTAACCGGTGGCGGGGTTTGCCGAGATGCTGGCGGTTTCCCCGTGAGAAAAGTTTCCGCCTCCAATGACGCTTCCTTGCGCTTCCGATGGGCTTGCTACCGTCAAGGTGTGAACGACGGGCTCGAAATTGGCAGTCAGGCTTCGGTCCGCGCTCATGGCAACGAGGGTGGTGGAGGCGTTGGCGTCCGTCGTTCCTTCACCACTCCAGCTGGAAAAGAGGTATCCTGGGTTTGGGGTAGCCGAGATGGAGGCATTCGTTCCATGAGCAAAAGCACCGCTTCCGGAAACGTTTCCACCCGTGCCGGCGGTCAGGCTAAGGACGCGATTGGCCAAGGCGAAACGAGCTTGGATGGCATAACTGGCGATGGCGTTGGCATGAGTGGACGTAGCGTTTTCGTCTCCCACCAACCCCGTTCCATCGATGATGGTGATTTGGCTGCCCATACCGGCATGAAGTCCGCAATAGTAGAACAAAGTGTCTGGCGTGTTTTCATTTACCGAGAGGGTGACGGTACCGCTCGTGGCTCTTGAATTCGTCACGCCATCGAGATATTCGCCTAAGTAGGAATTTCCACCGCCGGACGAATCCGCGCTAATGTAAAAGGGATGGTTTGTGGTGGTTGCGCCATCGAGGATGAAGGAATATACGTTGCCTCGTACCAGAGTGAGGGGAGGGCTCTCTTGCCCTCCTAGGAAATACGCGTTGGCCGTACCCAAGTGTTGACGAGGCCCGGTTGATACGGCGATAGCGACGGTTCCTCCAGTTTCCCATCCAGCAAAAGTATAATTTTCGTTGGGAACAGCAGTTATGGCCACTGATTCAACTATGCTGTAATTGCCTTCTCCTGTGACGGAACCACCCGTCGAGGAGTGGACGACGATGGCTCGGTTGATGGAACCGAAGTGGGCCCAAGCGATGGCGTTTGCGCCTTGATCCAAGGTGATCATGGCTGCGTTTTGAGAAAGAGGGGAGAGAAGAGTTCCGTTCAATGCTGACCAACCCAAAAAGTAATGACCTTCGGCGGGAGTCGCGTGAAGAGTAGCAGTGGTGTTTTCGTTAAACGTTCCTCCTCCTCCCGTAGATCCTGCAACAGCCGGATTGGAAAAGGTTTGGAGCACGCGTTGGTTGGGTGGAATGGCGGCGAAGTGAGCCGTGACGGTTCGGTTTTGGGTCATCGTGACTTGCGTGGAAGTGGAATTAAGGTCTACCACTCCCGCTCCCGACCAGCCCGTGAAATAAAAACCGCTGGCTGGGTTGGCGTTGATCGCGGCATGTTGGCCATGATTGTAATTGCCTCCTCCTGAAGCGGAACCATTGCCACTGGAATTTACAATGAGTTGAAGTACGTCCGGCTCGAAGTTCGCCGTTACGTTGGCATCCGCTGAAAGGGTGATGGTGGTGGCTGCGGAGTTTGCATCGGCTACGGAGGAACCCGTCCAGTTTACGAAGTGGTGGCCAGGATCGGCAGTGGCCGACAGGTTCACGGTCGATCCATGGTCGTATGCGCCTCCTCCTGAAACGGAACCATTGCCACTGACCATGGTCCCCAAGTACCGTTTTTCGCTGGCGAAGACCGCAGTGACGCTGCGATCCGCCGTCATGGCCACGGTGGTGCTTGCCGAGGTGGAATTCGCGATCCCTGCGCCCGTCCAGTGAACGAATACGTGGTTGCTGGCAGGTGTTGCTTGAATGGCGGCGCTGGAACCGTAGGTGAAGTTTCCGTCTCCTGAAACGGATCCTCCGGACATGGCCTGCACTACGAGTTCTTGGATCTTCACCTTGAAGGTGGCCGTGACGGAACGAGAACGACTCATGTCGACGGTAGTTTGAGCTAGGCTAGGGTTGGATACGCCATCCCCCACCCATATGTCGAAAGCGTATCCCAAGTTGGGAATAGCATGTATGATGGCGTTGCTTCCATGGGCGTAACGTCCGTTCCCCGAAGCGTTGCCTCCCATCGATGCATTTACTTCGAGAAGGGGAGTCGTTAGGTCGTGTAACTTGAGAAATTGAGCCTCATAGGGAGCGGTTGACCACACCTCGTCGCTAGTCGGTACCGGGTTCAGCATAACGAAGATACCGTTGTCCAGCAAGTCTTGGCCCGTACGAGCCTCTGCCCAGAGCAAGTTGCCTTGGTTCTCCACCCGAAAGGCAGCCAAGTTGGAGACGTTATATAAGTGATCCTTTTCTATTCCGAGGAAGGTGTCGTTTCCACCGGGGCTTAGGTCAAAGGTGCCTGATTGCTGGTTGTCGCGATCCAAGTTGACGAAAGCAAGTACGACGTCCGAGGTTTCGGGCGATGCTACCGGTTGGTCCCATTTGGCTACCGCATGTATCTTGGCGTGGGCCGCGTTGGTGGACGTTTCATTGAGAAAATAACGGTGAGATGAGCGAAGGGCGGAACTTTCGCTACGAGCTCGTCCAATGCTCGCATACGCTTTGTAGAGTTGATCCAGTCCGAAGTCGTCGTTGTCCCAGATGGGTTGCATTGAGTTGTAGCGCTTGAAATGAGGAATCTGTTTCCCGAAGTTTGTTTCGTAATGATTGAAGCCATAGGTTCGTGAGATGCCGAGTTCCTGTCCCATGAAGGCCATGGGAATGCCTGCGTGGGCGTTCACCGCGGCGTACCGTATGAGGGCTTGCCAAGGATCCTGGTAATTCTCCTCGTCATGGGAAACGTTGTTCAGCAGGACTAAGTTTTGTCCATAGGCTGCTCGTCGATTTTCGATGGCTTCGCGGTAGGTGCCGGGACTGTCTGCCGATTGCAGGGAGAATAACAGGTTCTCGTTGAGGACGTCGAAGTGTCGACTGGAGCGATAAGTCACCGCTCCGCCATCCAATGCTTCCGACATGAAGACAAAGCTCCATTTTCTCGTCCGCGCCACGTTGATGACGTATTCCCATAACTGAGGGGGTAATCCTTGACCGAAATCGGCTCGCAAGCCATCTATCCCCGTTTGGGTTTGAACGGCGATTGTCTGTCCCGCGGGCAAACCCGTTTTTTCGAGCCAATAGGGAACGTAGGATGCGAAATACTTCCATGTCTTGCGGGTTTGCTCATTCCAGCCTGGACCTGTGAAATCAAAGGCGTCTTCCTCGTTTTGGTGTGGGTTTCTTTCGGCAGGGTCGTTGCCGCGCGCGAGAGCCGAATAATTGCCGAAGTAAACGTCCTTCACGTCGTTCCATTTGCCAAAGTCGTCCCGATCGGGCGCAGTGGCTATTTCGCTTTCGTTGCGAGCGGGAGAACCGTAGTCGTCCGCCCTGGAAAAAAAGCCAGGCAAGATTGTTCGAATCTCGTTATCCGCTGAACCGATGCCGAATATCTCAACGCCTTGCTCATCCAGTTCGACGTCCCATGCCACGTGATTGAAAGGCGCGTCGACCATGACGTTTACTCCCTTCGCATCCGCCGCAGTCACGAAATCACGGAACGCCTGCATGGAGCCTGGTCGCGTATTTGCATTGCTCAATTGAGGCATGACCTCGAAGAAGTTTTTCACTGCGTACGGACTGCCGGGGTCGTAGGTTTGGCCGTTTACGTTTTCTCGACCGTCTTCCCCGCGAGGATGAATGGGCTGAAACCACAACCAATTGGCGCCCATTCCCTTGAGGTAGTCGAGATTCCAACGATTTTCATCGTGCAAGTCCTCGAACGTGCTGCGCGTCGCGAAGCTATCGCCCGAGGCATCCACGGAGAGGGGATTGAGTTCGTACATGATGGCTTGGCGCGCCGTAATGGGACTGACCACTATGGCATGGTCTCGTTTGCCGTCGCTTGTGTACCAATGCCAAACGTCGGCATCGTCTTCTAGTTTGAATCGTACGGTGAGCCGATACGCTCCGGTCTTGCTCGCATTCAGTTCGCGCACCCAAGCGCCTGCTTCTCCTCGCGAGGCATCGAAAGTCATCGCATGAACCTGGTAATAGCCGTTGTCGTTGGCTTGCGAGACGGAGTCGCGGTCCGGCGGTTGAATGCCGTCCTCTATGCCGTCGCCATTGGAATCGCTTGCGGCGCGGTCGCGGTTGTTCAGGTTGGTGTAGACCTCCGCCACCGTGACGTGCGGGGCCTCGAGAATGATTTCCAAGGATTCCTCCGTTTCCTTCACTTCATCAACGAACAAGTGAGTGGAAGTATAATTTGCATTCACTCCGTTTACTTGAACGATCGGATTGACGGGTCCGTGGCTTATGAAGTCGGTAGTCACCGCTCGAATGGTTCGCAGGTCCACGCCTGCGCCCTCGTCTTTGTAATCCACTATGATGGTCTGTTGGAAATCATCGGGGGCTCCCTCGGGATTGCGCAGAATGGGCAACCTGTATGCCAATGCGGTCAATCCCGGAATGACCTCTCTTTCCACCCATGCGCTCGAGACGTCTTGGGCAACGGCCGAGGCGTAGGGAGGTTCTTGTCCTATTGAATCATCGATGCTGATGATTAAATTAGCGATTATCTCGGCGTCGCTTTTTCCATCCACGAGGCTGGAACTGAGATAGGTCTTCATGACGTAATCCTGTCCTACTTTTTCACCATCACTTTGAGGCCAGGTGGCGAAAAGTCGATGGGTGGGGCCACTCGTCTTCACTGTGCGGGTCAAGATACGGAAGTGACCCTCTTCTTCCGACTGTTGCAAGTTGCTTGAGGACGAAATCTCCTTGAGCGCAATTCGTATGGTGGCCTCGCCGCCCCCGGACGGTACGTTGCGGTAACTGAATTTCCATTCCTTGGGAAAGTTGGCGCCCACGTCCTGACGTGAAGTGATTTCCATGGCGTTTGACCAAGCGGTTGCGTTTCCTTCGCCGCTTTGTCCATTGCCATTGAGAGCGCCGGTATGGCCGTCGTCATTCGTTGCATCGGAGTCTTCGATGTGAAAGAGCACCTCGGTTACACTGGGGTCCGTACGTACCACGAAACCGTATTCAGAACCGAACAATTCATCGCCATCCGCAGCGGGGAAAACCACTTCACCCTCGGGTCGCTTGGCGTCGTAGTAGAAAGTGCGAGTGAAGGTGTTGTATATCGGAGCTTGTCCAAGTCGGCTCAGAAAAGCCCGTCCCTTTAGGAAATGGAACCCCTCCTTGAGGCCATTTGCGGTTTGGCCCCAGTCGTTGTGTGGTCGGTGCACGATTGCATCCGCGTTGAACCCACTTATCTCGAAAGTGGTCAGCATCTTTTTCTTCAAGGCGACGGAGGGCTCGTTCTTCGGAAAAACGCTTGCTAGCGCCACACCGTTGGATTCGTTGCGATAGACGCCGATTTTGTATTTCAAGACCCCTGATTCCGGAAGGGGAATGGAGGCTTTCCACCAATCCACGGTCGGTTCTTGTCCATCGGCGTGAGAAAAGGCGAAGGAGATCGTTTGCGTTGTCCCGAGGCCTTCGCCTCCCGCGCCTTCGGGATTGCTTTCGTCGCTGACGTAATAGAGCCGCGCTTGGTTCACTTCCAGACGATACCCCACCTTTACCCAAATCGTTGCCGTGTCATTCGTTACTTGGAACTGTTTCTCCCCTTGGTCGTTGTTTTGCTCGGGATCGTGATACACCCAATGAGCGGTTTCGTTGGGAAAGGAGTCAGCTCCGGTTCCGCCGTTCACGATGGAGAACGTTCCGTTGTCGGCATGCCACCAATAAGTTTCGGCTCCTGCGGATCCGATCATGTTACGACTAGCGTCGCGGGCGGCGAATTTTTCCGGTCCTTGGCGTCCGGTGAAATTCATTTGTTCGTAACCAAGGTAAAGATCGGTTGACAGGGCAGGGGGATTGTCCCGTTGCCCGTTCCCGTTCACGTCGACCCCGCCGTCCAGTTTGAGCAAGACGTTTTCGGCCGATCCATCGGCTCGTACCACGAACTTCAGGTTCGCGCCGTTGGTTACCCTCGGGACGTTCCATGAGTAGGAAAAGTCCGTGGGATCGGGATCGGACACGCCATAAGGGTTGAATCCTGGATCGCCGTCCGGTCCATCGATTCGTTGCACCGAGATGGTACCCACTTCTTTGTCATCCTGTAGAATGCTCAGGGGGTGTCCTCCGGCCAATTCCCAGAGATCCGATGATTCCGGGCTCCGCCAAGAGAACAGAAAATAGCCTCCAGCGGGAATCACCACTTGGTTTAACTGGCTGGCGTATTTGTAAAACCCCCCGCCATAGGAGGAGTAATTGTAGAGATAGGCATCGTTGTCCGTGCCACCGACTGCAGGAAATCCGGTAGTGAACCCCCGAGTTTGGCCGCTCGAGTAATTATCGTTGATCATCACCAATCCGACCGTGCCGGCTGCATCGGACATGCCCGGGTTTTCTCGCTTGTCGACCCGCTCGTAAACGACCACGTCCCCGTCGCTCCAGCGACCGACTTGATAACCCCGGGCAAAATGTTCGTGAAAGTACAGCAAGTTGGGGATGCGGTTGTCGCCCCATTGTCCGAGGAAGTTGGTGTTGGCGTGTCGGGGGAAAGCCCCCCCGCTTCCCTTGAGGAGTCCGGCTTTGTGGTTTCCGTCCGAGTATATGATGCCGATGCCTCCCCTTGTCAGGTAGAGGGCGTGTTGGAGTTCGCGTCGGGCAGCGTAATCACTGTCATGGCTTTGGGCGTGCATGACCGAGGAGCCGGGAGCGAAACCATGGCTACCTGGCGCATCCATGCCAGCCAGAGTGCCCCAGGGATTGCCGAGTTGGCTGTTCAAGTGATGCCTGAGGTCATTGTCCAGCAAGCGCATGCCTGAATTGAAGTAATCGCCCACTGCCGGAGGCGCCCCCAAGTGTTCACCGAACATCATGGCATCGTCGCGAGGCAACTCGGTGTCGAACACGGTATCGCGATGGTTGCCCCAATCGGAGAAACCGCGTGTCAGGTTGAATTGTTCCTGAGCCTGTCCCAAGTATCCGTAGTTACTGCGATCTCGATCATCTCCGAAGGTGGCTCCGAAGAAATCGGCGGGAATGTGTTTGACTGCATCCAACCGCAATCCGTCCGCCTTCGTGCGATCCATCAGCCAACGAACGGCTCGGTTCAGGTAAGCCTCCACGTATTCGGAATAGTAAGCTTCGTGCTGTTGGAGGTATTCGCTCGTCAAACCGTTGTTTTTTCCGAAACCGACGTAGGTTCCGTTGGCGTCGTAGCAGTAGTATTCCGGATTGTTCGGATGGCGCAGAAACTTGATTTTTTCCGTGGTGGCTCCTTCCCAAGCTCCAAAGTTGCGATTGGTGGTTCCGGGTTCGGTGGCAATGTCCACGAGGTCCGCCAAACCCAAGTTTTGCACCTGCCATTCGCTCCACCATTCACGGACGTTGTCCCACTTGCGGTAGTAACCGTCCTCGGTTCGGCGAAGGTGAAAATCCTCCGGTCGCATGCCGGGGTAAATGTCCGGTGGAGCGAAGTCGTTGTATCCGGGCACGTCGAAGGCTCGGTGATTCATGATGTTGTCGAAATACACCCGTATGCCAAACCTGTGAGCCATTTCGATCAAGCGATGCAATTCAGCCTCCGTGCCGTAACGTGTGTTGAAGGTGCCGCGCTGTTCTTTGCCACCTAGGTCAAAGGGATCCCAGAGGTCGTACCCAACCGACAGACCACCGCTTCCCTTCGTTGGCGGCGGCAACCAGAGAGACGTGTAGCCTGCCTCCGCCAGTTCCGGCATACGCCTGGTGATTTCCGCCCAACTGGTATTGAAGTATTGAAGCATTGCCTCGCCGGATGCCAGCGAGGGAAACATGCAAGCCCAGATGAGGAGGATACTCTGCCACCTTAACGACTTTTGGAGGGTTCTCTTCAAGGTTTGGCTAGTTTACGGAAGGATAAATGTCGCCATGTTCTCGGAAAGCACCCTTTCCGTCCGAATGGCTTGGCATGTACATAAAGATCCTCCCATGCATGAGGGAGTATTAAAATTCCATAAGGTATTAGCCAAATACTTAGGAAATTAACATATTATTTTATTTTCTTCGGGTCTGGCATCGGCATTTTCCCGGAAACAAAAAAGCCCGCTCGGAATGAGCGGGCTTTTTGAGAGTTGGTTGGTTTGCTTCAGTCTTCTTTCTCAATGTTATCGATAATCTTTAGTATGAAACGCTTCTTCTTTCCTTTCACGGTTTCGTGCCCTTGTCCGTCGATAATCACTTCGGAATTCGCCTTACTTAAGCTATGATCGAGCTAATGACTTCTCCGTGAACGTCGGTCAGACGAAGGTCTCGGCCTCCGTGTCGGTAAGTGAGATGTTCGTGGTCAAGTCCGAGCAGGTGGAGGACGGTCGCCCAGAGGTCATAGACGTCGCATTTGTTCTCGGTGACGTGATAACCGAACTCATCGGTAGCTCCGTGGATGGTTCCACCCTTCACTCCTCCGCCAGCCAGCCAAACGGAATAGCCATATGGATTATGATCCCTTCCATTGCTGCCTTGGGTGAAGGGCGTGCGGCCGAACTCGCCGCCCCAAACGACAATTGTCTCCTCGAGTAAACCGCGCGCTTTGAGGTCGCGGAGAAGCCCCGCAATCGGCTGATCGACTTGGTAAGCCATGGCGGCATGTCCTTTGTGCAGTTGTCCATGTTGGTCCCATGGATTGGGAGCGTTTCCCGCTCCGATTCCTTCGTTCAGGCAACTGAGCTCGACGAAGCGAACGCCGCGTTCCACCAACCTGCGGGCGAGCAGGCATTGGCGAGCATAACCTGCTGTCTGCTTGTCTCTGGAATCGAGACCATAAAGTTTCTTGGTTGCTTCGGTTTCCCCGCTGAGGTCGCACAGTTCGGGTACCGCGGATTGCATGCGGTAGGCGGTTTCGTAATTTCGGATAGCCGCTTCCACTTGAGGGTTTTTGCCTGTTTGAGCGAGAAAGTTTTGATCGAATCCCTTGACGAATCCCAGGCGGCTCCGTTGAGCCAAGAGAGATTCCCTCGGTTTCACGTTTTTTACTGGTTCCGGCTTGTCCACCTGCAGGATGGACCCTTGGTGAGCGGCGGGCAAATAGCCGCTTCCGTAAAGGCCTACGCCTCCGTGCGGGGCGACCGAGCCCCCGCTGTGCAGAACGACGAATCCCGGCAGGTTTTCGTTTGCCGACCCGAGTCCGTAGCTTACCCAAGCGCCTGCGCTGGGATGCCCCATGAAGGGGAACCCGGAGTGAAAGGCGTAGTTGCCTTGGGCATGCTCGTTCACCTTGCTCGTCATGGAGCGAATTACGGCTAGCTCGTCCACCATTTCTCCAATTTTCGGAAACATCGAACTTACGGGAATGCCGCTTTCGCCGTACGGCTTGAATTCGAAGGGACTGGGAAAAACGTTTCCGTTCTTGTTGAACTGCGTACGTTCGATTTTCACTGGCATCGGCTTGCCGGCGTATTTCTTTAGGCCAGGCTTGGGGTCGAAGCTGTCCACTTGCGAAACTCCGCCCGACATGTAGCAAAAGATTACGCTTTTTGCCTTTTTCCTTGGCGTTGCTTGACCAAGCAAGGCGGCTTCTTTGTTCATTAACCCTTGGAGGGCGAGAAGCCCGAATCCCGTCGAGCAACGAGACAACATTCCGCGTCGGCTGATATATTGCTTCATGGTATTTACTTCAAGTAGATGAATTCCTTCATATTGAAAAGAGCAAGGGCGATGTCCTGGAGGCCCCGTCCGGTTACCGTGCCTTGGGATTGATACTCCTGAAGCTTCTTCTCGAGTTCGTCTCTTTGTTGCTCGAGAAGGTCCTTTTCCTTGCGTTGTTCTGGTGAAAGGGCGGCGATCAGTTCCTTTTGCGACACGTAGTCGGAAGAGCCGCCGAATGAAGCCATCACCTCGCCCGGTTCCAAGGCCCGATCGTAAACACGAGCTTCTCTGATGCGTGCATGCAGCATGCGCTGAGGGTTAGCGGGCAGGTGGCGAACCCCGAAGGACAAGACGCTTTTCCCATTTGGGAAAGTGGCTCGACCCGACTTGTAGGATTTTCCATACGGGCGGCCATTGCGGTATCCCGTGATCGTACCGTCGCTTTGGTAAGTGATGGCTAGATGAATAAATTCCTTGTCTGCCTCCTTTTCCTCGGTGCCGCCGAAAGATTTTGTTCGCCTGAATCCATTGCTGCCAGACATCCAGCGTTTGCCTTCTTGTTCTGCATATACGATCGAGTCGAAGATGGTACCGTTGGGAGTCTGTATGGTGATCACTCCACCACCCCTTTGGCCCAAGTTGTCTAGTTTCACCCATGCTTCCAAAGTTTTTTCGCTTACGTTCAAGGGAAGGGCGTCTGTCACTACGTAACCGCCTCCACTCACCAACAAGACGCCGTTTTCTATTTTGGCTCCGTTCTTGGGGTGAGCGGTAATGCCGCGGATCGTGTCCTTCCAGCCACTGGCGAAGTCCCAGTGAAGGTTAGGCTTGGGACCCACGGGCTTTTCGCTCTTTCCAGAGTCCCTTTCTTCGAGGATTTCGGTCCGGACAGGATCCACGATTGCACTTAATTTTCGGTTCTTTTCCGCCAGCTCATCCTGGACCGCTTTTTTTTCGGCCAACTGCTTGGCTTCGGCTTCCGTTGCACCCTTGATAAAAGCTTCGGCGCGGATTGTTTCTCGTTCGCTCGCCGCTCTGCCGAGAGCGAGTTTGAACATGTGTGAAATACGCTCTGCATCCGTCGCTCCCTGGGCATTGTTTGCGAGATCGCGAGCAGCTCCAATAACAAAGGGATCGTTCATCATGGTGAGTGATTGAGCAGGTACGTTGGTGGCGTCTCGCCTACCTTTTGTGGTAGCGGGAACGGGTGCGTCGAAAACGGTCAGGAATGAGTCGAGCGAATTACGTTTCACTTGTTTGTAGACGGCCCTTCGGGTGGTGTTTCCACCGACTGAACCTCCTTCCGCCACTCCACCGAGATTAATTTTCAGGGAGGCGGCCAGCACGGCGTCTCGGATGGGTTCAGCTTCCAACCTCCTAAGGTGAGCGTGAGAAAGCAGGGCATTGCCGGGATCCTTTTCCGATGCTCCGCTGGAAGGCTTGGAGGATAAACGAAAAGCTTTCGAGGTGGCGAGAAAACGGATCATTTTCTTTACCGACCAACCGTCTTCGCTGAACTTGAAGGCCAAGTAGTCGAGGAGTTCCGGATGGCTTGGTTTTTCACCAAGTCGACCGAAATTATCGGTTGTGGCAACGATGCCTTGCCCGAAAAGGTGGTGCCAAATCCGGTTTGCAATCACTCTCGTGGCGAACGGGTTGTCGGGGCTTACTATGTCCTCTGCATATTCCAGCCTGCCAATAGTGCCCTTGGGGTAGGGCGTGGCGTCCAGCGCTTCCAGAAACCGACGAGGTACGGGATCGCCCGGTTTCTTGTGGTTGCCTCGAACGAAAAGTGGTTGGTCGAAAGGCTCGTTGTCGAGGATGCCAGGGGCCAAGCGAGGCGATACCACTTCGTTTTCCAAGCGGCGATACTCGGTCACCAATTGGGCGATTTTCGGAAGTTCCTTCATGGAGGTGGCAAACAAACCTTTCCTGACGAAAAAGCTCAGTATCCTGGCTTGGGCATCGGTAGCGTTGTCTTTTTTCCATGCGGTGAGGGCGTTGCCTATCACTTTGGCGTAAAGATCGGCCAGTTGATTTGTGTCTTTGGGAGCATTTCCCTTGGTAAAGAAAGGAGAAAGAACCTCTGCGATCTCATCCCGGGGAGCGCTTTGACCGGGTGAAACGAGAACCGCCTCGGTTACTCCGAACCAAGACCTCGTTCCGCCTCCTGCCTCCACGGGATGGTCACGGTTGGTGGTTGCTTCCAGGTAGCCTTGGTCACCGGCCCAGTACTTGGTGTTCCAGTTGATCCATTTTTCTTGGTTCGGATCGGGGGAACCTTTGGGATAAACCGTGCCTCGCCGGGGATAGTTCCAGACCACGTAACGAAGAGCCGTTCCTTTGTCCCCAATGGCTCGAATCCAGACATTGCCTTCGTCAAACTGGAATCGAGGAGACGAAAGGGCTCCATTTTGTTTATTGGAAAGCAGATGCGTGTAGGCTCCGGAAGGGAAGATGCGGTCCAGAATGCGCTCTCCCGAGGTCAATAGGTGGAAGGATCCTGCGGGGGCAGGTTTGTCACCCATTCCCGGACCGCTGCGGGACCACTGAGCGTAATCCTTTTGCGTGCCTAACCGCCAACTTTGTCGGTAGGCGCCTGCGTGGCGTCCGTCGAGGGTGTCTTGACTAGTTTGGTATTCCTTTCGCTGAGCCTCCCATGCATGAGGAAAACCATCCTGCTTAACGTTGCGCAGTCTTGCCCAAGTTCGGAGTGGGTTGTGGGCATTGCCGTCACCAATCGCATCCTGCCATTTTTTCGAAGGTGGTTTTTGAAGACTTTCAGCCAAATCATCGACCGTCTTTCTCCAAGCCTTGGCAAGTTCATTGCGAATACTCGATTTCAGCTTAATGAGTTCGGTCTGGTTCTTCTTCAGGTTCTCGGGTGACTCGATCACGCGTTGGGCGGGCCTTCCATTGGAGAGGATGCCGAAAAGCGCATAATAGTCCTTTTGGCTGATGGCATCGAATTTATGGTCGTGGCAGCGGGCGCAGGAAACGGTCAGGCCGAGAAAGGTTTTCGTCACTACGTCGATTTGATCGTCGGTGAAGCGTACGTGTTCGTCCAAGGCGTCGGTGGGGGCGAACCCGTGCAGCACGAACCGCAGGTTTGCCATGCCCACGACGGATTCATTCAGGCCGAGTTCTTCGTTGATACGCGGTTTGGGCAGGAGGTCGCCTGCTAGATGTTCACGCACTAGTTGGTCGTATGATACGTCAGCGTTGAGGGCGCGGATCAGGTAGTTGCGGTAACGGTAGGCGTTCGGAATGTTTGGATCGCCCTCGCTTCCATGCGAGTCCGCGTAGCGAACCCAATCCATCCAGTGTCGGGCCCAGCGTTCACCGTATTGCGGCGTCGAGAGCAGGCGATCGACCAATTGCTCGGTGGCGACTTGCATGTTTGCCTGAGCGGCTTTGACGAAAGCTTCCTGTTGCTCCGGCGTGGGGGGGAGGCCCGTGATTGCAAAGGTCAAACGGCGTAGTACCACCAACGCGTCCGCTTCCTTGTTTGGAGTTAGCTCTGCTTTTCTCATGGCGGCCAATAAATATTTGTCCACTGGATGCTGGGACCATTCCTGATCAGCGGGTTCGGGAACTTGCTGTTTATGGATGGGTTGAAAGCTCCACCATTTCTTTCGTCGTTCGCGGACGGCTTCCCAAGAAGTAGTCTCAGCTAATTCTTCGGCCGATGGTGGCTTGTCTCGAGGGTCGGGAGCGCCCATGGAAATCCACTTTGCAAAGTCGTCCAAAACCTTCTTGTCGAGACGAGGTCCGTTCTTGGGCATACGCAAGTCCTCGAAGTCATGGCGAATGGTTTGCAGCAACAGGCTTTCCTCCGGTTTGCCTGGTACGATAGCTGGTCCTTCGCTCCCGCCTTTGAGCAAGCCGTCCTTGTAGTCCAGGACGAGTTTGGCCTTGGCCTTGCCCGAGCTGTTGTGACATTCGTAACAATGCTCCACCAGCACCGGACGAATCTTGGCTTCGAAGAACTCCGTGCCTTCTTCCGAATGAACCGACGTCGAGCACACAATCGATCCAACGAGACACGCGGCTTTTAATGTCTGGGATATATTCATAGCTTTGGCTTCCTTAGGATATCAATTACGTGTTACAGCTTGGGCAATCCTGAAACGATTCCACCTGAATGAATTTATTACAGCCATGAATGGACTCTCGAGGTTTGCCCATTCGCTTTCATGAGATGACCAAGGACAAGGAAATCGTCATCGTGGCTGAGGATGCTTGTGGTTGGCCTAACCTTGCGAGGACGGTGGGAGAAGAATTGGTCTGTATCTATTTCAATCGGCCCAGTCATGGTTTGGAGGAAGGGGACCTTGTTTGCTCGGCAAGCTCCGACGGCGGCCTTACCTGGGAATTTCGAGGCACTCCTGCGCCTCATCCTGTCGAAGGGAACCGTATGCATCTTGCGGTGGGATCTGCGGGAAACGGTGACTTGCTGGCTTTTTCCAGTGGTTTTTCAGTCAAGGAAAGTCAATTCACTGGGTTCGGCAACCAATGGTTGTCGCGGTCCTCTGATGAAGGGCGCAGTTGGGAGGTGAATGAAGTTCCGGACGTGCCCGAGCATTGTCTTGGGGCCATTCCCTTTGGCCGTATTCTGAAGCTCTCCGACGGACGATTGGCTTATTCTTGTTATTGTTCCGAAGGGAAGGAGAATCCAAGCAAGACATGGGTTGTGTTTTCATCGGACGATGGCGCCACTTGGCCAACCTCCGTTCAATTCGGTGAAGATGACTCGAACGAGGCCACCTTGCTTGAGGTGGATCCTGGCAGACTTCTCGCTGCAGCGCGCACGCACATCGATCATCACGTAAAGCTATGTGAGAGCAGCGATGCAGGTGAAACTTGGTCCGATATTTCCCCCCTTACCTTACCCATGCAGCATCCAGCGGATCTTATCAAGTTGGGAGGAGACCTGCTTCTTTTGACCTATGGAATCCGCAATCGCGGACTTATGGGCATAGGAGCCAGGCTAAGTCAGGATGGTGGGATTACTTGGCGAGCTCCTTGGGTAATCCATCAATTTGGAGAGGAGGCGACCGACTGCGGTTATCCTTCCACCGTACTGCTGGACGAGGATGGTACGCTGCTAACGGCATCTTACACCGATTACGAGTCCAGCCTTGGAAAGAAAGCCCATGGTTATCGCACCATCGCCTTCCGTTGGTCCCTGCAGGAATATCTCGATGAAAAGGCTCTCCAATCGATTTCGGATGGGGAGCTGTTGAATATATAAATCGTTCAGGCTGGACGCGACGGCATTTTACGGGCATTCCTGCGGCTTACTCCTTTTTACCTTTCCGATATCATGAATGATAACATTTGTCGTTGGGGCATTCTCGGTACGGCCGGAATCGCCCAAAAAAACTGGCAGTCGATTTACAACGCGGGAAATGCCCGTTTGGTTGCAGTGGCGAGCCGAAATACTGACCGAGCTCAAGCCTACGTGGATGAATGTCAGGCGCAGGTTGCTTTCAACCCTCCCCCACGCGCCGTGGGAAGCTACGAGGAATTGCTCGCAAGCGATGATATTGACGCCATCTATCTTCCGTTGCCCACAGGGCCCCGCAAGGAATGGGCGATTAAGGTTGCCGAGGCCGGCAAACACCTGATGTGCGAGAAACCCTGCGGCATCGACGTCGCCGAGGTGGAGGAAATCATAGCCGCTTGTGATCGAGCAGGCGTACAGTTCATGGACGGTGTTATGTTCATGCATAGCGATCGTTTGCCCAAGTTACGTGAAGTAATCGAGGATGGTGAGAGCTTGGGTCGATTGCGACGCATCGCCACTCAGTTCAGTTTTTCAGCGCCGGAGGAATTCCTGACCGAGAACATTCGGATGCACAGTGACCTCGAGCCGTTGGGATGTCTCGGTGATCTGGGTTGGTACAACCTACGATTTACCTTGTGGGTGATGAAGTATCAAATGCCTCGATCCGTTACCGGGCGCTTGCTCAACGCCACCGGCAGGTCCGACAGCCCTCGTCCCGTTCCGACCGAGTTTTCAGGCGAACTTCTTTTCGACGGCGACGTCTCAGCCAGTTTTTACTGTTCTTTCCTTACCGAGCACCAGCAATGGGCCCACCTGAGTGGCACGCAAGGCAGCTTGCGGGTGGATGATTTCGTTTTACCCTATTACGGCAATGAGTTGAAATTCACGGTTTCCAATCCCGTGTTCGACTGTGACGTTTGTGACTTCCATATGGAGCGCCACGAACGTCAGGTTGTCGTCGAAGAGTATGCCAACAGTCACAAGTCCTCTCAAGAGACCAAACTGTTCCGTAAGTTCTCCGACCTTGCCTTGTCGGGGACACCGGATTCCCATTGGCCCGAAATTGCCCTCCAGACTCAACGGGTAATGATGGCCTGCGTGGAGTCCGCCGAAAACGGTGGGCAGGAAATCACTCTAGGTTAACAGCACCCTTTTTCCTTGGGCGGCACTGCCTTGTGAATAAAGAGGGCAATCAACCCTCCGATCACGGGTGCTGAAAGATAAAGCCAAAGGTATGTCAAATCACCGGCCACCAATGCGGGCCCCAGAGTGCGAGCGGGATTCATGGACGCTCCCGTCATGGGTCCTAACAAGTAAGCATTCACTCCGATTGTTGCTCCCACCAGGATCGCAATGCGAATAATGGAGGGGCCTACCAGGCAAGGAGCCCGCAGGATGATGAACATCAGCGTGAAGGTAATCCCTATTTCAATCCCGTAAGCCAAGGCTGTGGGTATGTCCTGAGGATGAGTTAATCCGGCGGTCGATTTGTTGTTCAGGACATGGACCAAAAGGGCGCCCGCAGTCGCCCCCAGGCATTGAGCCAAGAGGTACGGAATCAGTTCCCGCACATTCATTTTTCCATGCAAGGCGAAGGTGATCGAGACAACGGGGTTGAAATGGGCGCCGGACAATTTTCCGAAGGCGAGGATCATGACGCCCACTGCGACCCCAAAGGCCAGAGCGATTCCCAAGACGGACATGCCAAGAGCTACTGCTCCAGTGCCCGCTGCCACCATGACGAAAGTGCCCAAGAATTCGGCGATCAACTTTTTCATCATAATTGTTTCTTCCTTTGGTGCGCCGACGCAATGAAGCGCATGTTGCCAGAGGCGGTTCGCTCAGCAAGCGAAAAGGATTGGCTGGAACTTGGTTTATCGAGCTGTCCAACCACCATCTACGACCAGCATGGAACCCGTCACGTAGCTGGCGGCGTCGGAGGCCAGGAAGATGGAGGCGCCTTGGATCTCACGCAGTTCGCCCCAGCGTTCAAGGGCAGTGGCCCCGACAATGAATTTCTTTCCCACTTCGGTGTCCGCTATGGGCTCGTTCATCGGCGTGAGGAAGGGACCCGGGCAAATGGCGTTCACCGTGATCCCCTGCTTGGCTACCTCGAGGGCCAAGGCGCGTGTCATTTGAGCGACGGCGCCTTTACTTGTAGCGTAGGGTGTTCGATCAGCCAAGCCGACCAAGCCCAGCGCGCTCGACAGATTAATGATGCGGCCACTGCCTCTTTCCTTCATATGGGATAGCACTGCTCGTGAACAGAGCCAGACCCCGTTTACGTTTACGTCCTGCACCTTCTTGAAGTCTTCGTAGGACACCTCGTCGATTGCTCCACGAATATTCACGCCAGCATTGTTGACGAGCACGTCGACGCGACCGAATTCCTCGAGAGCCTTGGCCATCATGGCATTGACCTCGGCTTCTTTTACGACGTCGGCTTTAAAACCAATCGCCTTGCGTCCGAAATCAGTGGCTATGCGGGCGGCGGCGGACTCTGCCTCATTCAAGTTGCGACTGGTCAGCAAAACGTCGGCTCCAGCCGAGGCCAACCCCGCCGCCATGGCTTCTCCAAGACCCTTGGATCCGCCTGTCACGATGGCGGAGCGTCCGCTCAGGTCGAATTGCTTGATGCCTGGCAACATCGTCTTTTCGAACCAACTCGTTGCTTGCTATCCCAAGAGTTTATCAATTGTCGAAACGATCAAGATTCATCACTTTGTCCCACGCGGTCACGAAATCCTTCACAAATGCCTCCTCCGAGTCATCGCATGCATAGACTTCGGAAATGGCTCGGAGTTGGGAATTGGAACCGAAGACGAGATCGACTGCGGATGCGGTCCACTTGATCTCACCCGTACCTTGGCGTCCTTCGTAGAAGTGTTCGCACCTAGTTGATTTTTGCCAATCCGTGTCCATATCGAGCAGGTTCACGAAGAAATCGTTGGTCAAGGTCTCTGGCCGCTTGGTGAAAACACCGAGTTCGGATTGTCCGACGTTTGCATTGAGCACCCGAAGGCCGCCGATCAGCACGGTCATCTCCGGCGCCGTCAAGGTCAGTAGATGGGCCTTGTCCACCAATAATTTCTCCGACGAATTCGCGTGGTCAGGATGAAGGTAATTGCGGAACCCGTCCGCAATTGGCTCAAGGACGGCGAACGAATCCGCGTCGGTTTGTTCCTGAAGGGCATCTGCTCGTCCAGGCGAGAAGGGAACTTCCACTGCGTGCCCTGCTTTCTTGGCGGCTTCCTCCACCGCCGCGCAACCTCCCAAGACGATCAAGTCGGCGAGTGATACCAGCTTCCCATTGGATTGAGAGCCGTTGAAGTCATTCTGAATGCCCGCCAATGTCTCGAGGATTTTTTCCAGTTCAGCTGGTTGGTTGGCTTCCCAGTCCTTCTGTGGAGCTAGCCGAATACGCGCTCCATTTGCTCCACCACGCTTGTCCGTGCCTCGGAAAGTGGCGGCTGACGCCCATGCGGTCGTGACTAGTTGGGAAATAGTCAACCCAGAGTCCAAAAGCGTGCCTTTCAGGGCCGTGACGTCTTCCGTGTCGACCAGTTCATGAGTGACCTCTGGAATAGGATCTTGCCACAATTGTGGTTCTGCGGGGACCAAGGATCCAACGTACCTTGAAACTGGTCCCATGTCTCGATGCGTGAGTTTGTACCACGCCTTGGCAAAGGCATCCGCGAATTCATCGGGATTCTCGTAAAACCGCCTTGAGATCTTCTCGTAGTCCGGATCCATTCTCAAGGCAAGGTCCGTCGTAAACATGATGGGGGCATGCGTCTTGGACGGGTCATGGGCATCCGGTACGGTTTCTGCGGCGGCTGGATCCGTAGGAACCCATTGCTGCGCTCCGGCAGGGCTCTTTGTAAGATCCCATTCATATCCGAACAGGGTCTCGAAGTAGCTGTTGTCCCATTGGGTCGGGGTGGGTGTCCAAGCACCTTCCAGGCCACTGCCTATGGTGTCTCCGGCATTGCCGCTGCCATATGAATTCTTCCAACCGAGTCCCTGTTCCTCGGTACTGGCTGCTTCCGGTTCACGACCAACGTATTGTTCGGGATCCGCTGCGCCATGGGCTTTGCCGAAGGTATGTCCTCCAGCGATGAGCGCCACGGTTTCCTCGTCATTCATCGCCATGCGACCAAATGTTTCACGGATGTCTACGGCGGCTTTGATTGCGCTCGCAGTGCCATTGGGCCCCTCCGGATTTACGTAGATCAGGCCCATTTGCACGGCACCTAGAGGATTCTCAAGATCGCGGTCGCCCTTATAGCGCTCATCTCCTAGCCACTCGGTCTCGGGACCCCAGTAAATGTCTTCTTCCGGTTCCCAAACGTCCTCGCGTCCACCGGAAAAACCAAAGGTTTTGAGCCCCATGGATTCCAAGGCGCAGTTCCCGGTGAAAATCATGAGGTCGGCCCAGGAGAGCTTGCGCCCATATTTTTGCTTGAGCGGCCAGAGCAAGCGACGCGCTTTGTCGAGGTTGACGTTGTCGGGCCAACTGTTGAGGGGAGCGAAACGCATCGTGCCGGAGGCACCCCCTCCGCGGCCATCGTGGATGCGGTAGGTGCCGGCGCTGTGCCACGCCATGCGAATGAAAAGCGGTCCATAGTGGCCATAGTCGGCGGGCCACCAGTCCTGCGACGTGGTCATCACCTCCTCGATGTCCTGCTTAAGGGCATCCAGATCGACTGTCTTGAATTCCTCGGCGTAGTTGAAATCCTCGTCCATAGGATCGGACAAAGGAGTGTTTTGGTGAAGGATTTTCAGGTTCAACTGGTTGGGCCACCAGTGCTGATTCGCCGTGGTTCCAACTGCAGTTTGTGTATTTGATCCGCCCATTACGGGGCACTTGCTTTCGGCCATCTTGTTTACTCCGCTCTTTTGCTGGTTAATTTCTAGGATATTAATTTATGGAGGTAGTTCAGTGTGAATACTCAGTTCCCTATTTATCGGGTCAAGAAATTGGAAGCCAATTTTCTCACCCCAGCTCAAATCAATGAACCGTTTGCAGGTCAATTCAACCTTCGGATGGGCGAACCTTTTGTTGCCAGTCCTTGGGCTTTTCACTGACGTCGCTGTCATCTTGGTAATACTTTTGGAGCGCCTTCAGTTGCTTTTTCAACCTAGCGGTTGTCTTTGCCTGCTCTTCTTTTCCATAGAGATTCTGCAGTTCGTCTGGATCTTTCTTCAAGTCGTAGAGTTCCCATTCCTCGCCGAATTGGTAAAAGTGCATCAATTTGTGCCTTTGGGTACGGATGCCATAATGTCGGGGAATCATGTGCACGCTGGGATATTCATAGTAGTGGTAATAGATGCTTTTTCGCCAGTTCTTGGGGGCTTCTCCCTTGAGTAGAGGAACAAGCGACTTGCCTTGCATGTCTTTTGGGATCTGGGCTCCAGCCATCTCCAGGAAGGTAGAAGCATAATCCAAGTTTTGGATGAGGTGCTTGTCGCGGGAACCTGGCTTGGTCACTCCCGGCCATTTTGCGATGAAGGGCATCTTGAGTGACTCGTCGTACATCCAGCGCTTGTCGTACCAGCCGTGGTCGCCAATATAAAAGCCCTGGTCGGAGCAGTAGATGACCACTGTGTTTTCGTCGAGCTTCAGCTCTTTAAGCGTGTCCTGCAGGCGTCCCAAGCTTTCGTCGACTCCCTTGACGGAACGGAGGTAGTTCTTGGCGTAGCGCTGAAACTTCCATCGTACCAAATCCTTGCCTTTCAGGTTGGCTTTGTGGAAGGCGGCGTCTCTGGGACCATAGGCCTCACGCCATTTCTTCAATTGCTCGGGACTCATGCGCTTCATGTTGTGCCAAGCGGATCGATCCTGTCTTTTCTGAGAAGGGGGCTGGTTGAAATCCGGTGTGAGGTCTACGAAGAGATCGTAATTCAAGTCCATGTGCCGGTCGATTTCCAACTCTTGGTGCCGTGCTGGTGGAGCGTTGTCCTCCCACTTGTCGAAGAGGGTGGGAGGCTCTGGAATATCTATGTCGGCGTATAGGTCGAGGTGACGCAGGGCAGGCATCCAGTTGCGATGAGGGGCCTTGTGCTGAACCATCAACATGAAGGGTTTGTCGTCCTTTCGTTTCTTTTTCAACCAATCGACCGCAAGGTCGGTCACCACGTCGGTGCAATAGCCGTCGATGCGGCGTCTGCCATCGGCAAATATCATGTCTGGATTGTAATAGAGTCCTTGCCCTGGCAGGACGGCCCAATCGTCAAAGCCTTGCGGATTTCCCTTGAGGTGGCTTTTGCCATAAATGGCTGTTTGGTAGCCGGCTTTCTGGAGCAGTTTTGGAAAGGTTTCCTGGTTCCAGTCAAAGGTATTGCCATTGTTCATGAAGCCATTCTTGTGGCTATGCTTGCCCGTCTGGATCACGGCTCGGCTCGGCCCGCAGATCGAATTCGTGCAGAAGCTGTTCTCGAACAGCATGCCTTGGGCGGCGAGCTGGTCGATGTTGGGCGTGGGATTCACTGATTTAAGCCACCCATCGTAGGCACCGATGGCGTGCGGCGCATGATCGTCCGAAAAGAGGAACAGAATATTGGGGCGTTTGTCCGCGGCTACGGCGACTGAGCCCATTAAAAGAAAAATCAAGGCAAGCAATTGGAGGGGTCGTGAGTTGTTCATACCTCTCCTCATGGAAATTTCAGGCTCAAGAGCGAGACTTTTCGCATGCAGGGATCGTACTTTGATCATTGAGCGATTGCGTAGATCGCCCCTTCCAATCGACTACCTCTCGGCCATTGACTATCTCAAAGGATTCGAAACCATCTTCCCCATGCTAGTGGATGGCCATCCTTTCCGCACTGTCTGGATTCCCGAAGAAGACCCCGAGATCGTGCGTATAATCGATCAACGTCGTTTGCCGTTTGCCTTCATCCTCGAGGATTTGAAAACAACCGACGACGTCGCGACCGCTATCCAAGACATGTGGGTCCGTGGGGCGGGGTGCATAGGAGCGACCACCGGTTTCGGTATGTGGTTGGCGGTCAAGGACGCGGCCCTCGAACGCGATTTCGATGAGGCTTTGCGTCGCCTGGCCGATAAGCTTCTTTCCACTCGCCCGACCGCTATGAATCTGTCGTGGGCGATTGATCGACAATGCCAAGCAATCGGGAGGGTGGATGGAATTCCAGAGAAAATCGAGGTCGCTCGGATGACGGCTCAAGCCATTGCGGATGAAGACGCGACCGCCTGTCGTTCCATTGGCGAGCACGGTTTTGGAATCCTGAAAAAGATAGCGGAAACAAAGAAGGGGGAACCGGTCAACGTGTTGACTCATTGCAATGCCGGTTGGCTTGCTTTCGTAGATCACGGTTCCGCGACCGCACCCATTTACGCTGCTCATGACAAGGGCATACCCGTTCACGTATGGGTGGATGAAACGCGTCCCCGCAACCAAGGCGCTCGCCTGACGGCGTGGGAGCTTTCCAAGCACGGGGTTGCGCACACCGTGATCGTCGATAATGCGGGCGGTCACCTTATGCGGACGGGACAGGTTGATCTCGTGATAACAGGCACCGATCGTACTACTTACACTGGCGACGTTTGCAATAAAATCGGTACCTACCTCAAGGCAGTCGCGGCTAATGATTGCGATTTGCCGTTTTACGTTGCCTTGCCTTCTTCCACCTTCGATTGGCAGGTTCGCGACGGTTTGCGTGAAGTTCCCCTCGAGGAACGTTCCTCCAAAGAGGTTTCCCACGTTGAAGGTTTCCTGGATGGAACCGAAACCTCCATTCGCATTTTGCCTGAGGAATCCGCCAGCTCCAATCCTGCTTTCGACGTGACCCCGGCTCGCCTCATCACTGGGCTGATTACCGAGCGCGGCGTATGTGATGCTGGGGAAGAAAGCATTCTCGATCTCTTTCCTGAAAAAAGATAAGCCCCTTTGACGTGAACAACCTGTGGAATGATGAAGAGGCGGCTCGCTTAAAGGCTCGGGATGGGGAGCTTGGTCTGCGAGTTTATACCTCGCGGCTTCTCGGAGCG
>CEVA01062802.1_pt1 | contig 27999 bp, 29 predicted proteins | sample 361521 | NCBI WGS metagenome assembly CEVA01 (sample SAMEA2622823, study PRJEB7988) | marine metagenome | isolation source: saline water (ENVO:00002010), including
GCAAGCATTGTGGTCATGGGCGGATTTGATTTTAACTTTGTTTTGCTTCCCCTCTTAATTGCAGCGGCAGGGATTGTTGTTTCTATCGTGGGAACGTTTATGGTATCGGTGAAAGAAGGGGGCGATCCGCAAAAAGCATTGAACCGCGGGGAGTTTGGCAGCGCTGCCATCATGGTTGCGACCATTTATTTTTTGATTCAAGCATTTTTGCCCGGTGAGTTTGTCCAGGGGGGAGTCACTTTTACCAGCATGGGTGTTTTCTGGGCCACCGTTATCGGTTTGGCTGCTGGACTTGGTATCGGTATGATAACAGAATATTATACTGGCACAGGTACAGCACCTGTTAAATCCATCACGGATCAATCTGCAACAGGTTCAGCGACCAATATTATTGCAGGGTTGGGCGTGGGCATGCAATCCACTGCAATTCCAATTTTAATCTTAGCATCAGGTATTATGGGTGCACATTATTTTGCTGGTCTCTATGGTATTGCCATGGCTGCCCTTGGTATGCTAGCCAATACGGGTATTCAGTTAGCTGTTGATGCCTATGGTCCCATTTCTGATAACGCAGGCGGGATTGCTGAAATGGCCGAGCTCCCAGCAGAAGTGCGTGAAAGAACTGATAAACTTGATGCAGTGGGGAACACAACCGCAGCCATCGGCAAAGGGTTTGCCATTGGTTCTGCTGCCTTAACGGCCTTAGCTCTCTTTGCAGCATTTATGGTGCAAAGTGGTATTACAAGCATTGATATTTCAAATCCAAAAGTGATGGCAGGATTATTTGTAGGCGGTATGTTGCCTTTTCTGTTTTCATCTATGGCTATGGGCGCTGTTGGGCGCGCAGCCATGTCGATGATTGAAGAAGTCCGTCGTCAATTCAGAGATATCCCTGAATTGAAAGCAGCTTTAAATGTACTGAATAAAGGTGACGAATCATCTTGGTCTGAAGAAGACCGCGCAACTTACGAAACAGGACTAACAAAGGCAGAGCATGGCCGCTGTGTAGAAATTTCTACTCAATCTGCCATTAAAGAAATGGTTGTGCCAGGATTGCTCGCTGTGATCTCACCAGTTCTGGTTGGTTTTGTTTTTGGTCCTGAGACTTTGGGCGGACTTTTGGCCGGTGTTACCGTTTGCGGTGTACTGATGGCGATTTTCCAATCCAATGCTGGCGGCGCATGGGATAATGCCAAGAAAATGATCGAAGAAGGTGTTGAAGTCAATGGAGAAGTTGTGGGTAAAGGATCTGATGCCCATAAGGCAGCCGTTGTGGGCGACACCGTTGGTGACCCTTTCAAGGATACTTCGGGTCCATCCCTCAATATTTTAATCAAGCTTATGTCAGTCGTATCTCTGGTGATTGCACCATTGATCGCATAAGAATTAAGGAGTTTTAAATGAGATATTACGAAAGTCTCTATATCGTTAACCCCAACTATGAACAAGACCGTCTGGATGAAGTGGTGCAGATGGTTGCTGATAAAATGGGTGAATATGGCTTTTCCATTATTAACCATCATGTATGGGGTAAAAAACGGTTAGCCTATTCTATTCAAAAACACAAATATGGTTCTTTTATATTGCTCCAATATGAAACTGAATTGGCAGAAAATTTAGATCATTTTGAACGATTCATGGTTTTGCAAAAACCGATTCTTCGGAATCAAACTGTGGTACTGGAGGCTCGTCCGGAAGTTCATGTTGAAGAAGAGCCAGTTGCGGATGAATCAGAAGAGGCATCTGTTGAAACTGGAGTTGAAGAGGCAACAGAAAATACACCGGAAACCATTGAAACCACTGAAGAGGCAGAGGAAGAATACCCAGAAGAATCTGCTGAAGAAAAAATAGATGACAATGAATCTGGCGATGAAGAACCTTCTGAGGTCGGCGAGACGGAAGAAGTTGTGGAAAAAGAAACAGAAGAAGTGCAGGAGTAAATCATGGCTTTTCAGAGTAGAAAGAAATTTTGTTATTTTAAAGAAAACGGCATCACAGATGTAGATTACAAGGATGTGAAGCTTTTAAGACGTTTTGTAACCGATCAGGGGAAAATCATGCCCCGTCGTGTAACGGGTACCAGCGCTAAAATGCATCGTAAATTGGTTAGAGCTATTAAACAAGCTCGCAATATTGCTCTTATGCCTTACACCAATACAAGCACAGAGAGTTAATCATGGATGTCATTTTATTACAAGACGTAGAAGCATTGGGCACCTCAGGGGACATTGTAAATGTAAAGCCGGGATATGCACGGAACTTCCTGTTCCCCCGTGGATTGGCCGTCCGTTCTTCCAAGCGTAACCGCGCCTTAGCAGATGAAAAGAAAATGGTGGCAAAAGCACGGGCCGTCCGTGAAGCGCAAGCCTACGAAGATTTGATGAATAGTCTGAAGAATACTGAAATTACTATCGAAGTTCAGGTGGGCGATGAAAGCCGTTTATTTGGTTCTGTTACCAGCCAAGATATACATAAAGCATTAGCTGATAAAAGAATCGAAGTGGATCGCCACTCCATTTTATTGGAAGAGCCGATCAAAGCGCTCGGTATTTATGACGTTCCAGTAAAAATTACTAAGGGGTTAAACCAGGAAGTAAAAGTTTACGTAATCCAAGCATAGAATTGTTTTAGAATAATGATGAAGCCCCTGTCGAATATTAATTCGGTGGGGGTTTTTTATTTTATAAACCGACCCATGTCTGACATGACTTTTGCCACGGATGATGCTTTAAATGCGTCTGTATATTGACGATTTGCTACAAGTTTATAATGAGCATCCCTGATTTCAAAAATACCCATATTATGGGTTTCAGTTGAAAAGACAAGGGTAGCTTTTTGGCCAATGATTGCACTTTCACTCCAGGAACTGACCAAAAGAAACTCTCTTTGCTGTTCGATATTGGAAAGCATGGATTTTCCAATAGAATATTGATCGAATGATGTGGTGGAACCCATTTGTTCAAAAAGGGTGGGCACTAGATCATAATGACTGGTGAGGTGGGTATACACTTTCCCTTCTTCTCCCGGTATACGCATAATAAAGGGAACCCGAATTTGTTCGGGGGAAAAAGAACTGTTATGCCCCCAAAATCCTCGCTCATAAAATTCTGCACCATGGTCTCCGGTTATGATCAGAATGGTATCATCCATTAATTTTCTGTCTTGAAGAATGTTAATTAATTGCCCGGTTATATGGTCATCAAAGAAGACAGCGTTTTTATAATGATTCATAAATGGGATTAAATCTGAATCTTTATTCAGATCCATATAGTTGATTTCTTCTACAACGGGTGTATAGCGGGTAAAATTATCTGGATAGCTATATGGTTCGTGGGGGGCATCTAGAAACAGAAATGCGAAAAAAGGATTTTCACCATTCCGTTCGCCTAGCCATTGATCAAATAACTCAGGCTGTTGTGCATCCCGTTTCTTTGCTTCACCCCCTTCTAGTTTATCATTGATATGGTCTATCACGCCTACAAATGCAGTTTTTCTAAACTCGGGGAATGTCAACTGGGTGCTAGACCAGATTCCAATGTCATAATCCATTTCACGAATAGATTTCATCAATACAGGCTCTTTTCGCTCTGAAAGAATCGAATGCCAATACGTACCATAAATTCCATAAAATAAGGAGAAAATCCCAAACCGTGTCGAATTGCCTCCACTATAGTGGTTATCAAAAACCATGGCATTTTGAGCGAAGGAATAAATGTTTGGGGACACATCTGGATTCATAGTATCATAACGCCATGAGTCAATGACAATGAGAACAATGTTGGGTTTTTTACCGTCCTCAACAAAAGATAATTCTGACAAAGGATAATTTAACATTCCACTAGAATTGCCGGCTTTGAACTCAATTTCTTGATCTACGTCATAGCCGAAAGTATATTTAGCGAGCCGTTTAATGGTTAGGGGTTGGTACAGTGGAAAGAGCTTATCATATTGGGTGATATAAGTTTTATTGGTCAGATCCGCGTAGGCATAGATTCCTTTATCAATAACATTGATCAGGAGGCAAAATAGGAAACCATAAATAAGTCGTCTTCTGATATTTTTATGGAGGGAGTATTTAATGTTAATCCATTTGGCAAGCATGATATGAACAGCGATTTCAAAAAAAAATATCATGGCAATGGATATACCAAATGTGATCAATGTAGACTGACCGAGAATAACCGAATCGGAAGACCCTTCAGTCATAAATATGTTCCAAACTAAACTGTTAATATGAAACCGATACAACTTAAAGATGATAGTATCCACAAGAAGAACCACATTAAAAATTGATAAAACGGATCCTGATAAAACCCTTAAAAATTGAATTGATGGTATGGCAAATGTGGTACCAACCAAAATCGACCCAATGAATAAGTAGAGCAAAGCAAAATTGGATATAAAGGCTATATGTTTATAAAACCACTCTATCAATGATGGTGACTCAGGTCCGTGGCCCAAATAAGATGAGCCGATAAATAGGGTGAGCAAAAAGTTTGCCAGTAGATACCAGAATAAAGTAGCAAAACGGTAGTGAAGGCGCATCGTCAGTTAATAAATGGTGTTGATTGGTTTAATGAATTGAGAAATTATCCTTTATAGATGGGATGCTCCTATAAAAAACGGTCAATTCCTGACTAATCTGTTGCCGGGAGGTTCGGCCATCCGGTATTTTCAACGCTTATGTTTGCCGATATTTCATTCCCAATCTCAAGTTATCAAGTTTTTTCATATAAGATACCTGACCATTTAAAATCAAAAGCGTCCATTGGAGTACGCGTAATGGCACCGGTGAGAAACCGAAAAGTCCAAGGTATTATTGTGGCAATAAAGGACGCATCAGATTATAAAGGTAATATCCGTGAAGTTGACTCTTTGGTAGATGAATTTCCGGTTTTGGATGATCAGTTATGGGATCTAATTTTATGGTTGGCGGACTATTATAACACTCCCCTTGGCGTAGCAGCAAAAGCAGCTTTGCCGGCAAACCTATCCACAAAATATGAACCCCGGTCTCAATTATTTGTAAAAGCAAAAACTGGGGGTGAGCCATTAGCCACAAATGCAAAATCACAAATTGCCCTATTGGATTACCTATCCGATAAAAATGAATTTATTCCTGCCAGGACCTTGGGGGAATTTGCATCCAACCCGATTGAGGTAAGCAGAAAGTTAGCGGAAAAAGGGTGCGTCGAACTCCTTGAAAAACCAGTGCTACCCGATTTGACTAGGATTTCATTAAATCCCATATATAAAAAGGTTAGGTTTACTGAATATCAGGATAAGGCATTGGATCAACTTAAGACATCCATGGATGGGGATGAATTCAGTCCCTTTTTACTCCATGGCGTAACGGGGAGCGGGAAAACAGAAATTTATATTGGAGCGGCTCGCCATGGAATAAAACAAAACAAAACAATAATTATGCTTTTGCCCGAGATTGCATTAACACCCCAGATCGCTGGTCGATTCAGGGCCGCTTTTGGGGATGATGTTGCCTTGTGGCACTCCAAGTTAAGCCAATCCGCCCGGGCATGGACGTGGAAAAAGATTTGCGCCGGTGATTATAAAGTGGTGGTGGGTGCCCGATCAGCCATTTTTGCACCATTAAAGAATTTAGGTTTGGTTGTAGTGGATGAAGAGCAGGAAAGCGCATACAAACAAGATTCACCAGATCCCAGGTACCATGCCAGAGATGTTGCTCTTATGCGCGGGAAAATCCATGGTGCCACCGTTGTGTTGGCCAGCGCCACGCCCAGCATGGAATCGTACTATAATCATATCAGTGGAAAGTTTGGATATATCCATCTTCCAGAACGGTTTGGCGGCGCAAAGTATCCTCATGTTCATGTGGTGGATATGATAAAGGAATCAGAAGAAACAGGGGTATATGGCAGTATCTTTTCTAGGAGTCTCCTTGAAAAAATCCAAAATCGACTGGATAAAAAAGAACAGGTTATTTTACTCCATAATCGGCGGGGATTCGCCCCTGTATTGCGTTGTGATGACTGTGGTGAGGTTTCCACATGTCCCTACTGTCAGGTGGCCCTAACATTCCATAAAAAAGGAAAATATCTCCTATGTCATTTTTGCAATCATATCCAGAGGAATCTGCCCAATAAATGCAACGAGTGCCATAGTATCAATATTAAACTGGCAGGAATTGGCACTCAAAAAGTGGAAGATGAATTAATTGAGGAATTTCCTGATGCGACGATTGCCCGCTTAGATAGAGATGTCATTCGCTCCGGGTTAAATATTAGTGAGATGCTTCAACAGTTTTCTGATGGGGATATTGATATTTTGTTGGGGACTCAAATGATTGCCAAAGGATTGGATTTTGCAAATGCCACTTTAGTAGGGATCATCAATGGGGACACAGGACTATACCTTCCCGACTTCAGAGCCGGAGAAAAAGTGTTTCAACTTATTTATCAAGCGGCGGGTCGGTCGGGTCGAGGCAGGATTCCTGGGGAAGTGGTTGTCCAAACCTATAATCAGGATAATGAAGTGATTCAGTGCTCCACCCAACTAGATTTAAAAAAATATTACAATATTTGTCTGGATGAGAGGCAATCATTGAGCTATCCACCATTTAGTTGGATTGTGCGATTAGAGGTGAGAGGTAAAAGTAAAAACACCGTTGAGGAAGCCGCTGGTCGATTAAAAAGTCGGTTTAAAAATTCACCTAAAGGCATAGAAATATTAGGGCCAGCCTATTGTTATAGAGAAAAGCTTCGAGATTACTACCGCATGCAAATTGTACTGAAATCGAAAAAGCAGTATGATCCGAACGGAAGTAAACTCCACGCTTACTATAAGTCAATAATCAAAAGTAATAATGGTGCGAAACTAAAGGGTGGTCTTCGTTTGATTGTTGATGTGAATCCAGTTTCATTATTATGAGCAAAGTTTTATATATCATTATCTTATCGACCTTTGGGTTCGGTCAAGATTCTTTTTTGGGATTAAACACATGGACCCAAAGCAATATCCTTGGCGTCTCTGGGGGTGGATATTTAATTAATCCCCAAAATGATTTTCGTAATGCAGCTATGTTGGTTCATGCAAAACGTCATATACAATTTGATGTCATAAAATATCCTGCGGGGATTAGCAGTCAATCTATGGCGGGAGCACTCCAACTAAAAAGCCATCATTTTGGATTTAAAGTAAGCCGAATTGCATATGGCATTTTTGAAGGTCGAAGTGTTGATAATATAAAAACTGAAGACTATTCAGCCGAGGATATCCAAATCCAAGGCGGATATGGGGTGAAATCCAACTCTGGTAAATTTGATTTTGGATTTAACGGTGGTATTTTATTGAGCAGGCTTGGATCTTATCATGCCAATGCTATTACCATTTCCCCTTCCATTATTTATCATGGGAAATGGGTTGACCTAAGTTTTTCTGCACATAACCATGGGCGTGCATTATCACATTATGGAAAGTCGAAAGAACCAATGAATGGGACACTGATTGGATCTATCTCTAGATCCATGCAATCTTTACCCATTCAAATGGAAATAGATTATATACACGCAGACGACTCTAATAATACGATAATTTTTTCTGGGATATATACACTTACGAACGAGTTAAACATTCGGGGTGGCCTTTCATCTAATAAATCAAATCTCATGACAGATGTCTCCTTTATTAAGAATGTTTTTTCAGACTTTGGTTTCGGCATTGGCTATAGAGCCCAAGACATCAATCTGGATATGAATATATACTCTTATGGGCCAAGCAGCATCGTGGTTTCCATGGGCATAGCCATTTTTTATTAAGAAAAAATGGCTAGAATGTAGAATGGTGTGAATTCATAAAAACTATAAGTTAAACTGTCCTTTTAAGAAAAATAATTATGTTATAATTTTAATATTCAATAAAAAATAGGAAAGCAAACATGTTTGACAATCGGGATATACAGATCCTTGAAATTCTACAAAATAATGGCCGTTCTACTGCGAGTGATATTGCTAAGGAGGTTGATTTATCAGTCCCGGCAGTGGGTGAGCGAATAAAAAAATTAACCGAAAAAGGACTAATAGATCGCTTTTCTGCCATTCTGAATCATAAAAATGTAGGTTTAGATTTAACAGCCTATGTGTTTATTGTTAGTGAACATTCAGACCATTATGATGAATTTGTAAATAAGGCTAATGAATGTAAAGCTGTGATGGAATGTCACTCTATTACCGGTACTGGTTCTCATATTTTAAAAATTCGTGTCAAAAATTCTCAGGCTTTAGAGGACCTCCTGTATGAAATACAGAATTGGCCCGGTGTGTCTCGCACGCAGTCTAATGTTGTTCTTTCTTCCTATAAAGAATCAACAGAAATTGACCTTTCTGTCTTAGCGGATACTATTCGGTAAAAATTCTTTAGCGATTCAGCTAAAAACCGTTTTTATTATTATAGTATAAAAGTATATTCAGCCTTGTATATCATTGAATATCCCATAATAAGCTTAAATATTAAAGGATATATAAGAATAATACATAAAATAATAATGTTTCAAAGGAGACGATAAAATGATGGTAAAAGCAGAATACATTTGGATTGATGGCCATAAGCCAACCGCTAAATTGCGCTCAAAAACAAAAGTTATTGATGGATCAGTAAGTAGCCTTTCCGATTTGCCTCTATGGGGATTTGATGGATCCAGCACCATGCAGGCAGAAGGAAGCGACAGTGATTGTATGTTGAAACCGGTATGTTATATTCCTGATCCGATTCGAGGTGGAGATAGCATCTTGGTTATGAATGAAGTCATGAACGCAGATGGATCAATACATTCATCCAATACCCGGGCTCATCTATCTGGAATAGCCGAAAAATATAAAGATGAGGAAGCTTGGTTTGGTATCGAGCAGGAATATACATTTTTCCAAGGCCGCTCTCCATTGGGATGGCCCGACGGTGGATATCCTGCACCCCAAGGCCCGTTTTACTGTGGTATTGGTGCGGACGAAGTTTTTGGTCGAGATATTGTAGAGGATCATATGGAAGCATGTATTCAGGCCGGGATTGGTATTTCAGGTGTAAATGCAGAAGTCATGCCCGGGCAATGGGAATTTCAAATCGGTCCTTTGGGCCCATTGGCTGTTTCAGATCAATTATGGCTTTCTCGTTGGCTGCTTTATCGAATTGCAGAAGATTATGGTGTCAATGCAACACTGCACCCAAAGCCGGTCTCTGGCGATTGGAATGGAGCTGGTGCCCACACCAATTTCAGCACCAAATCCATGCGTGAAAATGGCGGACTGAAAGTCATTGAAGCCGCTTGTGAAAGTTTGGGAAGTAATCATGATGCCCATATTGCTGTATATGGTGCTCACAATGAAGAGCGATTAACTGGATTGCATGAAACTTGTTCCATTAAAGAATTCCGTTATGGTGTTAGCGATCGAGGCGCTTCCATTCGGATTCCCATGGCAACCGCCAATGACGGACATGGGTATCTGGAAGATCGACGACCATCTGCAAATATGGATCCATATCAAGTATGCGCAATTTTGATTGAATCCTGTTGCGGATAACCAACACTTGCCAACATAACCAGCAGTAAAGAAGGCCCCAATTGGGGCCTTCTTTTTTTTTTATATTGATGTAAACTCCCCTTGATTTTATAAAGAAAATCTCATGAAAAAGTCTTTTCAAACCATTCTAGTCTTCCTCTTGCTTTTTGGGTGTGAAGAAAGCAAAGAGTCTACCCGTACTACCTGGCAAGTCATTGAGCAGGATATATTAACACCATCCTGTGCGAATTGTCATATGCAGGGAACGGCAATCGTTAAGCAATCGGGCTTGGATCTAAGCGAAGGGAAAGCCTACGATGCAATGGTGGGTATTCAGCCAAAAAACACAGCCGCCAAAAATGAGGGTCTGTATATTGTAAGCAACGCAGGCGGTATGAAGGGATTGGGTAAAAGTTTTTTATGGGAAAAAATTAATGCCCATGATCGGGAACACTATTTAGCGGATCATCCTGAATATGGACAAATGATGCCTCCGGGTGAAAATTTCTTAACAGACGGCCAATTAAAATTTGTTCGGGCATGGATTGAAGCGGGTGCTCCCGAATCTGGTGTGGTGGCAGAAGAAACTGTTTTAGGTGATTCAAATCTGTATGAATCCCCACCCTTCACACCACTGAATCCCCCGGCAAAGGGATTTCAACTCCACTTGGGCCCATTTGATGTTAATTCAAACTTTGAGCGTGAATTTTTTCAATATACAGACACAAAACAGACAGAAGATGTATTTGTCAACCGTGTCGAAATTGAAATGAGAAAAGGCAGTCACCACTTTATTTTATATTCTTTTATCCCGGGCACTTCCAATGATCAGCTCCCTAATTATGGAGAGGCAAGAGAATTAAGGCTGAATAGTGGCGGACTTAATCTTTCAACCTTGCGTAGCATGCAATATCACCAATTTTTTGCAGGGACCCAATGGCCACGGCTTGACTATAAAATGCCTTCTGGTGTCGCTCTGAGATTGCCTGCAGAGTTTGGATTAGATCAAAATTCACACTATGTGAATCGAACAGATTCAATCATGATTGGTGAAGTCTATACCAATATTCATACTATTGATGAAAGTGAAGTCCAGCATATTGCCGAACTTTTTTCAATGAGCAACAATGATTTGGTTTTACCACCCAAAAAAGTAACCATTATAACAAAGACATATCGTGTGAATTCTACAACCAGTTTTGGGCAAGTCTTTTCGCATGCACATGAAAAAATGACAGAATTTATTGTCGAAATTGATGGCGGTCCACGGGATGGTGAAGTGATATACTGGACAGACGATTGGGAGCATCCACCCATTTTAAACTATGATCCGCCCATTACGCTTTCAGCTGGACAGGGACTAAAGCTGATTGCTACCTACGATAATCCAACGGACCTAACAGTAAGGTTTGGATTTGCATCTACGGATGAAATGATGATTCTTTTTGGATGGTATTATAAGTAATCCAATGCGTAATACGATTTTATACATTTTCATTTTTTCCCTTTCATTAATTAATGGGCTAGTGGCACAAAACAAATACCCTATTGTGCTAGTTCATGGGTTTATGGGCTGGGGCAAAAATGAAATGGGCAATTATAAATACTGGGGCGGTAAAAATGATCTGGAGCAAGCATTAATAGATCAAGGGTTCGAAGTATATGTGGCAAGCGTTGGGCCAATTTCTTCCAATTGGGATCGTGCGGTTGAACTCTATTACCAAATTAAGGGTGGACAGGTGGACTATGGCAAAGGACATTCAGAAACCTTTGGTTTGATTCAAAAACCTAAAGGAAAATCATATGAAGGCTTTTATCCCCAGTGGAATGAAAAAACTCCTATTCACTTATTTGGTCATAGCATGGGCGGGCAAACTGTACGCATGTTGGATTATCTTCTTAGAACATCAATTGTGGATTCTGCAAATACGATAGAAGAGAGCACGTTCCTTGGTCAGAACAATGACGGATGGATTCATTCTATCACATCCGTATCTGCGCCTCATAATGGAAGCACCTTATCCAATTTTGTAAAAACAGGTATTCCATTTTTGCAGGATTTTATCGCAATTGCTGCTGTGGCAGGAAATTCGTTTTATAATTTTGATTTAGAACAATGGGGGTTTAATAGGGGTGAAGGTGAAGGTTGGGGAAATTATTTTAACAGAATGAAAGAACATCCAGCATGGGGAACAAAAAATATTGTCGCATGGGATGCAAGCATTCAAGGGGCAAAAGAACTAAATACGCTTTGCACGGCGAACCCTAATATTTATTATTTTTCTTATGTGACTAGCAATACCGTTCTGGATTCCGCTTCGGGGCGTCACGTCCCCCATTCTTCCATGTCCTATATCATACGAGCAAATGCTAGGATGATGGGAAGTAAAAAAGCATATTTTGCCGATGGAACAGAAACAGATTCAACTTGGTTTGAAAATGATGGTATAGTCAATAAAATTTCAATGTACGGCCCCACCACTGGCACAAATGGACCCGATCCAATAGCCATATATAGAGAAGAAGACCTATTAATTCCCGGGCAATGGTATGTGATGGGCGAATATCAGTCCGACCATCGAAAATTTATTGGACACAGCTTGGAAGATGAAGAATTTGATTCAATAAAATCATTTTTTATTGACCATTTAAAATTGCTTCAATCATTGCCAGAATGATATAAAAGGAATTAACCGAAATGATTTCAATTCAAGATTTTGATAAATTAGTAATTCGTGTGGGCACAATCGAGAAAGCACAAACCTTCCCGGAAGCAAAGAAACCGGCATATAAGGTCAGAATTGATTTTGGCCCCTACGGCAAAAAGTGGTCCAGCGCTCAAATAACTGAAAACTATGCTATAGATGGCTTGGTGGGGAGACGGATTTGCGCTGCCATGAATTTGGGTAAGAAGAAAATTGGGCCATTTACTTCAGAGGTACTGATTATGGGCGCCGAAGACAACAATGGACATATTGTTCTTTTAGAGCCGGAGAATAGTATAAAGAATGGTGCAAAAGCCAATTAAGCATTTTGTTGTTGAAATATTAATATATTTGTAATATACAAATATGGAATTTGGTGAATTATTAAAGCAATTCTTGATTGATCTTCAGTCCCTGTTTAGATCTCACACAAAAGATTTGAAGATTACCATGCCACAGGTCATACTGGTGTCCTCCATCCCAATGGATGGCATTGATATGACTTCATTAGCAAAACAAATCGGTGTTGATAACAGTACGATGACGCGCCTTGTTGGTGTGCTGATGAAAGATGGCATTGTCGTAAAAAAGAAAAACCCTAGAGACGGCCGCTCTATGCTGGTGCTGTTAACAAAGAGAGGTGAATCCCTCCAATATAAATTAGAACGGGAAATTGATAAGTTTGGGTCAGATCTTTTCCGAAAGATACCCATGGAAGACCAAGAAGAGGTTAAAGAGATCCTTTACAATTTTCACTGGATAGTGTCAAAATACCGACTGAACAAATAATATTGTATAATACAAATATATACTTTGATATAATCAATTGGTATGATGCCAATAAAAGGAATTTGCCCTGGCGAGAAACAAACGATCCATACAAAATATGGCTATCGGAGGTCATGCTCCAACAAACGCAGGTAAAAACAGTTATGCCGTATTATCATAAATGGATAAAACAATATCCTACAATAGAGTCTGTGGCGCATGCACATATTGATAATCTTTTAAAAATATGGGAAGGGCTTGGTTATTATTCGCGGTGCAGGAATTTTCATGAAGCGGCTAAAATAGTGAAGAATGATTATGGTGGTATGGTTCCATTTGATAAGAAATCATTCAAATCATTGCCTGGCGTGGGGGATTATATGGTAGGCGCCGTGTTGTCTATTGCTTTTGAACGACCCTATTGTGCAATTGATGGTAATCATCGAAGAATATTATATCGTATTCTTGGATTAAAGAAGCGGTCAAAACATAATGAAAGTCGAATTGCCAATCTTCTCAAAGCCCAAATAGAAATAGGTCGTCCCGGGGATATCAACCAAGCATTAATGGATATTGGCAGTGAGATATGCAAACCTAAAACAGCCAGTTGCAATGGATGTCCTTTGAAAAACTCATGTAGGGCAGCAAAGATGGTTAATCCCCTTTCCTATCCCGCTCCAAAAATAAAAAAGGTAATTCCAACTAAAGAAATGGCCGCTGTCTTGATTAGAAAAAATGATAATATTTTTATATCGAAACGATCAAATAATGGTTTATTGGGGGGATTATGGGAGCTTCCAAATGTACAATTGAATTCAAATTCAGGCGATCATAATGAAATTAAGAAAAAGGTTCATAAAACATATGGCCAACATATTATTGTCGGAAAAAATCTTGGTAAAATAACCCATGCCTTTTCCCATTTTAAAATGAACATCACCCTCTTTGGATGTGTTATGGCGAACAGCGGGCAGGATAATCCTAATGGGACATGGATTCCATATTCCGCATTAACCGATTATGCATTTTCTAAGGCAAATCATAAATTATTTAAGTTAATAGATAAAGAAAATGTTTAGAGCAATTATATCATTAATCCTTTGGCCATTGTGGGCAACAATGTTTACCCTGGGAGCAATCATATATTCTACTGCTATTATATTTTTTCCTGCTTCTAAATTGCATCCGCTTGCAAGAGTATTGGCTGTATTGTTCATGTTATTTGCGGGACAGTGGTTTCGAGTGAAAGGGCAAGCGCCTGATCCAAATAAAGGTCCGTATTTATATTTAATTAACCATGAATCTCTTTTTGATGGATTCATGCTGTTAGCAGCGGTAAAACATTACTTTACCGGCGTAGGTGCTTATGAACAGTTTTCCTACCCTGTATGGGGATTTCTTGTCAAAAAGTATGGTGTTATCCCAATAGTTCGTCAAAAACTAGATAATGCAATAACAAGCCTAGAAAAAGCAGAAGATGCGGTAAAAAAAGGCATTTCTCTCATGATTGCACCAGAGGGAACGCGAACATTGACTGGCAGATTAAATGTTTTTAAAAAGGGGCCATTTCATGTGGCCTTGAATACTAATATTACGATCGTACCTGTTGGACTGGTTGGGGCCTATGATGCAAAGAATAAAAATGATTGGCGCATCAGACCTGGCGTTTTGACAACGGTGTTTGGCGATCCAATTACATATGATGAATATAAAGATCTTTCGTTAGATGACCTTCGGAGCATGGTAAGGGTGAAAATTGCAAATCTTATTGGGGTAGAACCGTAAATGATAGAATCAATCACGTATTATACAACATTGCGCATGCTGCATTTGATAGGGATGGCTGCATGGTTTGGCACCGCTTTAACCGTATCCATTATTTGGTCAAAACAGCAGACTGAAGATAAAGAACTACTCTTGGATTTAATTACAAAAGTGGAAATGCCGGCTTCCTTCTTTATGCCATTAACCGGCGTTCTAATGATGATAGATCAAACCCATTGGCTATCGGTAGGGTGGCTTCATATTAAGGTTTTAATTGGACTTGGTGCAGTTGCATTTAGCCATATGTCCAGAGCGAAGCTTATACACAGCGATATGAATGATAGTGAAATAAAAGCAAAGTTTAGCTTCAATCGGAACTTATGTTTGTTGATGCTGACGTTAGTGGGTATAATTGTAGGATACAATTAATATGGGCCGTCCACATGAATATGCATCTATTTCATGGATCTCAATGGATGAAACTTCCCAATTTATTAATCCATTTTTAAAACAAAGTGGTGATAATGGCGAAGTCCAAATCGTATCGTTTTTTGCAGAATGGTGCCCAAACTGTGTATATGAAGTTTCAGCAGTGCAATACCTACATAATGAATATCATTCACATGGACTCGAAATGACATTGGTCATGGATTATTCACCTAAAAATGATTCAGACAATTTCGTTCAAACTCATGCTATTAGTATTCCGGTTCAATATGGCGAATTGGATGAAAAAGATGAAGCAAAACGTAGTGAGACAAGCTTATATAAATTCAGAAAATCTATTGGAGATCAAAGGGGATGGGGTGTGCCCACCCATTTAATTGTAGAAAAGGAAGGAAATATAATGGGTGTAGTTTTAGGTGAAATTATTCAAGATGAAATCAGATCCTATTTAAACAAAAAACTTACTATTTAGTAATGCCCGCATCCTGAAGTGCATTATACCATTTATTTAATTTATCAGTTATTATTGATTCAGCCATATTAGGACTAAAATGATGTTCGCCTTTTAAGTCCACCTCAGGCCATTCACCAGTAAGATCTTTTATTAATAAGGCATGAACACCCAAGGCCGTTCGATCTTTCATAGCCCCGTGGATAACAGATACGCCTGTCAGATTTGAGATGAATTGCAGCAAGGGCGCCCTACCCCCACCTCCACTGGCAAAAATCTGGGTGGGTAAATTGACTAAATGAGACATGGCCAATTTGAGTATATCATAAGTCAAAAATCCAATGGATTCCATGGCAGCTCTAATAACTTCATTGGGGGAATCAGTCTCGTAGCCCGTTGATATGGGATCGTAATTATCCGCCCAATAAGGGGCAGCTAACCCACCAGCAGGGATATAAACACCATTGGTTTTGCTTTTAGCACATCGATCATGCCAAAGTATTTTATCATGTGGAATATTTAATTCATCTTCTAAATGATAGAATATGGAATTACATGCATTGATGGTTCCCTCAAGTAAATAGTATCTTTTTTTATCATCTGAAAACAGGACACTGCTTATCAAGCCATTCACGTGAGCAGGTGTTTCTCCTGCATTGATTTGAATGGACCCAGACGTACCAAAATTCATGGCGATGGCATTTTGTTTATATCCGCCCTGCCCTAAAAGGGCAGTTTGCTGATCGCCAATTACGACTCGCAATGGAAATTCGCAATTACCTGATTTTATTAATCCAAACTGGTGTACAGAGGGAACTAATTCAGGCAAGACTTGCTTCGGAACATTAAATAACGTCAATAAATCATTATCCCAAATTGCAAGATCCAAATCCATTAATGTAAATCTAGATGCAATCGATTCATCTACGGATGGGTGGCCTGTAAGGTAGTGGACTAGATAGGCGCTTATCGTCCCATAAAAAACAGTGTCCCTTTTTATATATTCAGCCAAATTGGTGTGTCTGCGAACCATATGTACAAATTTGGGTCCGCCAAAATGAGCGTTAAGTGGAGCGCCGGTTTTATGAAATATAAAATCTGCTTCTTTAGATAATTCATCAACAATATCTGTAGCACGTCCATCTTGCCAGCTAAGGGCTGGTGTTAAGGGTTTTAAAGTTTGTTTATCCCAAAATATAAATGTGGACCGCTGCAGGGCTATACCAGCAGAAATTATTATCCCATTGAGTTCGGCAGCGCGACGGCATGCTATTTGAATTAGGGATTGACATGCTTCTGCGATTTCGGATGCATCTGCCTCTACATGGCCTATTCTAGGCTTGGTTAAAGAATGTTTTGTGCGGGCCTTAAAGACGACCCTATTACTGAGGTTAAATAGAAATATTTTGGTAGAGGAGGTTCCCTGGTCGATGACCAGAGTAAATTGCTTTTGGGCCGCTGTCAAATCAGCCCGTTAGGGCAACGTCGTAAATTTCTTCAAATTCTTCTGTTTTGATCATTCGAATTGCATCCCATGTGAGTTTTGTGCATGCTTTTGCACAAATTTGGCATCCGATACATTCATCATGTCTCACTTGAACAGGTGGAATGGGGATACCGTATTTTTCAGCAGGGACAGGTTCGATGCAATCCACTGGGCAAAATGGTATACAGACTTGGCACCCGGTGCAGTTGTCCTCATCAACAACAGCAATTAGTTTCGGTTTCTTCTTCTTAAAGTTTACCTTTTCTGCTGGATCAGGCACAGTTTTGTAGTGGTCGTATTTGTAATTTTTTGCCATTTTTTCCGATCTATATTAAGCATGGAAGTTAAAATGAATTCTTTTTTATCAGCAAAAGGCTTTTTGCCTAATCGTAAAAGTGGTTTAATTTTAGCGACGCATTGAAAACATAATTAGGAGAAATAAATGGCTTACATTATCGCTGAACCTTGTGTCGGCACCTGCGACACGGCTTGCGTAGAGGTTTGTCCTGTTGATTGCATCCATCCCACAAAGGATGAATGGGGTGAAAAAGGATGGGATGAAAGCAATTTGGATGACAAATTGTTATACATTGATCCTGAAGAATGTATTGACTGTGGTGCTTGTGAACCTGAGTGTCCGGTTGAAGCCATCTTTGAGGAAAGTGAAGTTCCCGAAGAATGGAATAAATACATTAAAATCAATTATGATTACTATGGACGGGAATATTCTGGTTAAAGGGAATTAAACAACCATTTGATAAAACGGCTGTTGTGTCTTCAACAGCCGTTTTTTTTGTATATCTATGGATAAAAAAAACATATTAGAAATACTTAAAACAATTACCTATCCGGGTTTTAGTCGCGACATCGTTTCCTTTGGAATGGTGGAGGACGTAAATGTGAATGGTGATTCTGTTTCAGTAAAATTGAAAATCACAACCCAGCAGGAAGAAAAAAAATCTGCGGTTATAGAGGAAGTAGAACAGACTCTTAAAGGCACAAAAGCATTTAAGGATGTTCAAGTATCCGTTGTAGAAGGTGCACCGCCTTCAGCGAGCGGTCCGGCGCCCCAAAGTGCTCAAACTCAACCAGCATCAACCCTTGATGGTATTAAGCATGTGATTGCAGTTGCCAGTGGGAAAGGAGGCGTGGGCAAATCGACTGTTGCAGCCAATTTGGCCCTATCCTTGAGAGACGCAGGGCATAAAGTCGGGTTGCTTGATTTAGATATTTATGGCCCTTCTTTGCCTATTATTTTAGGTATCAACGAACAGCCTGATTTGACTCAAGATAGAAAACTAATTCCTCTAGACCATATGGATATGAAAATCATGAGTTTTGGTTTTATCAGCGGAAACCAAACACCGGTTATTTGGAGAGGTCCATTGGTTGCACGTATGACAGAACAGTTTTTCCGCGATGTGGTCTGGGGAGAGCTGGATTACTTAATTTTAGACTTGCCCCCAGGAACCGGTGATGTTCAATTGACATTAACTCAAAAATTAAAAATAGATGGAGCAGTTATTGTAACCACACCGCAAGATATTGCCTTGGCCGATGTGCGAAAAGGTGCCGATATGTTTAAGAAGGTCCATACACCGGTTCTGGGCGTTATTGAAAATATGTCTGGATTATTTTTAGAAGGTGAAGTGACAAATGGAAAGGGTGTCTCGATCGAAGGTCAGCCCGTAGATGTAGGGGAAGATGGCCGGTTTGCCATTCGAATTGATCTATTTAAAAAAGGCGGGGGCAAATCAGAAAGCGAACGACTGGATGTACCACTTTTAGGAGAAATTCCCATTTCACAAGATATCATGGAAGCCACGGATGCAGGCAAACCCATTTCTGCGTTTAATCCAGACGCCCATGTAACTAAAATTTTTAAAAGCATTGCTGAAAAGGTCATCGATACCCTGAACTAATGTTTAATTATTTTACGGATACCATTGTACTTATATTTTTAGGATATGCAATGGTATATCCTTTGTTTCTTTGGATTGCGCCCTTAGAAAACATTGATAGAGGTTTTTACCGATTTAACCTGGGAATGTGTTGTGTGGTAGGTGCTTTGGGTGTTGCAGGATATCATCTTCTTTCGCCTGACCGAAGCACTGAATATTATGTGTGGGTATGGCTTGCTTCTCTTCTCATTGTTACAGCCTTGAATTGGAATGCGGACCGTATTAATAACGTTATCATTTCAAGTATTTCTCTTTTTGGATGTGCCACCATGATTGGTATTGTTTTTGATATTGCACCGGAATTGAATCAAAGCGGCGTTCTTTTTTCTTCGCTGATAGGATCAATGATTACAGCTGGTGTGTTTTTCGCCATGATTCTAGGTCATTGGTATTTGAATGTTGTGGCACTACCCATACGATTATTAAAAAAAGCGACATTGGTCCTTTGGATTCTTCTGGGAATTAGAACCATTTGGGACATCATTTATATGAAAGTGGACCATGTGGTTGATCATTTTGGAATCGAGCATAGTCTCTGGGCATTTATGCTTCAATTTGAAGGGTTCTTATTGGCCGTAGCTTTTTTTATGGGAAACCTTGTACCCATCGTCTTGAATTATTTTATCTGGCGAACGCTGAAACTGCAGGCCACACAAAGTGCCACAGGTCTTTTATACGTATCGGTAGTATCCATATTATTCGGCGAACTTTTATTTAAATATTATTTGCTTCAATTTGGATTTTTAGTGTGAGCTTAATTGAATGCGAAGTCTGTAATAAGACCCTATCTTTTTCTGAATCCAAAGATTGTGCTGATTGCAAGTCACCTCAATTATTTACTAATCAATTAGATTTTACCGAATGTCCCGTATGCGGATGTAAACATCTTTATAGAAAAAAAGATTTTAATCAGGCCATCGGATGTATCATTATCCTGATTGGTGCAGTTTTAGTCCCCTGGACATACGGACTTAGTTTGCTTGTATTATCTTTGGTTGATTATCTTTTATATCGACGAATAAAAGACTCTGCTGAGTGTTATAAATGCAAATCTGAGTTTAAGGATATGGGCATACCCGATCATCTTAAACCATTCGATCATCATATTGCCGAATTGTACGAATCACCCAATTAGACTATAGTGATTATTCATTGATTGCGCACGTGTGAAAGGGTAATTTCGCCCGTTGTTTTTCAGGCGCAAATTTGCGAAATCCGAGTTATGTCTAAATCACTAAGAAAACAAATATTAAAACAAGGCGATTTACCAACCCATGTTGCCATCATTATGGATGGGAATGGCCGTTGGGCCAAATCTCGAAATTTACCCCGGGTTTCCGGGCATAAAGAGGGAATCAACTCTGTTCGGGAAATAGTCCGCGTTTGCGGAGAAATTGGTGTATCCTATTTAACTCTGTATACATTCTCAAGTGAAAATTGGTCTCGCCCTAAAAAGGAAGTTTCTGCAATTATGAAACTGTTGGTGGGTACCATCCGGAAAGAAATCAATAATTTGCATAAGAACAATGTTCGGTTATCTACGATCGGAAATTTGGAGGCTCTACCAGTTGAGTCTCAAAATAGGATGAAAGAGGGTATGGAGAAAACAAAAAATAATGCAGGACTTAATTTGATTTTAGCCCTAAGCTATGGAAGTCGTCAGGAACTATTAATGGCTGTTCAGCGTATTGCAAATAAAGTTCAATTAGGACACTTGAATTCAGAACAAATTTCAGAGGAAGATATCTCTCGCGCATTATATACATCAAACGTCCCGGATCCAGATTTACTGATCCGTACAGGGGGCGAACATCGAATCAGTAATTTTTTGTTATGGCAATCTGCTTATACAGAATTGTTTCTTACAGATATTTATTGGCCGGACTTTAGAGAAGAATCTATATTGAAAGCCATTATTGAATATCAAGCACGTCAAAGACGTTTTGGTATGACAGGAGAGCAAGTTTCTGCATGAGAAAGTTTATTTTATTTTTATTTGTTACAATAGCCGTTTCACAGGCACCTCCATCCTTTAAGCTGAAGGATATCAATGTTGAAGGGAATATGGCCACCAGTGAAAACATGGTGTTATATACTGCAGGGCTTCAAGCTGGGCAGGATGTATCTCAAGAAGATTTTCGCCGAGCAGTAAAACGATTATGGGAATTGGGAGTTTTCAGTAATATCCAAATTCATTTTGATGGGGAAACACCCGATGGGATTCTCATTACCATTGAGCTAGAAGAATCTCCTGTTTTAGGATCGGTCAAGTTCCAGGGCAATAAAAAGCTGAAGGATAAAAAGTTCAGTGAAGAACTATCTTATCAGCGCGGAATGCGTCTTAAGCCAAACTTTATTACCAAATCCATTAATACGATGAAACAAATGTATATGGAAGACGGCTATTTCTTGGCAACCATAAAGGCTGAAACGGAGACTGTCGGCAAAGGGGATGATCAAAAACAAAATATCACGTTTAAGATTAGAGAAGGCAAAAAGGTAAAGATAAAAGATATCGTCATCGATGGTCGTGATAAACAATTTGGATGGGTGGCAACCAATAAATGGATTCCTTTACCAAAATTCCTTCGCGAAAAATTGACATTAGCCACCCTAAGATGGCAAATGAAGGAAACAAAAATTCGGAGCTGGTGGCGATTGTGGGCACCGGCCTACGATAATAAAAAATTCTTGGAAGACTTGGATTTATTAACCACATTTTACCGTGATGAAGGCTACCGTGATTTTACTATTTTATCAGATTCAGTTTATTATGAACCAAAAAATCGTGGTTTGGTTGTACACTTAAATGTGGATGAAGGGGAAAAATATAAGTACCGAAATTTCACATGGGAAGGAAACACGCTTTACGAAACCGAGATTCTGGACAAAGCTTTAAACTTATCATCCGGCGATGCCTTCAGTCAGTCCGGATTTGATAAAGCTGTTTTTGAAGAAGTACAAAGTCTTTACATGGATCGGGGATATTTATACAGCAATATTGAGCCCTTTTTTACACCCGTGGGTGAAGATTCCATAGATATTCACTTTTCTATCACAGAAAACAATCAAGTCTATATTCGAAATATCAATATTTATGGAAATGAAAAAACACGTGAAAATGTAATCCGCCGGGAATTGGATGTATTTCCTGGGGACTTATTCAGACGTACGCTGCTGCAGAGAAGCATGCGAAAACTCCATGTGTTGAATTATTTTGATCCAACATCATTAAGCCCCAATGTCGTTCCTGTGGATGAAGATGAGGTTGATTTGGATATTACCCTAGAAGAAAAATCTTCCGATAAAGCCAGCGCTAATGTAGGGTTTACAGGTATTTACGGCATGACGGGCGGCGGCAATATTGAATTCAACAATTTTTTAGGCAAAGGACAAGTCCTGTCTTTTGGCTTTGATATCGGTACACAAATGTCCGTGTATAATGCGTACGGTACACCGGCAAAATATGAAAGTTTCCATGTTCGGTTCATGGATCCCATGTTTAAAGATACGCCGAATAGAATCGGGTTTTCACTGGGATATCAATTTAGAGGCCAAGGAAATTCTTACTATTTTTATCCATTTGATCAGCGTACGCGCTATGGATCTCTCCAATGGGGACGCCGATTGAAATGGCCGGATGACTATTTCAGAGCATTTTGGGAAATCACAGTTCGGCAAACAGAATACATGGGTGATGAAGATGTGTTAGAAGACTATATCGGTTCATTTAGGAAATCCACAGGGATAAATCTTACACAATCTATTAGTCGCGATAGCCGTGACCGTGCCGAATTTCCGACGCAAGGGTCGACGGCATCCATTGTTTCAACATTTTCTGGCGGTTCATTAGGCGGAGATGAACATTATCATAAACATGTATTATCACTAGACTGGTATACGCCGACATTTTGGAAATTTGTACTGACAAGCTCATTAAAAATGGGTATGATTCGGAAGTTAGATGTAGGGCAAGAATTTACTTATATTCCGCCTTACGAACGGTTCATTATGGGTGGCAATGGTATTCCTTACGGCACCATGTTAAGAGGTTACCCAGATAATTCAATTGGACCGCTTACGGCCCAAGGTCGCGGAATTGGCGGGAATACGGTTGCAAAATATTCAACGGAATTCAGGTTTCCATTCTCAGAAAATCCCGTTGTTTATGCCATGTTATTCGCTGAGGCAGGTGGCGTTTGGAACGATACAAATTTAATGCAATCATTGGGATTCCCGAGAAGGGATCCGCTAGAGCTAAAACGATCTGCCGGAATTGGTATTCGATTTTTTATGCCCATGATCGGACAACTTGGTTTCGATATGGGATATGGATTTGACGATATCTCCGGAGATGGAGAACCCCAAGGATGGGAATACACAATCATCTTTGGTAGATGATAATTAAATCAAGGAGGTCAATGTGATTAGGAAGACAATCACAACTGTAGGTATTATGGCAATGATGCTGCCAGTAATGCTTGCTGCCCAAAACAAAATTGGGTTTGTACAATCAGACCGCATTCGTGCGGAGTATGAAGAATTCAAAGACGCGGAAGCCCAGCTTCAACTGGAATACCGTCAGGTTAATGTTCAGTATAACATGATGGTTATGGAACTGGATAGTATTAAAAAAGCTTTTGAGACCCAACGGTTGATGAGCAGTCCCGAGTGGCGGAAAGAAAAAGAAACTGAAATTGCTTCTCGCGAAGCAACCATTCAACAATTTCAAGTGACCATGGTTGGTCCAGAAGGAGAATTGTATAGACGTCAAGCACAATTAGAGTTTGATATTTTGTCAAAGGTAAAACGAGCTGTTGATAAAGTTGCTGCTGCGAAAAGTATCGATTTTATCCTCGACGGATCCACTTCCCTTCTTTATGGGAATCCAACCCATGACTTGACTGATGACGTTTTGTTTCAACTTAGAAAATATAATGTCTCAGATAAAAAAGACGTGGCACCTGAAACAAAAAACTAAACACGGTCTTTGACCACATTACAAGCATTGGCGGATCTCGTACACGGCACGGTCATGGGGGATGCTACCCTTCCTCTCCATGGCGTGTCGACAATCTATGATGGCAAGTATGGTACAATCACTTTTGTAGCCCATAAGAAATACCATCAATATATTTCATCCACGCCCGCTTCAGCCATTATTGTGTCTGATGGAGAATTACTTGAGGGTAAAGATGGAATTGTTGTGGATAATCCACAGGTAGCCATTGCCTCAGTCTTGGAATATTTTGCACCTAAATATCCTCTGAATAATGGTATCCATAAAACTGCAATTATCCACCCAAAAGCAACCATAGGTACCCATGTATCGATCGGTCCTTTTTCTATTATAGAGGAAGGTGTTATAATTGGAGATAATGTGTCTATCGGCGCAAACAATGTTATTGAGTCTGGAGCAACGATTGGAGATCATTCATCATTAAGTCATAACATTCATTTATACCATCAAACTCAAATTGGTGAAAATTGCATTATCCACTCTGGGGTGGTTATTGGAGGCGATGGGTATGGATTTGTAACCCATAATGACACCCATATAAAGTTGCCTCAAATTGGAAATGTTATTATTGGCAATAAGGTAGAAATAGGTGCAAATTGTACGATAGACCGAGGAACAATTGGCGACACAACCATCGGTAATTATTGCAAATTAGACAACGGAGTGCAAATCGCCCATAATGTTTCTATCGGCAGGGGATGTTTATTGACAGCACACGTGACAATTGCCGGAAGTACAAAAGTAGGTGAATTTTGTATTTTTGGTGGGCAAGCAGGGGCAATCGACCATGTAACTATTGGTGATCGTGCTATCTTTGCTTGCTATACGGCAGTGATGAAAAACTTGCCTGGGGGCAAAGTTTATTCAGGGGCGCCTGCCAGAGAAATCAGTGAAAAAAATCGTCGCGATGCAGTTTACCTTGAGGTAAAACAGCTAAAAAAACGGTTAAAACAATTAGAAGAAAAAGTATTGAATTGACTCGATTATGAGCTACATAAAATTTCAGCGTACAATTGGTAGAGAAACATCTTGTATCGGTGTTGGTCTCCACACCGGTGTAGAATCAAAAATTACATTTAAGCCGGCACCAGAAAATTTTGGCATACGGTTTAAACGTATGGATGTTAAAGGATGTCCAGAAATCCGTGCAGATATTGACCATGTAGTGGATATCTCACGTGGGACGACTATCGAAGAGAACGGTGTCCGCATTCATACGGTTGAGCACGCATTGGCCGCTTGTGTGGGAATCGGACTTGACAATATTTTAATCGAATTAACTGAAAAAGAGCCACCAGTGATGGATGGCAGCTCAATAGATTTTGTAGAAGCGCTTCTGAAGGCGGGCATTGTTAAACAAGAATCTCCGAGAAACTATTTACACATTGATGAAGCTGTAGGTTACACAGATTCGGAACGTGGCGTCGATATTCATATCATGCCTTCTGACCAATTTAGAATCACGTTCATGATTGATTATAAATTTAGGACATTGGGTACACAGTTCACCACATTGGATGAGGTTGAAAAGAACTTTGCAAAAGATATTGCTCCTGCCCGCACATTTTGTTTTTTAAGTGAAGTGGAAACATTGAAAGAAAATGGTCTTATTAAAGGTGGGAATCTGGATAATGCAGTTGTGATTGTGGATAAAGAAATTGATCAGTCAGAGGCAGATAACCTAAAAGGCTTATTTGGTATTAAGCGGAAAATCAGTCTAGGTGCAAATGGGACTTTGAACGGCACAAAGCTACGTTATGATAATGAACCTGTTCGCCATAAAGCGTTGGATCTTATTGGCGATTTGGCTCTATTGGGGATGCCCCTGCAAGGGCATGTTATTGCGTCAAAAAGTGGACATGCAGCCAATGTGGAATTGGTAAAGCGTATCAAAAAAGTTTACGAGAAAAAAATTCTCCAGCAAAAATTTCAGCGCAATCTGAATAGTGATTTCATGTTTGACATTTATTCTATTCTAAACCTTCTTCCACATCGTTATCCATTTGTACTGGTGGATCGAATTGTTGACATTACCCCCGGCGAAAAATTAACAGCAATTAAAAATGTGACAATTAATGAACCATTTTTTCAGGGGCATTTTGCAAATCAACCCGTAATGCCAGGTGTATTGGTTCTTGAATCTATGGCCCAAGCAGGGGCTTTTTTAGTATTGAATAACCTTGATGATCCCATGAAAAAAAATATGTTCTTTTCTGCATTATCTGATTCAAAATTTAGACATCCAATCATACCAGGGGATCAGCTTCGCCTTGAAATGTCCCTTGCCAAATTCAAGCTGGGAACAGCACTCCTAGTTGGAAAAGGATATGTAGGCGATAAACTTGTCGCCGAAGGCAAATTAAAAGCAACCGTGGTGGACCGGGCAGGAGCCTGATCCAATCTCAATTCACACCACAGCATTAATTTCTCCTCAGGCTAAATTGGGCCAAAATGTATCTGTCGGCGCATATACCATCATCGAAGATGGAGTGACGATTGGTGATGGTACATCTATTGGAAATCATAATACCATTTGCAGGGGGACGACCATTGGTGCCAATTGTACCATTTTTCATAATACCTCTCTGGGTGAAGCACCTCAAGATTTAAAATATGGAGGAGAAGAAACACTTACATTTATTGGCGATAATGTTTTAATTCGTGAGTCAGTAACCATCAATAGGGGCACTGTTGCCTATGGCAAAACTGTGGTGGGGAATAATGTGCTTCTCATGGCCTGCGCCCATGTGGCGCATGATTGTACTTTGGGTGACAACACAATTATGGCCAATTTGGCCACCTTGGGTGGGCATGTTGAATTGGGTGAATGGGTAAATCTGGGCGGTGGCGTTATGGTGCATCAATTTACAAAAATCGGATCCCATTCATTTATTGGCGGGGGATTTCGCGCTGTTCAAGATGTGCCACCGTTTATTATTGCTGCAGGCGAACCGATTCGTTTTGGTGGTATCAATAAAATTGGATTAGAGCGTAGAGGATTTTCAGATGAAGCCAGAGCAGAAATTAAAAAGGCATACCGAACTTATTTTTTATCTAAACTAACCCGGACGGATGCTTTAAAAAAAATCAAATCTGAAATGTCAGGATCAGATCACATTAATACGATTATTGATTTTATAGAATCCAGTGAGCGCGGTATTATTTAATACCATTTTCACGGGGAGTTATTGATGCGGCGCATTGTTATTTTATGTTTAGTTACACAAACCTTTGGGCAGTGGTCATCATTTTCACTGTCAGGGTTAAATCTTGGTGAGAGAAAATCTGAACAATTATACCGCTATGGCGGCCTGACCACAGCCCATCAACCCACAATGGGAATTCCCAATGAGAGACGAATTGCTTTAGGCGCTACTATGAATAAAGGATTTTCTAATTCAGGTATGATTCCAATTATTCATGGAGAAATTAAAGTGTCATGGAATTTATCCCTTCGAGGAAGGGTAGCAAGTTATGGTGCCAGTGAAGGCGTTGTACAGTTGTATGGATGGGGGATGTCTCTTACACCGGGGAAGGAGGAAGAACCATCTAAATGGACAGTGCTTTTAGATGCTGGCCGATTGAATGCTCACGACCAATTATATTTAACGGGGATTCAATTTATGGGTAAGCGATTTGTGGAATGGAAAGGTATCCCCATCCAAATCGGATTGGGATTGAATAAAGTTGATGTTAATCCATTTGGAATTGCAGGAGACGGAGCTCCATCCAAAGTAAAATTGCAAACCAATTTTTTAAATGTGGGAACATCCTTTAATTTATTTGGGTTGAAGGCAATTCCTCAATTATGTATTGGGGCAAATTATAATTTGATATCCATAAGCATTATGGACACATTTTAATTATGAA
>CEVA01086157.1_pt1 | contig 27946 bp, 24 predicted proteins | sample 361521 | NCBI WGS metagenome assembly CEVA01 (sample SAMEA2622823, study PRJEB7988) | marine metagenome | isolation source: saline water (ENVO:00002010), including
GGTTTAGACGGCACTTTGGGATTAAGTTTTTTTGAAGAGGCTTTCTTGTCAGTGGAAGCGGCCAAGATGGGGTACAGTAGTATTTGGACTCCAGAAGGTCCAGGGCTTGATTCTTTTCTGGTATGTTCACAAAGGTGGGCTGCAAGTGCTTCGGTAGTTTCGGGTGGGGTGACTACAGGAATATCCGTGTCTCCAGTCGGATTGAGGACGCCGTTTAGTTTGGCAATGAGTGCGGGTACTGTTTCCAAACTAACTGATGGAAGATTTATTTTAGGAATAGGATCTGGTGGTATTCATAGACACTCTTGGCGAAACAGCTGGGGATTTAATGGTATCTCCGCTCTTCAAACAATGCGAGATTACCTGATTACTATTAGAGGGCTGCTCGCGGGTGAAAAGATGGATTACAGGGGCACGACGTTTGCGTTAGACGGTGCGCGACTTGGAATAAAACCGCCTCAGTGTACTCCGGTTTATTTGGCCGCATTAGGGCCGAAAATGCTCAGGGTTGGTGGTGAATTGGCCGATGGAGTAGCCCTTAACTGGTGCACATCTGAGCAGGTTTCTTGGAGCCGTGATCGAATATCAGAGGGCGCTGAATCATCTGGTCGGGATCCGAGTGAAATAAAGATTGCTGAGTACATTAGGGTTTGTGTGGATGACAATGTTGATGATGCCAGAATGGCTTTAGCTAAGGCCACTATAGAATATGTGCTAGGTAAAGACGAAGGCAATGAGAAGGAACGCTTCATGGGATACAGAGGTCATTTTGATCGGATGGGTTTTGAGGACGTGCTTTCAGAGTTAGATAATATGAGGAACCAAGGGGTTAGTTCAGATGATATGGCTGATGCATTTCCTGCAGATTTGCTAAGCCGAGTAGGATATTTTGGTCCTGCAAGTGGTGCTGCTTCAGCATTCAAGCGTCTCTCCCGTGGCTTAGATGTACCAATCGTTAGAGTTGTAGCATCAAGGCCTGGGTTAGATGCTGTGATGGAAACAATGCGTTCTTGTAGACCACTTAAATGAGTTTGTGTTTATCAGAATCACAAGAAATACGGCACAATTTTTCTGGTGATCGTTATAGGCCTTCGTACCATTTCTTAGCACCCTCAAATTACATGGGTGATCCTAACGGGACCATTTACTGGAATGGTAGGTACCACTTGTTTTACCAGTATAATCCTGACGGAGCTTACGATGATGCCAAAAGGATGCACTGGGGTCACGCTTCTTCCGTTGATCTTTTGCATTGGAGTGACCATCCAATAGCCTTAAGCCCTACACCATGTGGACCAGACAGGCTTGGATGTTATAGCGGTGCTGCATTCGACATGGACGGTGTTCCATCTCTCATATACTACGGAAATCCCGGCGGAATATGTATTGTGATTGGTGACGATGATTTAGTTGAATGGCGACAAAACACTTCAAATCCTGTCATTCATAAACCGTCTGAGGGTGAAGTTGAATGGGATACATGGGACCCTTGTGCTTGGAAATATGGTGACGACTGGTACCTACTGTCAGGAGGTTCTTCCGAAGGAAAAGATACAGCATTCCTATTTAGATCTCAAAATTTGGAGAAATGGGAATATGTCGGGATGTTTTACGAGCCTGGAGATGAGAGTGATTGTTCCGTCCCAGATTTTTTCCGGATTGAAGACACACATATGCTTCTTTTTGCTAGCCATGAGAAAGGAGTTCAATACTATATTGGAGATTATGACGGGGAGAAGTTTTACCCAATACACCACGGCAGAATGAATTTCGGAAGTTTTACACTGGAAAGCGGGCACATGTGTGCGGGGTTGACGTTAAAGACTCCTGATGATCGCCGAATAATGTTTGGATGGGTTACAGAGGGAAGAAAAGAAGAAGTTCAGGAAAAATCTGGCTGGTCTGGTGTAATGTCATTGCCGAGAGAATTATCACTTTTTAAAGATGGTACTTTGATGGTTAAACCACTTAGAGAGCTTGAGGTGCTGCGTAACCGGCACCGTAAGCTAGGGAGCAGAAAATTGCCAGCCGAAAGTAGGATACTTGCTGACACTATTCGTTCAGGAGCCTTGGAGGCAAATATACGTTTAGATATTGGTGATGCTATAACTGTAGGATTAGAGGTATTTGCTTCTCCTGCAGGGGAAGAAAGAACTGTCATAAAATATTCGCGTCAAAACGGCAAGATTTGCTTAGATCCCAAATTTTCTAGTGTGTCTGAAGAAATGGTCGGGCGAGATATGCAGGAAGATATTTTGTCATTTGGTGAGAAAGGCGTGTTAAATTTGCACGTTTTCCTTGACAAATCGATAGTTGAAGTATTTGCGAATGACAAAGTATGTCTAACAAAAAGGGTTTATCCATCACTTGACAGTAGTGTAGGTATATATCTTTTTAGTTCAGGAGGTAATGCGAAGTTGCTTTCGTTCGACGCATGGGATATAGGATCCGTATGGTAGTCGACTTTATCGGTTTGAAGTATATCTCTTGACTGAGTCTTACTCCCAAAAAACTGAAAATATCTCTGCGTCCACCATTTGTAAATTTAAGAACACAGATTCAGTAGGCGCAACGTAGTTATGTAGGTTCACTGTGTGGTTTAGAGAGTCGGTAGCTATATGACAAGTATTTGATTCGTATATAGAGACTCCATCACTGTTCGTGATATTCGCAGTGATTTTCCCACCTGCTGCATTAGCATTTATATGTAGTTGAGTTGCTGAACCAATTAACGGTATACGTATTTCTCCGCCTCTGGTTCCAGCCCTCAGTCCAACTATCCTGTCTTTAGGCCAAGATGCCATGCCAATATTTTTACATCCTGGTTCTGATTGTCCGTGTCTAAAACTAGAACCGTAGTAGTATATACGCAATTCTTCCGAATCTGACACCAACGAATGTCCGGTTTGGACTATGCCCCAATCCCATTCACCATTATTACCCCGTTCTAGAATTGGACTTCGATCACCGACACGTTTCCACGATTTGCCATCTCTGCTACAAACAAGTTGGACATCAGTAGTTCCGTCCATAGATGCGCCGCCTATTACATTACCTCCGGTACATTTAAACACCTGTAGAAATCCCAGCAGCATAGATTCATATCTGAATATAGGCATACCGTAAAATTGAGTGTTGTGGCCCTCTCGTCCATCAGTCCATTCCTCGTCCACGGCGTCAGGTAGAACTACAGGATATGGTAAGTCCCAGTTAAACCCATCTTTGCTTTGAGTATACATCACTGATCTGCGTTTGAAATTTCCTATTATCAGGAATGTTTTAACAACACCCCTAAATATATTGGTCTTATTGTCAAATGTGAACCATCCTACGTCCTGGTGTCCTGGAATCACAGGATAGTTAGCACCGTCTTTCCAACATATTCCGTCGTCAGAAAACGCTATGTAATATCCGTCAGGTGCCGATTCTTTTGGTCGTTCCCGACCGTAGGAAAGAAGGGTATATTTCTTTCCTTTACCCATGTGAGGTGTATGCATAACGCTAAAGTTATGATCATTTCGTTCAATGTTTAGGTACAGGTTGTTACTGTAACTGCCAGTAGAATCTTTATGTAATCCTAAGTCAGGTTTTTCCCAGTGAATACCATCTGAACTTTCTGCATAAAGCCCTAGTTTTGAGTGAATAGAATTGTTCTTGAGACCTTGATACCACATTCTGTAGAGGTCTCCTTCCTTCCTCACAGTTCCGCCCATTATTACGTTGTCTTCCCAGGGCTGATCTGCAGCAATCAGTGGGTTGTCAGGGTGTTTATATGCCGTATGAATAATTCTTTCGAGACCACTCATGTAGAAAATATCTTCGTCATCCATAAATAATATTTTCGTGGTTTTAGATTCAATGTCTGAATTCATAACATCCTCCTTTTAATGACATATTTTTACAGTTCTGACAGAGAAGTGAATTTAAGTTAACAACGATGGAGTTTAGATACTGGATTTAATAAGTGCCCTTATCCTGGATTCTTCGTTGCGCATTATGGATATGCCTTCGTCAACACCCATGCCTGGTTTTGCAAGAACTTGGTCGGCACTTGTAGCTAAAGCTACGTGGACCGTATTTTTAGCGTTGAGATCAGTTTCATTACAACTACCCCCTAGGTATGCTAGTAAGCCACGTTTCTTGATTTCCATAACGGCTTTAGCACTTTGTGTTATAGCACCCAAATCGGGCATTTTAACTTGGATCATATGGACAACCCCAGCTTCTGAAAACCGGATTACATCTTCAAGAGTATTGCACCACTCGTCAGCGATCAAGGTAACTTTACTGCCTAGTTGTGACAGATTATTTTTCAGGCTGCCCAAAGACATTATTTGACTAGATTGTGAGTCCATTTCTATAGGTGATTCAATTTGCAAGCGGTAGGGAGAAACCGTTTTTTCAAGCCGTACTATGTAATCAGCTACTTTCCCCATGTCCCAATTAAATGCCCGACCGAGGGTGCCATAGCAGTCAAAATGTATTGTTGGGTGGTAAGATTCTTCAATGCCGTGTTCTACTAACCTATTCTTGATCCATTTTGTGTACGACACTAGTGAATCGCCATTTTCCCCAAGATCGCATTCTTTATGATGGATGAGAGCATGTGGGAATGCGTCTACCCTACGATATATTGCCTTGTCTACAGAAACATATCGGTCTTCTCCTCCCTGAATACCAAATTTCAATCTTTCCGTTGAAGGAGTTATTTCCAGTATCTCAGCCAGAGATTCCATTTTTGTACACTCCCGTGCTAGTGCTAAACCTTCCAACAATGCTTGACTGACGGCGTATCTGAGTCCGGTATGTAACTTATTCCCCATGTAAGATAGGTTTTCTACAGCATCACACAGAGGAAGAAAATCTGTTACTTTATTTCCGATCAATAAATTGCTGAGATGCTGTCTTAATCCACTGTCCAAATCTTGTAGACGTAGTATAGGATCTCTTCCGGCGGTTCCTGCATAAGTTACGCTGGTGCCTTCGCCGTATACGTTTTGACCAGTTTCTAAGTGTAAAAGTACTCCTACTCCAGATCCTGGTTCGCGCACACTTCGGAAACCCTTGGTTTTGGGTTTACCTTTAAGGAGGTAATAATCTGAAACTGCATCTGACTCGATGGCAGCTTTATCATCTAGGTACCAGCCACCTTCTATAGGTAGAAAGTCGCAGTCTGTAATTTTCATATTATCTTAATGTTGTTCATTTCATATCTGTCTAAGAAATTCTAGAAGTATCCTATTGAATGTATTTGGATCTTCCATGTTTACCATATGACCGCAGTTTAGCATGGATACTTTCCTAGCTTCTGGGATTCCATTAACTATACTGTCCGAAGCCGGTCCCATTTCCGGTATGTCTAATTCTCCTACGATAACCAGCGTAGGTACTGATATTTCGTTTAGACGTGTGATTTGGGATGGTTCCTCAAAATTTCCGGGGTCTTTACGTGACATTCGCCACCAATCTTTAGCCTCATCCAGATACTGTTTCATTCTTTTTGATGACAAAGGGTTCATTACCGCAGGATTAAATACGGGATGTTCGTATGCTATTTTGCTAGCAGCAGGTTTCCCTGACGTATTAAAAGCTAACCTTATGGCTTTATCAATTTCGTGTGTAGAACTCTTTGTGCTGGGCCTGCCAGTTGGTCCGGCTGATATAGGGATTAGACTGGATGTCTTATCAGGATGAAGCAGTGCGAAATCTATAACAGCTGTGCCCCCGGAAGAAAGCCCAGCTACATGTGCTTTTTTAATGTCCAGATGCTCTAGTAGCATATTGAGATCAGATGCATGGCTATATGGTTCATCGGTGGGTTGATCGGATTGTCCATGCCCTCGCATGTCATAACGTAAGACTTGGAAATGTTCCGAAAACGGTCTGAACTGATCGTCCCACATTCGGGTATCTGTTGAGGATCCATGTATCAATACTAAAGTATCACCCTGGCCTGCGATTTCGTAATAAAACCTTGAGCCATTAATATTCACTAATTCAGATTTAACGTCCATGATAGCCTCCATACTTCAAGGTCGGAGGTATGTTAGCATAGTTGTATGTGAGAGCAGGTTGTCCCTGATCTATTGTTCAATGTCTGTCATGGACACAAACTTAGTATTCAGAATTGTAAATTCAGATATTTAGGTGTAGATTGACGTAAATGATTTGGACAATGATTTACGGGAAATTAAAGAGTGAGGTTAAGAAGTGGCTTCTTACATAGTTAGACGCGTTTTAATAGCTGTGTTCACTCTCTTTGTGATTTCTTTTCTCACCTTTATCATAGCCCAATTGCCTGAAGGAGATGCGGTAACAGCTTATCTCCAAAGGATGCATGAACGGGGAGGTATGGCTCCAGGTAGATCTTATGAAAGTATGGCAGTTCTTCGAGAATATTGGGGTCTTGATCGTCCACTGATAGTTCAGTACTGGGATTGGATATGGGGCATCATTAGTACAGGGGAATTTGGGTATTCTTGGTCTAATAACAAATCAGTTGCTCGAGTGATAAATGAGCGGTTACCATTCACGATATTCTTAGCATTATTTACTACGATTTTGGTCTGGGTTTGGGCGATACCTGTAGGGATATATTCAGCTATTAGAAAGAACTCTATAGGAGATTACGTATTTACTTTCGCTGGTTTTATGGGATTAGCAATTCCAGACTTTCTTTTAGGCCTTGTTTTGATGTACGTACTTTTTGCATATTTTGATATGAGTGTAGGTGGACTGTTTTCAGGAGAATACTTAACAGCCCCGTGGAGTATCGCTAGGGCACTCGACCTAATCCAGCACTTGATAATTCCGGGAATCGTGATAGGTACAGCAGGTACAGCAGGCTTGATACGTATTATGAGGAACAACCTTTTGGATGAATTGCAAAAACCCTACGTCATAACTGCAAGGGCAAAAGGTATGGCCAGCTGGAAGGTAGTTGTCAAATATCCTCTTAGGTTAGCAATTAACCCGTTAATTAGTGGCATAGGTGGTATGTTGCCTGGACTACTTAGTGGAGACGCGATCGTATCCGTTGTCTTAAGTCTACCTACCCTTGGACCTACTCTTTTGGATGCACTATTAAATGAGGACATGGAACTGGTAGGGACATCAATACTTATGTATGCATCTCTTGGCGTAATTGGGGTACTTATTTCAGACCTAATGCTTGTAGTAGTAGATCCCCGTATAAAGCTTACTGGAAGTGGTAGAGGAAATACCTAAATTATCCAGATGGAGTTGTTGTGTGGATGTAGACTAATCAAGGTTGGTTTCGTTTTCACCAGACTTCACTTTAACATTTAGGGATATACGCCTTGGAATCCGGTATTCCCCGGGACGGGATATTTGTGAAGTAGGCTTTTAACAGTGAAATCTTCGTCCACAAACCAGCTATAGCTACCATTTCCTGTATCTGAGTTATCTCTTGAAGCTGATAGAGGCATCTCCTCTAGGTAATTTTTTTCTAGTAGCAAATCAATATCTATAAACCAGACTCTGCTATCAACTACGTAATCGATTTCTTCGAATGTGACCTTTGAAGTATTCCAATGATCTACGACTGGATCCGGATAGGCTGAATGGTGGTAGAGGATGTCGTTTCCAATTCTACGCTTACTGTCCCCATCCACATCTTCCCATGCAGGCATAAATGACTGTCTTTTAGCTCCGCCTGGAACAGATTGTTCAGGGTTCATCAAAATTGGATCATTACCGGCATCTTTTTCCATGATTGCGTTTATAGTACCTGACATCGTTCTGGCTTTAGTTGGATATACATCCAATTGTGTATTAGCAACCTGTCCTGGCATACTGACGTTTTCGGTGTGTGTCTTCATTGGACTGTAGCCTGTGATGTATACGAGAATCGCTTTATGTATTTTTATTCGGTCTTCTTCATATAGTTCCTGCGAAGTTTTTGGGGTTAATGCTGGTAGAACAAATATAATCACTACAACTATCAATAGTATTCCAATGGTACTGGAAATACGTGTGGTGGTGGAAGTATTTTTTATCAGGCGTTCGTAAAGTGAATATCCCATAATGGTTACTCCATTTTAGCTATGATAATTGCAGAGGTACAATAATTCTCTGTTCCCTAGTCCGAATACGATGCTTTACTGTCCAGTGTCTCCCAGAATCGAACTTCTGTCACATTTAAATCTAAGGAGCGTAATACTTTATAGATAGTCTGTGCTAGATTTTCAGCAGTCGGGTTATCCTTCAGGATATATAAGGGTTCATTTAATTCAGTAAGACTTAGGACGGCCGGATCATCTTTATGTAGGATCATTCGATGGTCAAAATTCTCAGTTATCCATTTTTTAACTATATCTTTAAGGCTTCCGAAATCCATTACCATTCCCAGATCGTTTAGATTGTTGGATTCCACATCCACTTCTACTATGCCGTTATGGCCGTGTAGGTTTCTACATTTGCCGTTATGACCGACAATCCTGTGTCCGTACGAAAAATGTACCGTTCTTGTTATTTTATGGTAGTGCATAGATCTATTTTACCGTATTTATTTAACTATATTGATTCCTTACAAGACTTAACCTAACACTGAATTTATGCCTTTCAATAGGGTAGTGTAGAATTGGACTATTCTTCTAATTTAGCTATTCTTTGTCCTTCTTCAACATTTACCCATTTGAGCATGATGATTCCACATAGGATAGTGATTAATAGCATGAGTACAGCTGCTCTGGTGTCTAGGATTCCTGTAACCAGCATATATATCATAGGCCCTATTACGGCCGAAGCTTTCCCAACAAATCCAAAGAAAGAAAAAAATTCAGTACTTCGCTTTTCTGGAGTCATTTGAGCAAAAAGGCTACGGGCAAGTGCCTGGCTTCCTCCAAGCACTAGACCAGCTAGGGCACCTAATATAAGCCATTGGAATCCGACTGATATATTGAGTGGGTTCCATACAAATTTTCTTAGAGTTTCGGGCCACCAGTCTATTAAACCATCTCCTAAAACGGAGGGATGCTTAGAGCCTATGGCATTACTACCGTCAAGTGAACCACCTGTAACGTAAACACTGAATCTGGATTTTTCTGATTCGCTTACGATTCTAATCAAATCAGAAGCAGATGAGTTATTGAAAGTACTTAAAGTAAGGATGTTTTTGTGTGATTCTTCCCAAGCTGTATCATCTTTATTATCAGACAATTCCGGTTCAGCTTCTAAGACGTATTCACCTCTAATTGTCTCTTTCAAATGATAGTCAAAGTCGTCAGGCCCAGCCGGTTTCAGAGGTGCGAATCCTATACCCATTATAAGTAGCAAACACCATCCTATCAATGAAATTCTCAGGGCACCTTTAGTTGAAATCCTTTCAGATAATATACTAAATAGCATAGCTCCAGGCGCAGCTATAAATTGGATGATTAAAACGGTTGCCACATTAAATTCGAGGGATATACCGAGCGTGTCGGCTGCGAAAGCACCAGCTATGGTAAGAACTGTTTGAATGCCATCATTGAAAAGAAGGTATGATACGAGGAACAGTGACAATACTCTGAATTTGCGTATTTCACGGAGAGATTTCTTTAACCCTGATATTGCAAATTTGGCTGCTTTAACTGGTGTAAGGCCAGTGATTGGATTTGAAATAGGTGGTTCTGGTACCGTTCTGAACGTCCATATTGACCATCCAAACCACCACAAGCCAACGGATCCTAGGGCTATTCTTGTTACCAAGTCTGCGTGTTCTGTTCCACTAAATACCATGATCATAACTAAGTGAATCAGTAGTAGTAATCCGCCACCAATGTACCCATAAGCGAATCCACGACTACTTATATCGTCCAATAGGTCTCTTGATGCTAGGTGAGGGAGTAAGGAATTGTAAAATACTGTACCTCCTACGAACCCTACATTGGCTATTATGAAACAACCTATTGCCCATGCCCATGGTGCGGAAGTGTATGCTGAAAAGAAACTTAACAGAGCAAATAATGCTCCTGCGACTGTGTATATTCTTAATAGACGATTTTTGATTGCGGTTCTGTCAGCGATGACTCCTAGAATGGGGCTGCTGAATGCAACTAATGCTGTTGAGAAAGCAACACCAAGACTCCAGGTTGAGCTACCGGTGAGAGTAAAACCTAAAATGTCTACTTCAGGACCAAAAGCGTCTTTAAAGAGAGTCACAAAATATATTGGTAAAATTGCAGCTCCAGCGCTGGTAGCAAATCCAGAATTTGCCCAGTCATACATACACCATCCGCGGATAATTCTCTTTTGGTCTTTAGAGAGCTGTTTAAATTTTGAGGATACGGTACTCATTTGTTCTCCATGCTCATTTAGGTCTATCCAATTCAGGGTGCTGTATTATACTTGTTGACCGTGTTGTGGCATATCTCTATAATCCCATAATGCCCCAACTAACCACATTTGAGTCGTCTGAAATTGCTCGACTCGCATTGGATGTTGCATCTGATAAGCAAGCGTATGATGTAGTTATGCTAGATATTCGTGAGGTCAGTGATTTCACGGATTTCTTTGTAATTCTTACTGGAAATTCCTCCAGACATTTAAGTAGTTTGATAGATGATATTGAGACAGCCTTGGAAAGTCGAGGGGCCGTATTACATCACAGAGAGGGCTCCTCGGACTCTGGTTGGGTCCTCATGGATTTTGGTGACTTGATTGTTCACCTCTTTCGAGATCAAGAACGTGATTACTATGATATTGAGGATGCCTGGCCGAGGGGTATAGAAGTTATCAGGATCCAGTAGTCCAGCTGTCTATACTTCTATTGTAGTCTACAAGCTCATTGCTAGTAAAAAATAGGTTTATTTCGTGTTCGGCGGTCTCTTCAGAGTCGGACCCGTGGATCAAGTTCTGGCCTATTGACATGGCAAGATCCCCTCTAACTGTCCCTGGATTTGACTCAACGGGGTCGGTGGAACCCATAGTTGATCTTACAATGCTCACAGCATTTTCTCCTGACCACACCATCGCTACCACTGGGCCTGAGGTAATAAAATCCACTAGCCCATCAAAGAACGGTTTGTCGGAGTGAGCATCATAGTGTTTTTGGGCGAGATTAACATCGATAGAAATCAGTTTTATACCGACAAGTTTAAGTCCTCTTCTTTCTATGCGTGTAATTAGTTCTCCAATCAAAAGTCTTTGGACAGCGTCTGGTTTAAGTAGGACTAGTGTTCTCTGAATTTTCTTCTCCTTATTTTGAGTACAGCGGACACCAAAGCCAATTAGTCGTATATCTCACCTATTTCGACTCGCAGATTTAATTTGGGACCCATGGAGATAAATCGGTTCCAATTTTATTGGGTCGTCTATGTTACCTTCCTTAAGTCTTTCATATCCAAGTCTCCCTAGGGCGACACCATTCCTAGTAGGTGGCCCTGAATCTACTACTATAAGCGATTTTGAGCAAATTAGCATTCCTATGGTGTTTGCAGCTTCTCCGCAAATCAATGTTTTGTCCGGTAGTGAATCGATTAGTTCGTTTGGTTTAAATACTTTGTATTCTAGATCGCAACTTTCTGTTGTTGCTCGTTTTGGGTGGTACAATCCCGAATATATTTTTTCTTTGCCGGCCTGTATAACAGCGCATACTGGGCGTTCCAGGTTCATGAATGGTTGCGATTCTATATCTAGTGTTGGAACCGATACTATAGGTAAGCTTCTTGCAGATGCGAGTGATTTAGCGAAGCTTATACCGACTCGAAGTGCACTAAATCCGCCTGGGCCTCTGGCGACGAATACAGCGCTTAGGTCAGATATTTTAATTCCGGTACGGCTGAGTATATCTTGAATAGCTGGAACCAACTCAACTGAATGGTTGAGTTGGGAATGCCAGGAGAGATTCACCAGTATTGTACCGTATGATGAAATAGCAACCGAGGCATACCTTGTTGATGTGTCGATGCACAATTCTAATGATTTAGACATACTATTTTTCTTTTAGAATTTCTTTAAGAGTTTGGATTATTTTATTGTATCGTTCGCCAATCCCAGATAGCGAAATCATCCTGTCAGTTTCACTAGAAACTTTGATTTTTACCTCGAGGTGATCCCTGTTAGCTAAATATGGTACTTTTTCCGGCCATTCAATTACGCAAACTCCATAGTCATCTATATATTCTTCGATACCTATCTCCGTAGTATTTTGATCTACATCAAGCCTATAAAAATCCATATGGTACAGAGGTATAGACGTTTTATATTCTGATATCATTACGAAAGTAGGGCTACGGGCATATTCATCTGATCCCATACCCCATAGTATCCCCTGTGTCAGGCATGTTTTCCCACTACCCAGTTCACCATAAAGTAGGACGAGGTCACCGGGACATGACTCTGCGCCGATAACCTTGCCTATCTTCCGGGTATTGTTTGGACTAGTACTAAATTTTTCTATAGTGTCTTTCACGAGATTAGACCTGTTATTGGTCAAGTAAGTTAATTAGCATATTTAACTGTTAATCTATGTATGTTTGTAATAGAGAATTAATAATCATCGTCATAAATGTCGTGTTCATTATTTTCAATCGGACTTTGTTCGTTAGGAAGGATTGCATCTCTGTCTATTTGTTTAACCTTAGGCTTAGGAAGCTTTCCAATGGCATCTCTGATTTTGGATAACTCCTTTATGCGTTTTTGAGTATTAATATTCACTGAAATCCCGGATACGCCCATGTTTCTTATTAGCTCAATTTCGGAACTGTCTACTGTATTTGTGATTTCCAGAATCATTGGTTTGTCTATTAAATTTAGGACTCTCTGGATAGCTGAAGCCACCTCAATGGTCACGGGCGTTTCTATTATAGGTGGGTGGTATAAGACCGCATCGATTTGAAGATCTGTTATAGAACGTATTGTTTCGTCACTCATTTCAGGTCGTAGAGTTGCTACTATACCGAGATTGTCGTTGTTCAGTAATGAGGCTTGAGTTTGAAGCGACTCGAAAACGACGAAATCACATCCGATTTTTGCTAGGCTCGATGCTTTTTGGGCCGTGAATTCGGGTGATCTTGCACCCCAAATTATTTTCTCTGATTTGGAGGGTACATAATCAGGTTTTTGGCTGCCAATAGAGATGAGTAATGCATCAAACGGTTTCTTTACTAGAGATGGGTTCTTATATAGGAAGTTGTCTGAAACACTAGATACTACGATTAATTGATTTGTGTCAGGATAATCTGTTGTACTGTTCCTAAATCCCATGGGTGATATAGGTTTTTGTCCTACTACGGACAACGCATCTATAAATTTGCTCATTTTTCCCCTTCTGCGACGCTAGCACTAAGATAAATTATCCGTAAATATATTGGTGACCATGGGGATTTTATACCGATGGGAGGTTTATACTCAACTTTGATACTTGCCAACTCTATTTTGTGGCAATAAGCTTATACTTAAGAATTTACTTATTAAACAGTAAGAGAGCATATTGGTGGATATTAAGAAACATGATGGTAAGAGTCTGTCTTTTCTCACTGCTGAGCCGGATGATTTTGATGCCAGTAGTATTTTACCCATAATAGTTTTGCTGCATGGCTATGGATCGCACATGGGAGATTTAGTCGGTCTTTCCGAATTTATCGGGGCAGACAGATATATTTTCGCTTTCCCAAATGCTCCGTTCAGCCTAGGAGATATGTATGGGTACTCTAGTTTTGCTTGGGCCGAAATCGAAGAGAATATGGGCAGTACAGCAAATATCGTAGAAATGCTAAAAGAATCAGAACAGCGACTCGAGTATTTCTTTGAAGATTTAAAGAGTCTTTATTCCATCGAATCGGGCAACATGGTGTTAGGTGGTTTTTCTCAAGGGGCAATCATGACTTATGGCTTCGGATTACCTAGACCAGATGAATTCAGTGGTCTAGTAGCATTGAGTGGGCGAATACAAAATCAGGATCAATTGAATACCCAACTACCAAAAGATCGTTCACAGGGCCTTTTTATAGCTCATGGAAGCACAGACATGGTTATTCCAGTTGGACAAGGTAGGGAAGCAAGTAGATTTCTGGAAGAATGCGGGTATTTGCCGAAATACCATGAATATCAGATGGGACACGAGATCAATGAGGCTGTTATTAGTGACCTTAGTAATTGGATAAGTTGTATTTTTGATCAAAGAGATCATTAAGATAAGTATAAGTCGACTATAGATAAGAGGCTTAAAAGGTGAGATATATAGCCCTACTGGGTCTGTTAACAATATTGATTTTTGCTGGAATTAAATATTTGGTTATCGATATAAAGTTGCCAAATCTTGGATCTTCAGAATCTTCTGTCTATGAGCCTTCAACCACAGATATCATTACTCCGGTGGATTTATTGGAAGGAGGTGTAGATGAATTGGTTGTGCGGGCATTACTGACTGATGGTGCGCCACATACCACATCCAATATTCGAAGAGGTGATCTCGTAGGTGATGGAAATAGTCAGATATTTGTTTCAGAGCCTACACGTGGTCAAGTGGTTTGGTTACGTGACCAGGATGAGCCAGTCATTATTTCAGATGGTTTGCGTGAACCTGTAAGGACACATATTTCAGATATAGATCTAGACGGGGACAAGGACATTTTAGTAGCGGATATCGGTACGCTTTGGGAAAGTGATGCAAAAGTAGGGCGGGTTGTATTGAAAAGGAATAATGGTGATTTTGAATTTAGTACAGAAGTTTTGCTAGAAAAAGTAGGTAGAGTAGCGTGTGCTGAATCTGCTGATTTCGACGATGATGGAGATATTGATATTGCGGTATGCGTTTTTGGTAATACTACTGGCAAAATTGTTTGGATGGAGCAAAAGGAGAATTTTAGGTTCGAAGAGCATGTTTTAGATGCTCGACCCGGTGCTATACATGCTTTCCCGTTTGATGCAGATGGTGACTCTGACATAGACTTGGCAGTTTCCTTATCACAAGATTACGAAGAAGTTTTATTATTTCGAAATAATGGGAAAGGGGATTTCTCAAAAGAAATATTATTTAACTCTGACAAAATATATTTTGCTATGACAGGGATTGAGTTGTTTGACCTAGACCAGGACGGAGATATTGATATACTTGTGACCAATGGGGACGCTTTGAATTATTACGAGATTCCTGATGGAGTAGATCCAAACAATGTTCATGGTTTATCTTGGTTAGAAAACAATGGATCGGGTGAGTTTCAGTATAGAGATATCATCAGGATTTGGGGTGCATACGCTGTTAAACCTTTAGATGTTGACGGGGATAATGATATTGATTTAGTACTTTCTACAATGCAGCTTCCTGAAGTTTTTCCAAGGGCTAGACTACAGGGTATGATTTGGCTTGAAAATGATGGGAGACAAGATTTTGTTAGACACGATATAGGTTTAAATGTTCCTTCTATGACAGCGTCGATAGAGGTTTTTGACTTGGACGGTGATGGGAGTTTTGAAATTCTAGGGGGCACCATGGATCAATCAGGTGGAGATGCGGGTCACCGTTTGTTTTCTTTCAAACCCTTGAGTGCTCATGATTAACCGATGGATATGAATCTGCAAAAAGTTTCTTTAGTGGTTCTCATTTTATTTGTTTTGAGTTGTGGATCTAGTGAAGTAGAAGAACATCTCTCTAAAGCTGGAGATTTTCGCAGCCAGGGAGAATGGCAAAAAGAGATAGAGCAATATGAATTGGCTTTGGGCTCTGATAAAACTAACGCAGAAATTTGGTACCTGAAAGCGATAGCCCTAGGGGAAATAGGGTCTGAAGAGGATGTGCTTTTAAGTTTAAATAATGCTATTAAATATGATGGGAATCATGTCGGCGCAAGGTATGAACGGGCTAGGATAAGATGGCAATCAGGCTTGGCTATAGAAGTTATAGAAGACTTAAATGTAGTGTTGGACTTTAATAGTAGTAACAGTGAAGCCTTCCACTTACGTGGTCGCGCATATGGGTCTATAGGAGAGCATTCTTTAGCAATTCAAGACCTCGGATTTGCGATTAATCTTAATTCATCTAATAAAGAATATTATTTAACCAGAGCCACTGCAAAAATAAAAACAGACCAAATAATTTCAGCTAGAGATGACTTATCTAAGGCTATTGAATTAGATCCTTCGTGTGCGATAGCTTACTATAATCGAGCTGGGGTTTACGCATTGCTTGAAGAGGTGGATCTTTCTCTGAATGATTATTCCGTTGCTTTAGATAAGGATCCTGAGAATAAGATATACCTTAGGGACAGAGGGGTAGCATCCCGTTTAGCCGGCAAATTAGATAATGCTATTAACGATTTGACTGAAGTGATTGATGCTGGATTGGGTGATGGGATTACATACTTTGAGCGTGGGAATTCATACTATGAAAAAAATGAGATTGGATTAGCTATTCTAGATTATGATCAAGCTATTATGTTGGCACCTGATATAGCCGATTATTACCTAAACAGAGGCCATGCGTGGAACGACTTAGGTCAGTATGACAGGTCTTTTGATGACTACGATGTTAGCTTGACTTTGAACCCTCAGCTGGATGAAGCTTATGGAGGAAAAGGAATCGCGCTAGCATTTATGGGATTGTATGATCAAGCTGTACAAGAGTTTGACCAGGCGATCAGGATTTCACCAGGCTATACATCATACTATATGGACCGAGGACAGATATTTGTACGAATGCAATTATATGAAAAAGCCTATGCTGATTTTGGAGAGGCAATAAGAACATTCCCACAATATGTACCGGCGTATTTAAATAGGGCTATTGTCGCTTCGGTATTGGGATTCGATGATCAATCTGAGTCTGACTTAATAGTTGCGGAAGAATTGGGCGCATCAAAGGTGTCACTTAATGATGTGAGAAAACGTATAGGAGACATCAAGATGAGCAAGGTAGCTTCAGTAGATGAAGAAATACAATTTTATTAAATATTAGCTTGGATAGATTAGCTTCAGTTTTCATAATCCGGTATCAGGAAATCAAAATCACATCCTTTATCAGCTTGTAATATGTGTCTTGAGTATAGCCATTGGTAACCTCGATTTGGAGTTTGGACAGAGTATTTGGACTCTTTTAGCCTACGTTTAATTTCAGAATGGGATACCAGTATATCTAGCTTCCTTTCTGAAACATCTATCGAGATCAAGTCACCATTTTGGACTGCTGCTATAGGGCCGCCAATGGCCGACTCTGGAGTGACGTGTACCACAACTGTACCAAAAGCAGTACCACTGATTCGTGCGTCACTAATTCGAACCATATCTTTTACGCCAGATTTAGCAAGTTTTTTTGGTATAGGTATAAGACCCCACTCTGGCATACCAGGACCACCAATTGGTCCACTATTTCGCATTACAAGGATATCTTTGGGACATACGTCGAGACGTGGGTCATCAATACGATTTTCCATATCTTCGTGGTTTTCGAATACTACCGCACGCCCCTGGTGATTAAGTAAATTTGGAGACGCAGCCGTCTGTTTAATTATTGCACCATTGGGCGCTAGTGAACCGTGGAGCACAGCTAGACCACCTTCCATGCTAATTGGATTGTTAAGGTTGTGTATAACATCATTTTTTTCTACTGCTACGTCAGATACAGTTTCATCTAGTGTTTTACCTGATATGTTTTCTACATTTGAGTTAAGAATAGGATTCAATTGTGAAAGGACTGCTTGAAGTCCGCCTACTTTATGGAAATCCTCCATCAAGTATTTTCCAGACGGTTTTAAATTTACAAGTAGAGGGGTGGTTTTAGATAGTTTGTCGAAAATGGATAGAGGTAAGTTTATACCCGCTCTACCAGCGATGGCTATTAGATGAACTATAGCATTAGTTGATCCTCCTATAGCGTGTATCACACGAATCGCGTTGATGAATGAATTTTCCGTTAGAATTTTTCTAGGGTATATATTGTGGTTAACCATATCAATAATAGTTTCCCCACTTTTTCTTGCCAGCGTGTGTCGTTCGGGGTGAGCTGCCGGGATAGAAGTATTTCCAGGTAATGCAATTCCAAGAGCTTCTCCAATCGCGGCCATAGTCGATGCTGTACCCATTACTCCACAATGCCCAGGACTATTTATAATTACGTTTTGCAGGTCTTCCCAATCTTGGTTAGTTATGTTTCCAGATCGCAACTCTTGCTGATATCGGCGACAGTCCGTGCAAGTGCCAAGTTCTTCCCCTCTCCAGACACTTTTGAGTTGAGGGCCTCCAGTAACAAGTATGGCAGGTATGTTGGCGCTTGTAGCTCCCATTAGCAGTGCTGGTGTCGTTTTGTCGCAACCTGCTAATAGAACGACTCCATCTAACGGGTTTGCTAGAATTGACTCTTCTACCTCCATGCTTAGCAAGTTACGGTACATCATCGCTGTGGGTACCATGTTGTATTCCCCTAGTGACATTACAGGAAATTCAAGAGGAAGTCCTCCAGCAGATTCGACACCTTGTTTAACAGATTCAGCGAGATCTCTTAAATGGATATTACAGTGTGTGAGTTCACTCCATGTGTTGCAAATTCCTATAATAGGACGGTTTTCGCTGAGTTGTTTGGAAAATCCTTCTGATTTTAAAGCAGCGCGCCTAAGCCAACCATATAGGTCTGGTGAATCCAGCCATGCACTGCTTCTACGTGTAGGTTTATGACTAGTCATCAGTAGATTGTTTAGCCGACTCTTCGGGCGATTCAACATCTGATGTATCAGAACTTTGTTCGGTCTGTTTTTCTGATTTTTGCTGAGCCTGTTCGAACCGTTTTTGAGCTTCTAGAAATTGCTCTTGCAGCCATTTCTTCACCGGGTCTAGTGAAGGAGGTGAAACATAGAAAACTTGTATGTCCGGAGCAAATTGAACCTTATGATCTTCTCGTATAAATAAAACTCCTGTCTCACTATCTTTAAGAGTATTATTTATTTGATTATTTATGTGAGCATAACGGTTATCTATCGATTTCCTATACAGATCCATTATGGTATTCATTACATTTGCACTAACGAGCCCTATGGATAGACATCGTTGCCAGTCAGTGCTCTCTTCCAAGACCGATTTGTCGTCGGTAGATTCAACTGTTGCGGTAGATTTAGATAGCTCTGTAATTAATGAACATCCGATTGGGTTGATAGCATTTATAATTTTCAACCCTTCCTCTCTGTTTTCAGAGATGGCCTCGTGATAGACGTGAGATACTGTCCCGAGGGATTTTTCAAGATTATGTATGTGGTTTCGGACGTCGTTCCAATAGGTTTCGAGGAGGTTTTTACCTTCTGGTGATGTATCGGGGTTCGTTAAAAGTAAAGGTACGAGTATTAACTTGCGCTTCCCATCGTATTTGCTTGCTTCAGGTTTTGGTATCTTACCTATAGGCGTGGCCATCTATATACTCCTTTGACACGGCATGTAATCTAAAGTCCTATAATGGAACCATTATCATCTATATCCAGTGCTTTTGGGGAATTCGGAAGGCCGGGCATAGTAGGAATTGTTCCAGCTATTGGGTATATGAACCCTGCGCCTATAGAGGCCCTCACATCAGATATGTTGAATGTGTATCCAGTTGGATGGCCTTTCAATCTAGGTTTATCTGATATTGATAAATGGGTCTTAGCCATACACACTGGAAGTTTTCCCCATCCAAGATCGTTAAATAATTTCAGTCGTTTCTTAGATTGCTGGTTCCATGAGACGTCTTTGGCTCCATAAACATTTTTTGCCAGAGAAGACACTTTGTCTTCAATCGAGTCATTTTTATCATATAGGTATTTAACGCTAGATTTTTCGGAAGCTGCTTCGACGACTGCCTGTGCAAGTTCAACTCCTCCGTTACCTCCATCAGAAAAAACGTGACTATCTACAACCGAATGTGCCCCGGAATTTTTTAGGTTTTTGTTTACTATAGTTATTTCGTTTGGTAAATCAGTTGGGAAGCGGTTAACGGCGACTACTACTGGTAGTCCGAAAGAGCGTATAACATTTACAAGATGAGTTACATTTTCCAAGCCCTGTAGGAGGGCTGTTTCGTTAGGCTCATCTAAGTTTTTAAACAGTATTCCTCCATGAGATTTTATAGCCCTGATTGTCGATACAAGGACTACGGCGCTAGGCTCAAGATCATTATAACGTGCCTTTATATGCATGAATTTTTCGAAGCCTAAGTCTGCTCCGAAACCTGCCTCAGTAACTGTATAGTCTGAATAGCCTAGTGCTAATTTATCTCCAATAATTGAACTGCAACCATGGGCTATATTCCCAAATGGGCCAGCATGGACAATTACGGGTTGCCCTTCTAGAGTCTGAACTAAATTCGGTTGTATTGCATATCTAAGAAGAGACATCATTGAGCCGACGGCTGATACGTCGTTTGCTGTGACCGGTTGGTTGTTTTCTGATAGGCCCACTACTATTTTGCTAAGTCTTTCCCTTAAATTTTCCAAACTAGATGATAGAGCTAATACAGCCATGACCTCAGATGCTGTTACGATGTCGAATCCAGTTTCTCTTAGGGGTGCATTAAGTTTTCCGCCAAGCCCTGTGATTGTTGATCGCAGGGCTCTATCTTCCACATCTGTAACACGCCTCCAAGTGATTCCATTTGGATTGAATTCTTCTATTTTGCCGCGTTGGGCGACGTTATCTGTGAGTGCAGCGAGGAGGTTATGAGCAGATCCGACCGCATGAGCGTCTCCTGTGAAGTGTACGTTTACCTCGTCCTCCGGTATTACTATTGAAGAACCGCCGCCAGTTCCTCCACCTTTTATGCCAAATATTGGACCCAATGATGGCTCCCTTAAAGTAGCTATCACTCGGTGGCCTAATTTGCCTAATCCTTGGGTAAGTCCTATGGATGTAGTTGTTTTCCCTTCCCCCGCCTTTGTGGGAGTCATGCCTGTTACTAAGATTAACTTTCCTCTGTCACTGCTAGATTTGATAGCATCCAGATCAATTTTAGCTTTGTAATGGCCGTATGGGATTAACGATTTTTTATCCAGACCCATCTTGTTAGCTACTTCTTGTATATGCTGCATATAATTTCCTTAGATTTAAGTAATAAATTTACCAGTCTTATTTGAAATCGGATTGTAGCACAGAGTTGTGTCGAATCGTGGGTATTACACATACCAGTTCGAGTTAATTATTTGATAAATTCCAGTCCCGATAGATGTCTATTGAATAGGTTGCCATTAATTCATTTACATTTAGGATATTAATGACCTCGTAAGAGAGGGAAGTCTGGCTTATCTGTAGGATTTCCTAGCCATTTTGAGTCGGACCTCATGTAGCTGGTTACAATACCCCTACGTCTGTGAGGTGTGAGGTTTTCGCCACTGCTATGGATGGTCATACTGTGGTGAAAACTACACTCTCCAGCTTTCAGTACAATTGGTACCGAATCGGATTCATTGGGAATGTCTTTGATATGTGAATCGCGTTTATTTGTAGGCCAAATTCCATTTTTGTGGCTACCTGGGATCATTTTCAAACAACCATTTTCTATAGTGGCATCATCTATGGCAACCCAGCAACTTACAAGTTCTTTTGGTTCTATAGTAGTCCAGTAAGCCGAATCGTTATGCCAGAAAACAGGAGATCCGTGGAAGGCGGGTTTCATCAGCACCTGATCTGCGAATAGTTTGATGTTTTTAGTGTCTAGAAGCTTTTCCACGATGTCTAGGATTATTGGGTTGCAGGCATGATTAAATATCAGTTCGTCATGTTTGTACACATCCCATAATTGCCAGACTTTGTCACGGGTTGGGACATCAGTCAGTTTACCTTTCTCGGCTGCACGTTCCAATCTAATGTTAACTTTTCCGGAATTTGGGTGTGTACCTGAAGCAAATTTGTCAATTATTTCGCCCAATTCGTTGATTTTAGGGGTGGGTAGTATGGGTCCATATCTTATGAAACCATCACGTGTATAATCCACCATTTGTTCTTCGGAAAGGCTCAATTTTTGTCTCCTGGAATACCATTTACGAATATAAATTTGGCAGTATGATGTTTATATAACATATTTTCTATCAGATATCAGCGTGAAAATACACCTAAGGGACATTTTTTTCAACTCCATATGTGGGGAATCGATGTGGTATGAGTATGAAATAGATCGTTTGTATAAAATAGAATTATTTTATAACTATTTTTAAAAACGGATTAATTATCAGTGACTCACTGGATGTTTCTGATACTCCTCTGACTCAAATATATTATAGTCGTGCAGGCTAATAGAGTTACGCCCATAAGTGAAACAACCAATCGAATTCCTACAGCATCAATTGCGAGTCCCGCAGGTATTACTCCGAAGGGTATTAAACTGAATGTCATCATCATAATAGACATTACTCTGCCTCTATATTTTTCATCGACGATTTCAATTATTAATGCCTGATTCAAGTTTATGTTAGTGCTGACTCCAATACCGAACAAAACCATAACTGGCACGGCAATTGCGTACCAAGGGGATGTGCCTAGGAGAATCAATGATAATCCAGCAATCAAAGAACCACTGATCATAATTTTTCCCCTGTTTTTTGGGCCGATTCCTGCAATGATTAGGGCTCCTGCTAGTGATCCGAGTCCGCTCATGCTAACGAGTAGTCCCAAAGCACCTGAATCCTTGTTGAGAACATCCATCACAAAAATAGGCAGTAGAGATATCAAAGGTGTCGCTAGAATCACGGTCACGAGGGTCATGGAGAGATGTAATTTAATGGGTCTGTTCTTCCACAAATATGCGATTCCTGCGGAAACGTCTGAAATTACGTTATAGTGTTTCTTGGCTGGGTTTTTACCGGTATCAATTTGGTTGGTTAGTACAAGAGCGATAATTCCGGAGATACTAACTACAATATATACACCTGATGGTCCTACAATTGAATAGAGCAAACCGGCTAATGCAGGTGATACGAGAGCAGCTATTCCCATTACGGCTGCGTTTAATGCCATCGCATTTCCAATTTTCTCTCTCCCAACTAGTTGTGGAATTAATGCCTGTCGAGCAGGTGCTACAAATGCTGCTATTGCTCCCTGCGCCAGAGCGGCTATTAGTAAATGTATCCAAGTCACAGTTTCAGTTGCTATTAAAAGTGCGATTATTGATGCGATCACGGCGGAAATAGCCTGACCAATCTGGACCAAAACTTTGCGGTGTATTCTGTCTGCAATGGCTCCTGCAAATAGTGCCAGAGTGAGGACAGGTACTGCGCCAGCAGTACTTACAATCCCAAGTATTTTTGCTGAATTGGTCATTTCATAAACCAGATACCCTTGGGCAATAGCCTGCATTTGGAATCCACTAATCATGCAAAGTGTCCCTAACCACAGCCATAGATAATTACGGTTTGACAGTGATTGAAAGGTGTACCACAGATTTGAATTATTGCTGCGCGTGGGAATATTTGGGGGATATTGTTCGGCATCCAAATTATGCACGTCGTTAGATGTGCCTAGTTTCGCAAAAAAGACGCGGGTGGCATAGACTAAAAATACATTATTTTTAAATAATGAAAAAACATTCATGAATATATAGTATAGTATAATATCGTCTGTTTCAAGTAGTAAATGTAACGCTTACGAGCAGATTTTATCTATTGGATGTAATTATAGTGATCGTGGTTTTGGGAGAATTCATTTACTATCTTGTAGCAAAGAGGGGTCCGGGCTACGAGTAGCACTCATCCTGTCGTAGACAAAGAAGGCACTCATAGGTGTTCAACCCGGACCCGTATAATGACGTTATGAAGTGGGATTGACCGGTATGTTTGGTACACTTTATCTTTCTCAATGGTAACATTGAATACATACTTGGTGGTAGAGTGTTTTAATTGATGATTAGAATGAGTTTGGGAGCTGATAAATGGGTAACACATTTGGACATATGTTTAGGGTTACCACTTGGGGTGAGTCTCATGGTGACGCAGTTGGTGTCGTTATAGATGGTTGTCCTCCGGGGTTAGCTATAACCTCTGACGATATTCAACCAGATTTAGATAGGCGCAAGCCTGGGCAGAGTAAGATCACTACCCAACGTAAAGAGGGAGACAAGGCTGAGATACTCTCTGGAGTATTTCAAGGTCGCACCCTTGGCACCCCGATATCTATAGTAGTATCGAATAATGATCAGAGGGGTAAGGATTATGATTACATGCAAACGAAGTTTCGTCCATCCCATGCTGATTTTAGTTACCAGGCAAAATATGGGATTCGTAATTGGAAAGGGGGAGGAAGGGCATCGGCAAGAGAAACCATAGGTCGTGTAGCTGCTGCTGCTGTAGCGAAGAAAATTCTTTCTGAGGAATATGGTATTGAGATACTTGCTTACGTTAAACAGGTGTGGAATATCGTTGCCGAAATTGATCTGTCTTCTGTATCTATAGACGATGTGGAATCAAATATAGTGCGTTGTCCTGACCAGCAGATAGCATTAAAAATGATAGATCAGATAGAAAAAGCTCGTAAGAGTGGAGATTCTTTGGGTGGTGTAGTTGAGGCAGTGGCTCGTGGAGTTCCAGCTGGGTTAGGAGATCCTGTCTTTGACAAGCTAGAAGCTGACTTAGCTAAAGGTGTTTTATCACTTCCAGCATGTAAAGGATTTGAATCAGGTTTAGGTTTTGGTGCCGTTGCAATGACCGGTTCAGAACATAATGACCCCTTCTACATGGAAGATGGAAGAGTCCGTACGCGCACTAACAGGTCTGGTGGTATCCAGGGAGGGATCTCAAATGGGGAAGACATTGTAATTAGAGCTGCTTTTAAGCCAACAGCGACGATTCTAGGAAATCAAGAGACAGTTGATGAGGATGGTAATGCATCCACACTCGAAGGCAGGGGTAGACATGATCCCTGTGTTTTGCCTAGGGCTGTACCAATGGTTGAGGCCATGATGGCCTTGGTGTTAGTGGATCATGCCATAAGACAGCGTGGTCAGACCGGCAGTTTAGTTTAGATACTTCAGCAGACACAATTTGCGGATATAGTTGTCCCTTGATGAGATCGTTTTATACTCATACTGTGGATTCACTACTATATGATTCATCTAGAAGATCTGTTACATATTTCACGGTTCGATTATGACAATTTATTTTGATTCCATATTGAAGCTGGATCACACATCCAGGGTTTGCGGTAGCCACAATAGATGCTTGTGTTTTATCTATATCTTTGATCTTGGAATCTAACAGTCTTAATGAGAAATCACGCTCAGTTATGGTATATGTACCCCCAGCCCCACAGCACTTTGAAGGATTATCCATTTCAATAAGTTTTATCCCTGGTATTGAACGTAAAAGCATCCTAGGTGGTTCTGTAATACGCTGTGCATGTGAAAGATGACATGAGTCTTGGTAAGTTACTTGATAATTAAGGTGTCCTTTAGGTGGTATTATGGGCAATTCAGCCAAGAATTCATGTATGTCTTTTACGAGAGAACTTAATGTTTGGGCTTTAGATGCATAGGCAGTATCGTTCCTTAGTAAATCACCATACTCTTTCATTCGGATTCCGCACCCGGCAGAGGCGACTATCACTGCATCTACGTCGCTATTTAGAAAAGCATCTATGTTTCGCTTAGCAAGTTTGCGGGTTGTCTGCAGGTCTCCCATATGAGAATTAATCGCACCACAACATACTTGATTTTGTGTGACAATCACATCGCATCCATTCCGAGTCAGCACGCGGATTACTGCTTCCATCTCGGGGCCATTCACAAGGGGCATTATGCATCCGGATAACAATGCGACTCTTGACCTTTTAACGCCAATTGCTCGTATAGTCTGTCCAGACGTTTCAAGTATCGTGGCAGGTACCTGTGGCGCCGATTTTTCGAGCTCGGAAAGATATGGGGAGAGTAAGTTAAGTAGGCCGCTATTGCGTAAAACTTTTTGGATACCTGTTAGTTGGTATAGTCGTAAAAATTTAATTATTAACAGAAGTCTGTTTCTGTGAGGGATTATCCTTTTCAGAATTATGTTGGAGACAATTTTGGTGGTCCATGACTTCTCGCGCCGCGAGTTGACTTGGGACATAGTAGATTCTATTAGCTTACCGTATGGTACGCCAGATGGACATGCTACTTCACACGCTCGACACTGAATACATAGGTCCCAGTGGCGTGTTACAGAGGGTGTGATTCCAATTCGGCCTTCGTTCACGGCCTTCATCAATGCAATTCGTCCTCTGGGAGATTCTGTTTCTAGTCCAGTTTCAAGATATGTTGGACATGCTTGCAGACAGAATCCACAGTGGACACACTTGTACATGTCTTCTTCGGAAGGAGCATCTAGTCCCAAGAATGAAGAGTTCTTTTTTTCATCAGAGACGGTTTGAATTATATGCCACCTATAAATCTGCCAGGATTGATAGTTCGATTAGGGTCATATTGATTTTTCAATCTTCTCATAATTTCTAAGGAGCTGCCGATCTTTCCCCAAACATCTATCTCCTCACGGAATTTTCTCGGACAACGTTGTATTACTAAGCTTCCATCTAGCCTTTGGATTAATCCAGAGAAGGTGTTTAAGATAGTACTTACAGTTTCATTATTCAGTGGTCCGTTTCCACAATACCATTCAACAAGTACGGTGCCGTACGCGGGATGTGATATTTTTTTACCAATCAGACTCTGATCGTACTCGAACTTTTCAATTGATTCAATCAGGTTAGGAACTGCAGAGGGCAGGACCGAAGCGCGGCAAAGAAGTATTTCGGAGTTTAGAGTGTCCCATCCAAAATTCGATATTTCTTCCCACAAAGGCTTGCTATCAATTTGGTCGAGGACTTTTACATTGCTTGATCCAAACTTGTTTATGATCGATGTGGAGTCTTTCACATATCTTTCAATCGTTGCGGGTCTTCCAGCTGCTTTAATAGCAAGGACAGGATTATTCATACCAATATCTGGGATCCGGTCCTGAGAATCTGGATCGAAAACGGTGATAGCTAAAGGCATCAAGTTACTATTAAATATTTCAAGGGCGACTTCCGCTGCAATTCGGTTTGAATTAAATGAAGCCAGTATTGTTAGCTGTTTTGGTGGTAGAGGGGTTAGTTTGAATGATACTTCTGCAATAATACCAATAGTTCCTAGTCCACCGATATGTAACCTGGACATGTCATAACCAGTAACATTTTTTACTACTTGTCCGCCGCTCTTAGTTATAGTCCCATCAGGGGATACAATTTTCATTCCAATAACTGTATCTCTGGGACTACCGTGTTGCCATTTCATAGGTCCTGCGATACCTGTTGCAAGTACGCCTCCTACAGTAGCTATGTGGGGCAGGGCGGGGTCGATAGCCAAAAATTGCCCGTGTTCAGCCAATTCATTTTGTAGATTCAATATAGTAATCCCAGACTCTACAGTTGCTGTTAGGTCGGCGGGGGCATGATTTAATATCTTATTTAGTCTAGACATGTCGATAATTATATCTAGAGAATCAGGTGTATTCCCGAGTTCTAATTTTGTTCCCCCTCCACGCGGTGAAACAGAGAGTTTATGCTCGTTTGCGGTGGTCAGTGTTTTACTTAATTCTTTAATATTACTCGGTGTTATAACAGCACTAGGTATACAGCCTAAAACATTGAATTGATCAAGATTATGGTACGAGACTTTATACTCAAGTTTCTCAATAGCTTGTTTGAACGATTCTATATTTGATGTATAAGATTTACTCAAAGGACGTACTATTTGTATGCACCAGCACCCGTTCTTGCAACTGCGGGGCCCTGGGATATCTGGACGTGTGGCGTCCCAGTAGGGAATATTTTCCCGGGGTTTAACATGTCCATCGTTATGAATGCAGGCTTTAGTTTTGACATAGCGTCCATATCTTCCTGAGTAAACATCAGTGGCATATATTCCTGTTTTTCTAATCCTATGCCGTGTTCCCCAGATAAGACTCCTCCAGAGTCAACACACAGTTTCAGTATTTCAGCGCCAGCATCTAGGGCGACTTTTGTCTGTCCAGGAATACGTTCATCATATAGGACA
>CEVA01223961.1_pt1 | contig 27767 bp, 27 predicted proteins | sample 361521 | NCBI WGS metagenome assembly CEVA01 (sample SAMEA2622823, study PRJEB7988) | marine metagenome | isolation source: saline water (ENVO:00002010), including
GCATGGAAGTTGTCCAGCTCTTCAATCGCGAAAAGCGGAATCACGATCGTTTCAGCGAAATCAACGGACGGTACCGCGAAGCCGGTCTCGAATCGACACTCTACTTTTCTATCTACTATCCTCTGATGGAGATGTTCAGTGCCGCGGCGATCGCTCTTGTCATTTGGTACGGAGGCGGTCAGGTCCTCGACGGGCGGATACAGTGGGGCGTCCTCGTCGCTATGCTTCAATACATCCCTCGATTCTTCCGACCGATCCTCGAAATTTCCGAACGCTACACCATCCTCCAGTCCGCGATGGCCTCCTCGGAGCGCATCTTCGAGCTCCTCGACACCGAGCCAGAGAGCGAAGGGGGCGACCACACTCAGCCTTCCTCAGCGGGTGAGATCGAGTTCGATCACGTCTGGTTCACCTACCAGGATCCAGCTGATGACGATCGCGATCCGGATTGGGTCCTCAAGGATGTCTCCTTCAAGATCTCGGCGGGCGAACGGGTGGCTGTCGTCGGCGCCACGGGCTCTGGCAAGACAACCATCATTAGCCTGCTCAACCGCTTCTACGAGATTCAGCGCGGGACGATTCGCCTGGACGGTGTCGACATCTGTGAATGGAAAATCGAGGATCTGCGCGCCAAGGTCGCGATCGTCCAGCAGGACGTGTTCCTGTTCTCGGGAGATATTGAGCGAAACATCCGGCTAGGAAACGAGGAGATCCCGCGAGACGCACTCGTCCAGGCCGCCACGGATGTGAACGCAAACCGTTTCATCGACCGCCTAGACGACGGCTTCGCCCATCCAGTCACGGAACGGGGATCAACGTTTTCCGCCGGACAGCGCCAGCTCATCGCGTTCGCCCGCGCCCTTGCCCGAAAGCCGGACATCCTCGTTCTGGACGAAGCCACCTCCAGCGTTGACACCGAAACCGAGCAATGGATTCAGGAAGCCGTCGAGCGAATGATGTCCGACCGCACCTCGATCGTCATCGCTCACCGGATCTCGACAATCCGAAACTCGGATCGGATCATCGTTCTGCACAAAGGAGAGATCAGGGAAGTGGGTTCACACGAGGAACTCATTGAAGCGGAGGGCATTTACCACAGACTGCATCGATTGCAGTACCTGGCGGGAAGCGGAGAGAAGGGATGAGGAGCAGGAGAGCAGGGGTGGCCACCGATTCGCGATCTCACTGTGCGACGGTCTTGCGGAAGAAGCAATCGTCACACCTGCCTGTAGCGCCGAAGCTTCCGCGTAGGCGTGCTCGGTCCAACGCCTGCTCGGCAACCTGAGGAGCGAACGTGGGCAAGGTAGCTATCTCGAAAAGCAAAATCGACAATCCCGAAGTAGCCGCCGTTTTTCGCGCGTACCCGAAGGCGATCAGAGAGAAGTTAATGTTCCTTCGACGTCTGATCCTCTAGACGGCCGCGGCGACGGAGGGGGTTGGAGAACTGGAGGAAACACTCAAATGGGGGGAGCCGAGCTATCTCACGACGGCAACCCGTAGCGGGAGCACCGTCAGAATCCACCAGCGTGGCACGGAAGAAGATGAATACGCCGTGCACTTCATCTGCACGACGAATCTGATCGAGACCTTCAGGGCGAAGTATCCTACGACGTTCGACTATGATGGAAACCGAAGCATTCTGTTCACGATTGACGATGAGATTCCGGCCCCGGAGCTGTGCGACTGCATCTCGATGGCCCTCACCTACCATCGCAGGAAGAAAGAGTGATGCTGAAGACTGACAGTTGCAAGATCGCCACACCTGCTCCCCTGCCACGCCGAAGCTGCGGTAGCAGCGTAGGTGGGATCCCCGCTCTGCCTTCCTATACTGCGTAAGCTACCGATCCGTCCTTCCGCAGCGGCGTCTGGGCCTGGTTCATCGGAGTGAACGGCGTTTTCTCGATCAGGGCATCGTCCAGCTCGACCCCGAGGCCCGGCGTGTCGGGGATCGGGATGTAGCCGCCGTCTCGCTCGTAGGTCGTCTTGAACACCACGTGTTGTTCTGATTCATCACGCAGCGTGTATTCCTGCGTGATGAAATTAGGTATCGTCGCGTCCAGATGGAGCGACGCGGCCGTGATGATCGGGCCCAGGAAGTTGTGCGTCACGACCGCACAGTGATAACTCTCCGCGATCGCCGCGATCTTCTTACAATGCGTCAGCCCGCCGGCCAGCGCCACATCAGGCCTAACGTATTGCGGTCCTCCCTGCTCGAGCAACTCTCGAAATTCCCAGATCGATACGAAACGTTCACCATTCCCGAAGGGTACCGTCGACTTGGCTGCGATGTGTGCCTGTGACGAAATGCTATCGATCTGGATCGGGTCCTCGATGAACAGCACGTGAAACGGCTTCAGGGCTTCAGCCAGGTCAATCGAAACCATCGGCGTCAGCTTCCGGTGGACTTCGATAATCAGATCGAGGTCCGGCCCTCCTGCCTCACGCGCAGCCGCTGTGATATCCACGGCATCCTGGATCATCCGTGCCTGGCCCTTGTCGTAATAGGCTCCGACCACAGGGTCGAATTTCATCGCAGTGAACCCCTCTTTCACCGCCGCCTTTGCTGCCTTGGCGTTCTCATCAGGCGACGGCCCCCCTCCCAGAAGGTGCAACCGGATTCGGTCACGCACGTTTCCACCCAGCAGCTCCCACGTCGGAACTTCAAAGTGCTTACCCTTGATGTCGTAAAGCGCAATGTCGATCGCCGCGACCGATCCCATGATTGCCGTCCCACGAAAGGGAGACATTCTGTAAAGATGGTTCCAGTGATGCTCGATCCGCAGCGGGTCCTGGCCGATCAGATATTTCTTGTAGACGTCCACAATGCTTTCCACCGCTGTCGGGTAGCCCCAGCAAGCCGTCTGGCCGATTCCCGTAAGGCCTGTGTCCGTCGTGATGCGCACGACGAATCCGCCGCCGATCAGCATCGATTCGATCTTGTCGATCTTCATTGAAGATTCTCCCGTTCAAGTGAGGTCGTCGCCGATCAATGTCGGGGCAGAAAAAGAACGACACAACAGGAAGCGTATTCGGGATCGGGGAACAAGCCAGCTTCCGAATGAGGGCGAGGCATATTTCCAATCAAGAATTCCGCGATTTCCGAATGGGGGAAGGGAGAAGCACATATCGATCGCTCACTTCTGGAGATCATCAGCATTACCTCCGAATTCACGGCAGACTCCGGAGCTTGACATCCGTGTCCATCTGTGTGCATCTGTGGTTCCCACTCGCTCGCAGTCGCTTCACATCCCGGAGCCACCATGCCCAACCTTCGCTTCGCAGCCCCCAAGGAACGTCGTGCCGCTCTGGTCACTGGAGGCGCGCGCGGAATCGGCCGCGCAGCCGCTCTTCGAATTGCCGCAGAGGGCCGCGACATCGCAATCACGGATGTCCTGGAAGAAGAAGCCGCCCAGACTGTCGCCGACATCGAGGCTCTCGGCCAGGATGCGATCTTCGTGGAAACGGACGTCACAGACGAAGCGGCCGTTCACGCCGCCGTTGAAACGGCGGTCGATCGATTTGGGCGGCTCGACATCCTCATCTGCTGCGCCGGAATCCTCGGCTGGGAGAAACCGTTCCTCGAGCAGACCGCCGAGCAGTTCGCCAAAGTCATGCAGATCAACGTGCACGGCGTCTATTACGCGCACCAGGCGGCAATACCCAAAATGCTGGAAAACGGCTGGGGACGTTGTGTGACCATCACGTCGGGCGCCCGTCGCGGATCTACGAATCAGGTGCCCTACGGCGTCTCAAAAGGAGCGGTTTATTCCTTCGTCGGCGCCCTGGGCAACGCCTGGCCCAAGGAGAACGTCTTCGTCAACGGCGTCGAACCCGGCCGCGCCCTGACGGATATGGTCGTCCCTCGGTTTAGCGAGGAATTCCTGAAGGATCCCGGCAACCCGATCGGTCGTTACTCCGACCCGGAGGAAGTCGCTGAAGTGATCGAGTTTCTCTGCTCTGAACGGAACACCTACACCACCGGCTCGGTGTGGAGCGTTAAAGGAGCGACCGGATGAAAGTGACGGCGACAGTTCCACTGGAGAAGGCTCCCGAATGGGCCGTCCTCGAACGAAATCTCATAAAGGTCATGGAAGAGGCGGTCCATCCCTTCCTGCAAAAGTACACGCATCCGGATGGCCGGATCATCTGGAAGGAAGGCATCCACGACAGCCGCGACGGCGCTGACGATTTTTACGAGAGCTTCTACAACTGGCCTCTTCTGTATCTACTGGGCGGCGAAGATCGGCTTCTGGAACTGGGCCAGCGCCAGTGGGACGCCACGACCCAACTGATGGAAGAGATCGGTCACATTCACAAAGAGTATGAAATCGGCTACGACCAGTTCCATCAGAGCGAGAGTTACATCTACTTCTACCTCCTGTGCATGGCCGATCCGGACCACCCAACGAATCTCGACCGCGCTCGACGGTTTGCCGGTTTCTACCTGAACGAAGACCCCGACGCTCAGAACTACGATCCCGAGCACAAGATCATTCGGTGTGCGCACAACGGCAGCAAAGGACCCCGGTGGCTGTACGAGGAACACGAGGAGGTCTCGTACGGCTACTCCCCTGGCATGGCCGTATACGGCATGCCCTTTCACGACCTCGAAGGCATCGAACGCATCGAGGACCTGAAGGATCCTGTGCTGGCACGGCGCATGGGTGACGCGATGAAGGAGCGAATGAGCAAGGGTGACGTCGCCACGAACATCCACGTCTGCTCCCTCATCACCAATGCCTACCTCCTCACCCACGATGCGAAGTACCGCGATTGGCTCCTCGAGTACATCGATGCGTGGATTGACCGTGCGGAGGCCAACGACGGCCTGCTTCCGGACAACGTCGGTCTCGACGGTGAAGTCGGCCAGTATATGAGCGGAAAGTGGTATGGCAGCATGTACGGCTGGGCCTGGCCGCACGGGTTTTACAACATCGGTATGGCCGCCATCCTCGCGGGGACGCAGTGCTATCTGCTGACCCGCGACACGAAGTATCTCGAACTCCCTCGGGCGCAGATCCGGAAAATCATGGAACAAGGCAAGATGGCCGATCTGCACGAGCTCGCAGAGCAGATGAGTCTGCGACATCACTGGATCGGGCAGTTTGAGGCACTCGACGACGACAGCGTGAGTTGGGTCGTTCCCTATCGCTTTACCGACACTGGCTGGTTCGACTACCAACCCATGGGCGTCGTCTATCCCGCATCGCTGTGGAACGTCACCGCCGACGATGAAGACTGGGACACGATCCAGAGCATTCGCGAAAAGGAAAGCTACGACTGGCGGAAGGTGGTCCCTTCCCACACCAAAGAAGACGGCGGTCACGAGCAACCCTGGATCGCCTTTCTTCAGGGCGAGAACCCCAACTATCCCGTCGAAATCCTGCAGGCCAGCCTCGCCCAGGTCTATCGTCGAATGGATATGATCCGATGCGACGAGACCGATCCACGTGACAACCACATCCACTGGTGGCAGGAGCACAATCCCGTCACGACCGAGGCGCTCATCCAACTGACCCTCGGTGCCCCCCAATTGCTATACAACGGCGGACTGCTCCACGCACCTCTCAGATACTTCGACGCGAACCACAAGCGACCGGGTCTACCGCCAGACATTGGCGCTCTCGTCACCCGTGTCGAACGCAATTGCCTAGGTCTTCATCTCGTAAATCTGAACGCCGTCGACCCACGAGCCGTCATCGTTCAAGCAGGAACGCTCGCGGAACACCGGTTCACCACGGTTCAATACGACCGACTGGCAAGTACGTATCCCGGGGAGCCCACCACCTATGCCGCCGACCCGGCTGAGACGGAGAACCGGACTGAGTCGGTCAACGATGCGTCGTTCCGAGTGGAGCTTCCGCCCGGAATGCAGATTCAGATGGACATCGGGATCGAGCGATGTATGAACGATCCGACGTACCGGTTTCCATGGTAGATGCTTTGGCGGAAGAGGTTTAGCAGCCAGATCTGTGACAAAGAAGTGCCCCTCAGCGTATGCTGGGGGCACTTTAGAAGAGCTTGGTGTTCGCTGGTTACCTTGGATTGACTGTGATCACAAAGGCCGCGAGTTCGTCTCCTGTCTCTCTGTCACGTACGGTTGTCGCGAGCGTGACAGCGCGGCCCGGCGGTAGGTCCTTGATGTGTGCGATGTGGCTGAAGGTGTCGCCGTTCACAGATCCACCGTCCTTGGGATGGCGGACGACGATCTGGAAAACAGATTGATTAGCTGCGGGACCATTCACCACGATAGACTTTGTGGAGAGTACGTCCCCGGTCAGCTGATCTCGAATCGTAAGAGTCACGACGATCGCCTGACCAATTGGACTTGGCAACTGCGCGTTGAACGTGAACCCTCGGGCCTTGACAGTAGCTCCGTCCTGCGGATGACGAATGACCATACCACCCGTTCGGATAGGCTTGCTCAACGGACCGGATGCAAGCAATCCTTCGGTCGTGGCCTCGCCGCATGCCGTCAGGACTAACATTAAACCAGCATGTTGCTTCTCATACACGCCCCCGAATACCGACCAAATAAGCGGTGTCCTTTTACCCGACACGCAAACATACGAATTCTATGAAGAATGAAGAAAGGGTCCGTTTTCGGAATTACAGGCCGATGTTGCTATTCGCGAACTGTGATTGGGTGTTTCTCTCTACGCCACTCCTGCCTGCCGCGCCGGCAGGCTCTCCTCGCCGGAGGCGGTCGCCTGCTCGCCAATGAGAGCCTCGTAGATTGTCTTCCACTCGCAAAGGACAACACATGATCATCGACGTTCACGGACACGTACTCCGATGGCCCATCATCAAGCGGGGTACAAACCCGCTAACCTTCATGGATCCAGACACGCAGATCCGGCGCATGGAGGAGAAAGGGGTAGACAAGATGGTGATCCTTCCCCTTTGCTCTGCGGAAGTCGCCGCAGAACATCAGAGCATGGGCGAAGTCTTCGAGATCGTCCGGATGCACCCAGATCGGTTCATCCCCTTCTGCGTCATCGAACCCAGGCGATCCGACCTCGGAACCGAGAAGGAGTTCCGTCACGTCCTCGAGCAGTACGTCGAACACGGGGCCAGAGGCCTTGGCGAAGTAACCGCACGTGTCTACTGGGACGACCAACGACTCTGGGGTCTCCTTGCCGCCGTCCAGCATCACGGTATTCCCGTCACCTTCCACACCTCACCCCCTGAAAAAACGAACACCTATGGCGTCATCGATACCGTCGGTCTCCCGCGTTTCGAGAAAACCCTCCAACAGTTTCCTGGCGTGAACTTCTTCGGCCACAGCGAATCTTTCTGGAGCGAGATCAGCGGCGACGTCACTGTGGAGACGAAGCCGACGTACCCTACAACCCCTGTGAAACCAGGTGGAACGCTCGTTCGTCTCTTTCGTGAATATCCGAACCTGTGTGGAGACTTGTCCGCTGGATCCGGCTACAACCTCCTCACCCGCGATCCGTCATTCACCTACGAGTTCATCGATGAATTTCAGGATCGCCTGATGATGGGGCTTGATCATACAGACGAGGAAATCGATTTCCAGCACATCGAGTGGCTGAAGGCACAGAACGCGGACGGCCACATTAGTGACGAGATACTCGACAAGCTTTTGTGGCGAAATGCAGATCGGTTGATCGGGCTGGGAATCGCGTAAAGGCACTCATCGCGGAGTTTCGCATCGCAGCTTCCAGCACGTTCAGTCAACATGGCACTTCCTGAGGTCATCTTATGATCCTCGTTACAGGCGCAGCGGGCCGACTCGGCCAACGTGTCGTGCAACGACTTGTCGATCGTGGGGACAACGTCGTTGGGACAGATGCGCGAGCGCTAGACGATACACCGTCGCGCTTCGTTCAAACCGATCTCTGCGACACCGTCCGTGTCACGGATCTTGTCGCCCAGGCAGACGCGGTAATCCACACGGGCGCCATTCCAGGTCCTCGGCAAAGCGAACCCTACGAGATTTATCGCAAAAACGGTCAGAGTACCTTCAATATCATCATGGCCGCTTCGGAGCGTGGTCTTCGCCGTGTCGTCTTCTCCTCCAGCGCATTCGCCGTCGGATGGGCGCCCGATGCCTCCTGGTTCGTCCCGAAGTATCTCCCACTCGACGAAGACCACCCGCTCATGCCGTTCGAACCGTATGGCATGTCCAAGCAGATCGGTGAGTGTTTCGGCGAGATGATTGCCCGCAGCAGTGAGACCTCCGTCGTCAGTCTCCGTTTCACGAATGTGCAGAACGCCGACGGACAGGCGGGATTCCCGCTCCCTGCAACCCAGCCGTGAAAACCCGAGAACGCTCGTGATGTGGGCCTACGCCGACCCCGACGTCGTCGTCCAGGCGCACATCCGCGCCCTCGATCTCGAAATGGAAGGTCACGACGCGTTCCTCCTCGCCCAACCGGACACGCGCTTCGCAGAACCGACTGTCGACCTGATCGAGGCCAACTTCGGCGACGAGGTCCAGATTCGTGGCAACCTTGACGGAAACGCCAGTGTGATCAGTACGAGGAAAGCGCGCGAAGTGTTGGGGGTGGAGCGGGAGGAGCTGAGCGGGAGCACGGAGAGCAGGAGATCGGGTGTGGCTCTGACCTTCGGCAGGTAGTCCGTCTAAAAGAACCTCGTGCAGTGATCTCCTCACAGCTATGCCCAGAGGGCCGACAGGCTAACGTGATCGACAAGAGGGGCCCTCCCAGCATCGCAGCAACAGTCATCTCGAACGTCAGAGAGCGAAGCCACCGACGACGTGAGAGATCCCTCCTCCGAGGCAGCAGACTGCGCTCATTTTTCCAGGCTCCAGCAGTAGACCCAGAATGAGAACGCCCCCGGACAATGTCCGGGGGCGCCTCGCGATATCCCTCGCAGCAATTGCTGAATTTCCTAATCTCCGAATCACGCTCTCTCGCTCGTACTTCCGCGCGTAGTCAACGGGCTTCTCTCCATCAGCCGTTTCCGCACCAACATCCGCACCTGCCTCCAACAGAAGATCCACTACCGCATCCATACCTGCAGCTGCCGCGTAGTGCAGTGGCGTTTGCGCCTGTGAGATGACACCCGGCCCAATGTCAGATCGCTCCCCGACATTGGTCCGTGCGTTCACATCGGCGCCACCCTCGATCAAGGCCGTGACCGTCCCGGGAAAGTCTCGATCAGAATCCAACGAATCATAAGAATGACCGCGAAGTCGCGGATCGCAAAGCGAAGCGCGATGGAGCGGCGTTTCGCCGGACTTGTTGTCTTGGGTCTCGCACCGAACGTTCACATCCGCACCCCGTTTGATGTAGTGGGCTACGGACATGGCAGCCCCAAAGTAGGCAGCGATCGACAAAACCGTTCCGTTGTAGAAGTTGCGCTCCAGATCGGTGCCGTGTTCGATCGCGAAATCTATAAACGCCGGAGAACTATCGGGGCTGAGCACAGCCTGAGTCTTCGTATCGAGCGTGGCACCCTGTGTCATCAATAATTCGACCAGGGGAATGTTGTTGTTTGCAAGAGCGACGGAATCGCATGATGGCCTGACGCGCTCGCTCCGGCTTCTCGTCCAGAAGTGCTTTCATCCACGGAAGGTTCTGCTCGACCACGGCCAGATCCCAATCACAATACTCCTTGAGCCTCGTCCAATCGTCGAAGTAATGATCCCGCGCAACCACAAGCTGGCATCGCGGAGGGGCACTGCGCCAAGTTGCGAGGAACTTTTCGAGTAGGTAGGGTGTAGGGTGGAAACCAGCTCGACCGCATCGGATTCACATGCCTCTTAGGCACGGCGAAGCTCCTTGGCACCGCGCCTGAGCTGATCGATGGACGGATTGGGAGATAACAACGAAGGCATGGCAGCCCCCTTCCATTGAAGGTTCCCGATATCCACTCGTGGTCGGGAGAAAGAGGCAACCCAGTATGGATACTGCGAGGGGCAGGTGGGCTCGGCCCTTGCCGCGGACAGGAGGTGCCCTGCAACGCACTGGTCATAGCCCATCCGTCCGGGTCATCAAGTGAAAAACTCAAGCGCGCACGCCTCCTCTTTCGTATTTTGCACTTTCCCCTTTTCACAGCGAGACGCAGATGGGCAAGACACGAATCGGTGTAATCGGTCTCGGCTCCTTTTGCCGAAACTATCACATCCCAAATCTCCTTCAACGATCGGACATCGACGTCACTGCTGTCTGTGACGTCTCACAGGATGCGCTGGAGGCTCGCCCTGAAGGATTGTCCGTCAGCCGCACGTTCTCGAATGTCCATGCTCTGCTCCACGCCAATCTGATCGACGGGCTCATCGTCAGCACCTCGAATGCCGCGCACTTCGACGTCTGTAAAGCGGCTCTCGAGCACGACGTGCCCGTGCTCGTCGACAAACCCATCACGGTCACCGTCGAGCACGCCGAAAAGCTTGTCACTTTAAGCAAGTCCAGCGATGTTCTTCTTCAGACCGCGTTCACACGCCATTTTATGTCCAGCACCGAATATGTCCGCCGAAAGATCTCGTCAGGAGAGCTCGAATTGCAGGCGCTCACTGCAATCCAGCGCCGGAGCCCCGACCGTCACGGGCCGACAGACGGGGGTATGCTCCATCGACGAACCGTCCACATTACGGACCTACTTCCGTGGCTCACAGGTAGGCCCGTCCTCTCGGTCAGCGCCGTCATCGACTACGAAGAGGGAGAACGCGAAGAAACCTTCATCGAAGCTCGCCTTGAACTCCAGGGTGGTCTTCGCGCCACCTTTCTCGGCATTAAACACAGCGAGGAATACCAGGACGAAGTCAATATCTACGGAGCCGACTCCAGCTATCGCCTCGAACGGGAGAGACTCTACACCCCCACACGGCGCGACGGCTGGAAATTGGCAACGGATCTTTCAGACTACGGTAATTCAACCGACCACTTCATCGATAAGATCCAAGGTCGAGAACCCAAACCAAACGATCCGTACGCGGATCGCCACAGTGACGACGGATTACGTGCGCTTCGCGTCGTCGCCGCGATGCACGAATCGGCCAGGACAGGTAAGTCCGTTGAGATCAGATGATGGTGTCACTGACGTGGGAGAACACGGTTAATCGGGCTTGGAGAACATGCCTGTACTCGGGGACCAGGGCGCCTGGGTGAGTAGGCACAGTCCGTCAACCCGAACCCTCTTGCCTTTCTCAGCGCTCTCCGCGCTCTCCTTGGCTTGCCGTAGCTTTAGCGAAGGCAGCTGCGGTGAAAGATTCTCTCTAGGAGAAACAAATGCCAAAAGACAGAATAGGTTTCGCTCAACTCAGTTTCTGGTTCTCTCACGCAAATGGCATCTGCACAGCCGCCACGAATCATCCCAACGTCGACCTCGTCACCGTCTGGGATGCCAATCCCGAGCGCGGCAAGGCTGGTGCCGAACAGTTCAACGTCGAATTTACCGCCGATCTCGACGAACTCCTGGCCCGCGAAGATATCGACGCCGTCGGCATCTGCTCTGAAACACAGTTGCACGCCGAGCACGTCATCACAGCCGCCGAAGCCGGCAAGCACGTCATGGTCGAAAAGCCGTTCACCCGGACGCCGGCCGAGGCAGACGAAGCGATCGCCGCCGCCGAGAAGGCCGGCGTCCACGTCATGCCCGTCTACAACCTGCGGCTTTCCCCAGCACACGAACGGATGAAACAGGCCGTCGATTCAGGCGAGCTCGGTCCCATCTTCCACGTCCGCCGGCGACACGGCCACGACAAGTATCGAGCCCAGGATTATGATGCGGGAAAGATCCAGAACGATCCGGAGGATCCCTGGTTAGATGCTGAGGCAGAAGGACGTGCCTCCCTCTACCACGCGGGATCCCATTCAGTATTCTGGATGCTGTGGATGTTCGGGATGCCCGAGTCGGTCGTGTCTCTCGGAGGTAGCCGAGTCCCCAGTCTCCCTGTCGAAGACAACAACGTCGCTGTCTACCGCTATTCCGACCAGATGCTCGTCACGCTCCACACCAGCGAAACGGAATCACGGGCGCCCCTCGCCACGGAAATATTCGGATACAATGGCGCCATCGTTCAGGTGCGCGGCGACAACCCGTCCTGCAAGATGGACTTCGGCGACACCGCTCCGCTCATGCTCTACAAAGAGGGTGAGGACACCTGGCAACCCCTCAACGAATATCATCGGAACTTCGTCCCACCCGATTCCCGACCGCCCGACATCTTCTTCGACGCGTTACTCGAAGGAAAAGAGATGCCAATATCGATGTATGACGGTCGCCGCTGCGTGCAGATTCTGGCCGCCACCGAACTCGCGGGAAAGGAGAAACGCCAGGTCGAGTTGTCGGAAATCACGGGATAGGCACAGTGTCGTTGCTTGGCAACGGATGGCTCGTCGAAGCGGTTGCTGCCATTGTGGGTATTGTGTGGTTGATCGCGCTCTGGCGATCCGTTAAGCGCGTCTTCCCCATCGAAGTGGGAGGCGAAGACCTCCTCCATTTCAACAGACGAACCCTCTTTCTACTCGTATCCCTTCTCGCGGCCGTCGCACCTGTATCGATCATCCTGGGTGTCGAAGTGCCCCTTCAACTCTTCTTGTGGGGCACGAGCCTCGTGGCCGACTACCTGCTGTTCATGTATTGGTTCCTGTCCGACTACACGTCGACGAGTTTCTACGCCGAGTTGCGAATATACCACTGGCGTCTGCAGAAATCTCGCCTCTATCCCGACGACGCTTTCACTCCCAACTGGCTCTTCCACAATCCCTGGCTGTCGATCTTCGGTCTCACGACCATCTCTGGGGGCACAACGCTCCTTGTTTATCATTTGGACTGGCGCTTCGTCAGCCTGCCGGCTTACGGCCTCCTCTACATGATTGTTTTTGAGCCTCTGCGGCGGCTTGCTGGATCTCATCATGATCTGGCACGATCGCATAGAGTTCACGAACGCGCTCAGTGCCAGACGCTCCAGCATCACGATTCCGTTTTCTGACATTGAATCCGTAGACACGAGCCAATCCTGGCTGCAGGCACGGTTCGGCGTGACAACCGTTCAGATCCACGGAAAACACCACGTGTTGAGCTTGCCTCTTCGCAAGCACGAGCGACTGACTCGGCAACTGAACCAGGACTTTTGACCGTCCGCACCCTCGTATGCCGGTCCTATGATCGACCAGTTACTGCTGCCTTAATGCTACGCCCCCACTTCTGCTCGGGCTGAACTCGCACCAGTCCTTTCAACAGGAAGAAGCCATGACCCGAATCCCCATCACCATGTGCCACGGTCTTTCTGAAGACCGTGGCCCGGCAGATTTCCCCCTTACTGCTGAGCACTTCGAAACCCTCGTCGCCATCGCCAGTGAAATGGGCTTCGCCTCCATCGACTACGACGACCTCGACGCCTGGCGAAACGACAACGGCCTTCTTCCCGATCGGCCGATCATGTTCGACTTCGATCATCCCGAGAAGTCTATGCGGCACGGCGTTCACCAGATCCTCCAACAGCACGGCCACTCAGGGAATCTTTTCATCAACACCAACTGGTTCGACCCTGAAAGCCCGCGTCACGATCACACGATGACGTGGGACGAGGTCCACGAACTCGTGGACCTCGGCTGGCACATCGGCGCCCACACCGTAACGCATCCCAATCTGTCCGAACTCACTGCGGACGACCCCGATGGCTCGAAGCTCGCGTGGGAACTCGAGACCTGCGATGCGACGCTCAACCGGGAATTGGGTATTGTTCCAAAGGACTTCGCCTTCACTGGAACGAGCTGGAGCAGTGAAGCAGAGCGCTAGGTTTCCGAGCGCTATCGCTTCGGCCGTCTCTGGTTCGTCGGCACGCATTACCAGGCCGACGGCGAAGAAGTCCGCCTCGCCGACCTCCTCGGGGTCAAAGGTGAAGATGAGCCAGGCGGAGGTCCCCCCATGTCCGCTCGTTACGTCACGAAGGAGTCACATCCCTATCGCCTGCCCTCGATCGAAATTCAGCGCGACCTCATCTATCGACCAGAGGCTTTCCGCGCCTACCTTGAGGGCGCCCTGTAGCCAGTCCTCAAGGCTTGGAAGAAATTCAATAGCCTGATTTCCTATTTCCCTATTTTCCTAATCTCGCTCCACACCACCCAAGCCCAGGAAGAACACCATGCCCGGTCTCCGATCCGAAGTCGATCCCACCGGCCTCCTCGAGTACTCCGTGGTCTTCACCGACCGCGCCCTGAACCATATGTCTCAGACTTTCCAGGGCGTGATGAACGACATCTCCTCGACACTCAAGAGGGTCTACGCAGCGGAAGCCGTTGTCGTCCTTCCCGGAGGTGGCACCTACGGGATGGAAGCGGTCGCACGTCAGTTTGCGTCCGGAAGAGACACGCTCGTCATTCGCAACGGCTGGTTCAGCTACCGTTGGACACAGATTCTCGAACAGGGCAACATCCCCACCTCGTCGATCGTCCTGAAGGCGCGTCCCATCGTCGATGGGCCCCAGTCGCCCTTCGCTCCGGCACCGATTGACCAGGTCGTCTCCACGATTGAATCGAACAAACCCGACGTCGTTTTCGCGCCTCACGTCGAAACGTCCTCCGGCCTGATCCTGCCCGACGACTACATCAAGGCTGTATCCGACGCCGTTCACACAGTCGGAGGTCTCTTCGTCCTCGACTGTATCGCTTCCGGCGCAATGTGGGTCGACATAAAAGCGTGCGGTGTCGACGTCCTCATCAGCGCCCCGCAAAAAGGGTGGAGCGCGTCGCCTTCGAGCGGCCTCGTCATGCTCGGTGCGCTCGCACGTGAGCGTATCGAATCGACGCAGAGCACAAGCTTCGCTTGCGATCTCGCGAAGTGGCTTGAGATCATGGAAGGCTACGAGGGCGGTGCCCACGCCTATCACGCGACGATGCCGACCGACGCACTCACAAAGTTCCGCGACGCTATCGTCGAAACGGAAGCGGGGGGATTCGCTCAGAGGCGCGCAAGCCAGCAGGAACTCGGCGACAAGGTGCGCGCTTTGCTCGCCGACAAGGGATTCGGAAGCGTCGCAGCCGAAGGCTTCACGGCGCCCGGCGTCGTCGTCAGCTACACGGACGATCCCGAAATCGCGAAGAAATTCGCGGGCGCCGGTCTCCAGATCGCAGCAGGCGTCCCACTCCAGTGCGACGAACCGGACGACTTCCTGACATTCCGGCTCGGACTGTTCGGTCTCGACAAGCTCGACAACGTCGACCGCACCGTCGAGACGCTTGAGAAGGCGTTGAATGAGATTCTATAGGGAGTTGACTAGAACTTGCACACGGGTATTGTCATCCCGGCGTGTTCCTTGGCCGGGATCCATTCGGATCTCCGCGACACCGGGCGCAGCCCGGATCCGGTTTTCATTTTACCTTTTTCACTTTTCATTCACGGGAGGACCTCCCACATGGCTTTCAAACTCGGATACTGCGCGCTCCGCTGGAAAGAACCCGATCTCGAGCCTGGACTCGAGGCATTGAAGGCTGCCGGCTGGGACGGGTGGGAATGTCGCCTCCCCATCGAATGGCTGGGGACCCCGACCGTCGTCCGTAAAGCGTGTGACAATACTGGCATGCCCATATGCTGCTTCAGCGCACAGGGGGCGCCCGAAGTCGACGATCGCGCGCACCAGGAACGGAACCGCCGTCGCATGGACTTCGCGGCCGAGGTCGGAGCAGATTGCTTCTTATATATGAGTGGGATAAAACCGGAAGGCCGCGAGGCCACAGATGAGGAGATCGTAAAATCGGCTGAGAAGGCGGACGAGTGGCAGAATTATGCTTCTCAATACGGACTTGAACTGACTTATCACGTCCACACGAACCTTGCCGTCGATTCAATAGATCAGTGGAAACTCTACATGGCCAACCTGAAGAAGGCCAAACTCTGTATCGACGTTTCTCACGCGGACCTGTGGGGGTACGACGCTGTCGAATCCCTCGACGATTTCAAGAGCCAGCTGAACTACGTACATCTTCAGGATTACTCGAGCTGCACCGTTCGTGAACCCGGGAAATACAACCCGAGCTGGGTCGCCGTCGGTGAAGCCAGGTGTCTCGACTTTGAAGGCTGCGCGAAGATCCTCAAGGACAACGGCTACGACCGCTGGGTCACCTCGTGCCCCGGCGCCGGCCAACCCGGCGACGATGCGGTCATCGAGTCGAAACGCAGCAAGACGATGTACGATTACTGCCGTAGCGCAGGTTTCTAAGCGACTGGAGTCTAAAGGAGCAATTCACGCCCGACTGGAAGTCTTTGGACGGGAATCCGCAATTTCCATTTTCATAATTTCCTAATGGTCCCCCCCACGTTCGTCGCCACGTTCGAGAACGCCTGGGTCGCTCTCCGCAGTCGTTGGTGCGATCGCACCGACCTGAACGGAGCCGTCGCGTTCAGTGACGACCACATCAAGATCACGATGCTCCATCGCGTTGTTCAGGTCGACGTCGCCGATGATCGCGTGGAGGGGTTAATCGACGACGCCCTCCGTTTCTTCGAGGAGAAGCGATTCGACTGCGCCTTTACCCTGTCGTCGAACGTACGTCCCCCCGACTTCGCGAAACGCCTGGAACAACGAGGATTCGAATTCGCACTACAGGCGAACGCAATGGTGTGCGATCGCCTCAGTCAACCCAGGAAGACCGATGCGTTGAAAATCGAAAGAACCCACGTGGATGGGATAGGAGCTTGGATGGGGGTGATGTGCGAGGAATTCGGCTTACCGAAGAAGACGCGTGAGAGAGCTGAATCCGCGCTCGATTCACCCGAAGTCAGGTTGTATCTCGCAAGGATCGAAGGAGAACCAGCGGGAACCGCGCTTCTCTACTCACACGAGGGAATGGGTTACGTCGATCTGGTCGGCACACTGCCGTCCTACCGTGGCCGAGGGATCGCCTCGAACCTCGTCGCCCGAATTGTGACCGATTCGCAGACGATCGGAAACCGCTGGACCGCCCTCGAGGTCGGAACCGACGGCCCCGCCCAGCGCATCTACGAGCGTCTCGGCTTCAGGTCGGTTTACCAACGCCCAAGGTACCTTCACACCTTCGGGAAGTCGTAACGCAGCCTCGCACAGATCTTATGTCGGCGGGTGGACGTCAGTTCGGGCGCACGAGGATCTTTACCGCCCCGGGCTCCTTCTTGATGTTGATGTCGAAGCCTCGTTGCACCTCACTCAGCCCGACCTCGTGTGAGATCAACGATTCCACATCGATCTGCTTGTTGCCAAGGATCTGAACCGACTGATCCATTGTGTACGGATTGATGAACGAGGGAATGATCTTCGCTTCTTCCATCAGAAAATTGAACAGGTCGACCTTCCCGATCTCGCCCTCCGGCGCCTGACCGAACAGGACAAACCGACCGTTCTTCTCTACCATCTTCAGCCCCTGTTCGAACACGAGACTCGACCCAACCGCATCGATCACGACATTGTACTTTCGGCTGAACAGGCCGACCTGCTTTGGATTGTCCGCCCTCGTGGCGCCCAGTTTTCTGGCCAGATCGAGCTTCTCCTCCGAGTGCGTGAACATCGTCACCTCGGAAGCACCCGCCACTCGCGCCAGCTGATGCAGGATCTGACCGCCCGGCCCTCCGCCGAAAACGGCAACCGTATCACCCACCTTGATCTCGGCCTGATTGATCGCGTGGACCGCGCAGGACATTAACTCGAGAAAACTGCCCTCTTCGTAGCTCACGTTATCTGGCAGCTTGTAAACGGCCTTCTCTCCGCAGATCGCCAGATCTGCGAACCCGCCGTCGACAAGAATCCCGTGATCGATCATATTCTCGCAAAAGTTCGGGCGATCCGTCCGGCAGTATTCGCACTCACCGCAGATCTCGTTCGGGTCGACACTCACCCGGTCTCCCACCTCGAACCCCTCGACTTCCTTCCCGACGGAAATCACCTCACCCGAGAACTCATGCCCCAGAATGCGCGGCAGCGGAATCGTCCACTTTCCCTGGAAGATCTTCACATCGCTCCCGCAGATACCGCAGCACTTCACGCGAATCAGGACTTCCTTCCCGTTCGGTTCCTTGTCCGGGACATCGGCGACCTTCAGCTTTCCCGGTGCATCCAGAATGGCAGCTTTCATTGTGCACTCCCTCACGAAAAGTTCATTTCCGGTTTCGTGTTCCCGGACCGGAGTTTCTCGACTGTCTTCACGATTGATTCGATCGTGTAGTCCACCTGTTCGTCCGTCAACGACATGTTCATCGGTGTATTCGTCAACTGCGAATAGATCCGCTCTGCTTCGGGACACAGATCCTCCGGATACCCCATCTCTCGCATGATCTCGAACTTGTAAGGCGGGAGGTAATGGGGCGCCGTCTTGATCCCGAATTCGTGGAACAGGACGTCCATGAAGTGATCGCGGTTCGTCCCATAGCCGCTGCCGTCGTAAAGTACTGGATACAGGTGATAGGAATGAACGCGATCGTCGGGCACTGACGGTACCGTAATTTCCTCCAGATCGGCGATCCCCGCCGTGATGCGAGCCGCCATCTCCCGACGACGGTCGTTCATCCACGCCAGCTTCTTCAGCTGCACTCGCCCGACGTTCGCCTGCACTTCTCCCAGACAGAAGTTGTAGGGCACACCCCCTTTGACGCTACGGATGTCGTAGAAAAAAGGAATCCAGTACTTCTCCAGGTCCTCGTAAAGATCCATCCCGACCCAGCGCGACAGCGGAATCAGTCTGGCAAATTCCGCATCGTTCGTCGTCAACATTCCACCTTCACCCAGCGTACTGATGTTCTTCACCGTGTGAAAGCTGAAGCACCCGATGTCGCCGATCGCTCCCGCCTTCGTCCCCTTGTATTCCGCCCCCATCGCGTGGGCACAATCCTCGATCACCTTGAGGTCGTGCTTGCGTGCAAGATCCATGATCGGATCCATATCGCATGGCATGCCGTTCATATGCACCACGATGATCGCTTTTGTGCGATCCGTGATCTGCGCCTCGATCGATGCCGGCGAAATCAAGTGGGTTTCCGGATCCAGATCGGCGAACACGACCTTCGCCTTCACACGCAAAAGTGGAATGACCGTCGCGATGAACGTGATCGCCGGAACGATCACCTCATCTCCCTCGCGGATCTCCAGCAGCTGCGTCGCAATCTCGAGCGCACCCGTACAACTGGAGACACCGAGCGCGAAATCCGTCCCGACGTATTCAGCGAACTCATCCTGAAAGGCCTTCAGGAACGGCCCCTGCGTCAGGATGTCACCCTGCATGGCCTCGACTGCGGCTTCGACTTCCTCCAGCCCGTACTGCGGCCCGACTTCACGATACGGAACCACCAGTCCGCCCTGTTCGAGCGCCTGCTTGTAGATCCCGCTCCAGTCCACCGTGTTTTGGCTCATCGTCTCACCGCATCCCCTTTGAGAGCTCACAGCCATTTCCCATTTCACGACCTCACGCCTGCCTTCCGAAGCTTTTAGCTTAGGAGGGACCTCACGACCTCAAAACGAGGTAATCAAATGGTGCCCGTGGCCAAAGAAAAAGAAAAAGTCCACCACCACCCCCATCCCCACACCTGCCAAATACCCCACCATCAGCCCCAGGAACAGCGGAATCAGACGACGATACGTCTGTAAACCCCCCAAGCGCAGAATCAGGCCCTTGATCGCCCAGATCAGGAAACACGAGAATACACTGTTGTAGGTAAACCCGTTCGCCGAGAACGTGAATCCGATTGGATGAATCGGAAACCCGGGAAACTGGCGGCGAATCAGATAGAGCGCAGCCACGAACACGGACCCGAACGACAGAAACCCCAGTCGCACCCAGTCTGTCCCGAACGTGCTCTGCTGAATTCGGTTCGCAGTAAGGATCCAGAGTCCGCGTGCACTGTCCGTCGATCCGTTGAACGCCCGCGCGCCGAAGTTATAACTGCCGCGTACACGGTATCCCTCGAACAGAATGAACGAGATCACCGTCGCCGCCCCGATCGCGGAGGCGACGAGCACTGCGGGGACGAGTTTGCGCCGGCTTTCGCGATCCATCGCGGACCCCAGCCTCGGAATGTGAGCGAGGATCGGCGCCCCAAACGTTTTCCCGTCGCAGAAGAACGCATTCGTTAGCCCGATCGCCGTCGCACCAATAGGTCCAAGACCGGACACGCCAAAGATATGCCACGTGAAGGCCTGTGCCGTCAGAGGGCCTCGCAGATAGATGAGTCCGCTTTCGATGATGATGCGCGACATTCCCAGATACAGGACGAACGTGCCGAACCAGAACACGAACGTGGGAGCCCAGTCCAGCCCTGCCCGATGAACCCAGAAGAAGAGATACGCCGTGCAACCCACGAGGAGCACCACGGCCGCCCGGTAGGAGAGCACTTCACCGGAATCATCGGGCCCTTCGCCCCGGACCGCCTTCTGAAACACAGCTTTCAAATGGGAACGTGCGTTCCACAGACCCCACGCCACGACCGTGATCAGTCCCCCGAAGCACTGCCATCCGATGGATGGACTGAACGATCCGTACGGGTCTGCGTTACTAAGCTTGTATCCCAGCCGGTTGTAGATGCCTGTCTGAAGAACGGCAAGCACGTGGAAGAACCAGATACTCAGGAGGACGTCCGACTCCGTGAAGTAGCCGAACGACATCGTTAGAACGCTCAGATTGGGGCGGAACGCGGGGAAACCGCGTCCCAGCTGAATGACGTGATTGGAAAGTCGCCCGTGAAGAATCGGAAGCGCAGGCATCGCCTCTGAGAACCATGACAGGATGTTGCAGCTGATCAACGCGAACACCACGCAGAAACCCGTCACGAAAAGCCGATTCTTCATGTGCTTCATCAGCGACGGTTGGCCGCCCGACACGCCCGTCAGCTCGAGCAATGCGCTCGCAATCGGAAACGCCAGGCGTTCGTTCTCCGACCACTGCCGCCGCAGAATGATGCTCATGCAGAGCGTCACCGTCAGAATCGCCGCGAAGAACGTCCCCCACCAGAACGCGATTCCCATCCAGCTCCGGAAAGGAAACGCCTCGGTGTCCCGCAACCCTTCGTAGAACCCGACCGACACCTCGGGGTCCGTGATAATCGCCCACTCAGCTACATTCTGGAGCAGCAGCTCACCCCATTGGTTTTCGGGATCCGCGAAGTAGGTCGGCGCCGTCACCGTCCCGAGGAAGTAATACGTCAGCCCTTCCCCCTGCATCATGGCGCTGATCATTCCCATGCAGCAGATCGCCAACAACTCGGAGGGAACCAGACGACGTCGCTCCGAAAAGCGGCTGTTCAACAACAGCAGGAGGATGAACGGAATCAACAGAGCTAGGGACAGATGGGCGTAATCCGCCCGCGTCGAGTGCACGATCAGCGTCGAATACGTCGGCCAGAAGTTGACCCACGCCGCCATCGCAAGCCCGGTCAGAATCGCCCGCGGCGTCATCTGCAACCTGAGGAGTCGAAAACTCTATAAAATGAACAAACCATCAATGACAGAATACGTCTCTCTAGCGGCTACTCCACAACTTTTCTCGCCTCACCCAGCCTCCCCATTTTGCATTTTGCACTCTGCATTCAGCACTTCGTCTCCTGCCACTCTTGACACCCCAACCTCGACTCCGTAACATCTGGTCAAGGCGCCACGAGGACGCCCCCGAGTCCGCGAGAAGGCCTGAGGCCGCCTCTCCTTTCTGCAGTCTTCCAACACAGACACTCTTTCTGCCTGACCACGCGGACACCGGGCGACGAGAAGGAGTGTGTCCATGTCTGCAGCATCGCTTCCCCCAACGCCAATCTTCGCCAGCTCAGAAACCAGGCTAAGAATCTCGTCAAGGCACACGCCGCACGCGACGTCGAAGCGACACGCCGGATTCGCGATCGTCTGCCAGAATGGGCGGGTCGGTCGGACGATCAGTCTTCGACGCCCGGTTTTCCCTGAAGAACGCGCAAGGACTTATCGCGCACGAAAGCGGGTTCGACCGTTGGGCCGATCTGAAATCACCGTTCGACTCCGCGACGGCGGCTACGGCGGTGCGGATGTTTCCCGCGTGTCGCGCGGGTTCGCCCCTTCGCGGCACACCTCCACAAAGCGAACCTCGAGGTTGCAAAGGCGCTTCTGCGCCACAGTGCAGATCCGAATCAAGCCAGTGGCAACCAGAAACAAACGGCTTTCCACAGAGTCCTGTCCGGAGATCGAGACGTCGAGCGCTGTCTTCAGTTCCTGCTCGACCATGGAGCAGTCCGACGATCCCAGATGCCCAAGGACGGACACCGCTCGATCTCGCAACTGAGCGGAACAACGAGGCAGCAGTTCGCATTCTTGGCCCCTGATCATTGCACGAGTTTCTGACAATGCCGGTCATTTCTGTCGAAGACGTCCACACAGCCGGAGTCCTGCTTCGGGAGGGTGACCGTTATGTCTTCTGTTTCGGTGCCCATAGCAAATCGGACGGGGTCTACGTCCTCCGGATCGGCGGCCATCGTGAAGCCGGTGAATCTCCGTGGGAATGCGCGGTCCGTGAGGCCAGAGAAGAAGCAGATGTGTCCGTTCATCAGATCCCCGCACCGATCGGCGTCCGGACAACCGACATGTTCAGCCCGGTCACAACCCTTCCCGATCGGGTCACCATAGAGGGGCACCCGGAACAGCGACCCCTGGTCGTCGGAGGATCCCTCATATCCGGCACACCGCGCTCGACCCTTTTCCTGGCCACGACGACCGAAATCTCACGCCCCTCCAGCGAAGTGGAGGGTCTTGTCAAACTTTCGCCGGTAGAGGTTATACGATTGACCCGTGGGCCATCGACGTTCAGCGATATCGAAGTGCGAGCAACCACTCAACAGTCTGAAATGTCTCTCTTGCCGGAAGCCCCCTGGTGATTTCTTCCCATCTGCGTGCTTTGGCCTACTGCCTCGAGAAGGGATATGTTGCGGGAGCGGAGGAGGATCATGGATAAGGCTCGGGAATTCTTCAAAGAGAACGGCTATTACCTTGCGAAGAGCGTTTTCACACCGCAGGAGGTCGCCACGCTAGAAGCTGAATTCGACCGGATCGTGGAGCAGTTGGCATCACACGGAGAGGACAAGACCGAAAACGGCGTCTTCGGTACGCGCAACGTACATCAGTACTCCGGTATCTGGATGGCCACGCTACTGGAACCAAGATTCCTAGATCTGGTTGAACAGTTCATCGGTCCCGACATCGTGCTCAACCACAACACCCTGTTCGTAAAACAGAAGTCCGATGGCGAGACACCTTTTCACATGCACCAGGACTGGAGTTATCTCCCTACTCAGTCTGACACGATGATCGCTGGCATGATTCATCTGGGTGTGGCGACCGCGGAGAACGGTGCGCTCAGAGTGTATCCAGGTTCGCATCGGAACGGCCGAATGGAGGGTTCCCGGGAGAACAACCCCGATTTTCACGCCAAATACTCCTTCGAGAAAGCGACTATCATCGAAGCCGAACCCGGGGATGTCACGTTTTTCGACTACTTCATCGTCCACGGATCCGAAACCAGTGATTCGGACACACCCCGAAAAGTCGTTATCGCTCGCATGTTTTCAGGCAAGGACCGGAAGGAAGACATTCACCAGTACAGCGAAAACATCGTGCTCCGTGGATGGAATCACCACACGACGGCTTCAACCGCTCGCAAGGTGGTTATGAAGCAAGAATGAAGCAGCTTACTGGCAAAGCCTATTCCCGTGCACGCGCATACGTGCTGAACCACGGTCTCGATCTGGACCGATCCCTCTTCACATTTCGTTCCGAAAGTGGAACGAGGGAGCGGGTTTTCGATGCGCTCGCATCCTACCAGAACGAGGATGGATGAAATCGCGACAATGCTCCGCGAGCGTGGTGCGCACGAATAGTTACCGGTCGACGTATTCAAGAAGGAGAGCATCGTGAAAGCCCGATCGTGATTCACTATGTTCACGACATGGACCGCGCGAAGGCATTCTATACCGGCGCCTTCGACGTGAAGCCCACTTTTGAGTCTGATGGCTGGATGCAACTTGACTTCGGAGGCATTGAAGTCGCACTGCACGTAATCGATCCATCCTGGAACGAGGAAAACGAAAGCCCTTTGCCTCACGCGGGCCTGAACCTCGAAGTCGATCACATCGAATCCATCCAGGCCGACATCGAGCGGCTCGGCGGCCGGTTGCTCGAGCTTCGCGAACCGCATGGCGGGGTTCCTGTTGGTGTCGCAACCTTCAAGGATTCTGAAGGCAACGGCTTCGAACTGCGTCAGCAACCGTAGGTCTTGGACTCATTTTTTCGCCCCACAATCCATCTCTGCAGTGGAGACCAAGTTGAGCAACGCCATCGCCTATACCGAACCTGAAGACCTGGCCCGGGATTTCGCCTACCGCGGCATCGTGATTCTCTCACCCGACCGCCTCGGCATTCCATCCCAGGTTCATCATCGCGTTTACAAAGACGAGAAACAGGCAGACGAAGCTGGCGAGCGTGTCACACCCTCACAAGTCCCTGCCATCCTGGAGGTATTGAACGCACCGGGCCTCGTGGACGCGTGCGATCAGCTTGTAGGCGAAAATTGGGCCATCGTCCCCTTTACCCACAACGCCTCCTTCAAGAGCGGACCCCGTGACCAGCACTGGCACAAAGACGATAACGGACCCTACAACGGGCGCAAACAACGCCACCATCAAGCGGTCCAGATCGAAATGCTCTACTACCCGCAGACGGTACGCGCGGACATGGGCCCGACGGCCACCATCCCCTATTCCCATTACTGGACGTTCGATCACGAGGAAAACCACGACAACTTCGCCGGGGCCGATCACCTCGACTTCAACTATCAGCTCGAGGGTATGGAGCGCGTGATGGCAAGCGGGCCGGAAAGTGACTACGCTCCCGACGACATTGTCAACCAACGGACAGCTCACGACGTCCGAATGCGCGACGCCGTGACGAATACCGGATGGCCGCTCGTTCAACAATTCGAAGCCGGCCCTCTCGAGGCGGGCAGCATCGTGCTCTACTCTCATAACACCTTCCATCGCGGCAACCATCGTCGAGATGACTGGCGTACGTGGGAGGACAATCCTCGGTTCATGTGGCGCTTCTGGATCTATCGGACCACCGATCGCACGTCCGTTCGTGTACCCGAAATCGACTGGAACAGCCTCGGCACCGACCCGCTGACCGGGATCGACCTCTCCCCTGCCGACGAAGACGTCACTGCTCTCTGGCGCTACCATCATCATTGGCTCCAAACCGGGCAGCCGCCCCCTGCACAATTGGATTCGGCCGGACTCATCGAGACCGAGAGAAGGATCCTTGCCGTTGCACTTTCGGAGCAATTACGTGCCAAGTTCGACGAAGCCGAGCCGCAGCGCATCGGAGCCGCCTATCGTCTCGCCTCGATCGGAGACAACAAACTCGCCGTCAGACATCTTGCCACTGCGCTTTACGATCACCGCGAGAGCGTTCGCCGGGCGGCAACCTACGGACTCATCGCCGTGGGTGAAGATGCGACCGAAACCTTCCTTCAAGCGACGAAGTCCTCCGTAAAGTGGATTCGCAAAGCGGGTGTGTATGGTCTGGGCGACGCGAGTCCTCTGACCGGCGAGGTGCTCGATACGGCCGTGAAGCTTCTCCACGAGGACCCTTCGGTTTATGTCCGGTCGGTCGCCGCCGGCACCATTGGCTGTCTCGGGAGGCGAGCCGCTGCGACGGGGGTAGGTCGGTCACTCGTTCCAGTCTGTCTGGATGCTCTCATGGCCAGCCTGGAAGTCGAGGACAACCGGCCGTGCATGGATCAGGCGCAGGGAAGGAGCATCAAGTTCACCCGGCCCACCGACGAATGTGACGTTTGTGAGGGAGGCGGAGTCGATTTCGGCCTCGACCGTTTCGACCGTGTACGCTCTGCGGTTCGCGAAAATGCCCTTTGGTCCGTCGTTATTCTGTGCTCCCACGGCGTGGAGATCCTGGGGACCTCGGCCAAAACCGCGATCGAAATCCTGAGGGAAGTGGTCCGCGAGGACAACAACGTCATCAACGTGGGATTCGCACAGGACGCGCTCACACGTCTCGCGCGGCTGGGACCCCAAGAGGGTGGGTCTCATCCCGCGATCGATGATATCAGGAAGAACCTGATCGCAGCTTTAGGTGAAGCCCCGGTCAGACCTTGGGAGGCCCTTGTTCGAGCAGGTCTCGAGGAATCTGCGCTTACACAATTCGATCCGCCATCGTAGGGTCGCGGCACCTACATCCTGACTTGGCCCCGCCGTGGCTTCTCTGACTTGCCGATGGGCCCGCAAAAACATGGGGCCACCGTCTAACCATGATCATCCAGCGATCCTACAATCCCGAATCCGACTTCGAACGGATCAACCAGTTCCTCCGCGACTGCCACGAACCCGAGAACGCCGACGGCAACTGGTTCCAAACCTATCTGGGACTATTCTTATTTCCATCCCAATACAGAGCTGGAAGACCTGAATGACATCGATGTGTGGGAACGCCAGGGTAGAATCGTCGCGGCCAACATCTTTGAGACTCACGCGAACGACAGCTGCTTGTGCACACTTCGTGAATTTCGATCTCTCCGTGCTACGATGCTCGAGGTCGCAGAGGCAAAACTCGCCAGGCCAGATGAAGACGGACACAAGGTCCTTCGCGTGTTCATTCACGAAGCCGACGTGGAGCAGCGTGACATGCTTCAGACCGCAGGCTACATCCATACTGAAGAGCGGGACCGCACGATGAGCCGATGCGACATCCCCGATTCGGAGGTCGATGTTGCCGATGGTTTCGAGCTCAGAAGTCTCGGAGAGGTCAACGACCTGGGAAAGGTCAACCGCGTGATGTGGTGCGGATTCAACCACCCCGGAGAGCCACCCGAAGATATCATCCCTTTTAGGAAGAAGATGCAGTCCAGTCCCAACTTTCGCTTCGATCTGACACTCGTCGCGCTCGCCCCGAACGGCGACTATGCATCCTACTGCGGGATGTGGTATGATGCCGTGAATCGATTCGGTTATGTGGAACCCGTGGCGACCGATCCCGACTACCGGAGAATGGGGTTGGGAAAGGCAGTGGTGACGGAAAGCACGAAGCGATGTGGTCGCCTTGGCGCCAAAGTCATCTACGTGGGATCGGGCCAGCCGTTCTATAGATCGATGGGCTTCGAACCCCTGTACGAACATCACTGTTGGACGAAATCGATGGAATCGGCCACTTGCGTTTAACCCGTAGGGCACGGCCTGCTCACCCGATTCCTTTTGGGATGACTAGGCAACCTTCGACCCCAAAGGGGTCGTGTCTTTCAGCCTGGGGGCTTAAGCCCCCAGGGTTATGGTGAGGGACCTGACGATCCGATGTCTGACGACACGAACCGGTCAACCCGCCTCTCGGATCTGTCGCAAATCGGGACACAACTATGAACCTCTCACTCATGGCCGCCCGTTCCGAAAACGGGGTGATTGGCGACGGAACGAAAATCCCCTGGCGTGCGAAGGGAGAGCAGCTCCTGTTCCAGGCGCTCACCTTCAATCAGTGGCTCCTCGTCGGCCGAATCACGTTCGAGTCGATGGGCCTCCTCCCCGACCGCAAGTATGCAGTGCTGACCCGGTCGGACGGCATCGAAGAGACCGATGTCGTTCGTACGTTCGCCTCGATTGACAGCGCTCTGAATGGACTTGCCTCCGTCACGGACCACATCATGGTCGCAGGTGGAGGCCAGATCTACGAGACCATGATCTCGAAGGTCGATACCATCCACGAATCGATCATCCATACCGAGATCGAAGGCAGGGTGCGAATGCCGTCCATTCCCGACGATTTCAACGTTGTCTTCAGCCAGCGTTTTTCATCGAACATCGAC
>CEVA01022982.1_pt1 | contig 27682 bp, 24 predicted proteins | sample 361521 | NCBI WGS metagenome assembly CEVA01 (sample SAMEA2622823, study PRJEB7988) | marine metagenome | isolation source: saline water (ENVO:00002010), including
CCGCCGAGGTTGTCAGCGAGGACGAGTTCGAGGAGTTCGAGGAGGCCAACGAGGAGATCAACGAGGAGGTCGGGATCGAGTTGACGGAGGACGAGTTCGATGAGTTCGAGGAGGCCAACGAGGAGATCGACGAGGAGGTCGGGATCGAGTTGACGCAAGAGGAGTTCGACGAGTTCGATGACTTCGACGACGACTAGTTGACCCTAGCCCACAGGTTCCCCGCCCTCGCCTAGGAAGGCCAACCTTCGTAGCATGCCGTTTTCGACCATGTGGGATACCACGACCTCGGGAACTGAGGCGGAGAGGACTTCCATCACTGCATCTGGATCATCGACAGTGGACATCATCTGAGCCGTGGCTCGGACCCTCCATCCCTCGAACGTATTCCTATTTTCGAGTTCTCCCAGGACGACTCGCCAGTCCGAAGTCTCGTAGAGTTGGGCGGATTCCATGTCGCTGGTGAAGAGGTGCCCGCCTTCTCCATGGTATTTCTCAGCGTGGGATACCCAGTTAGGTGGGTCTTCGATGTCGGGAATAGGTACAATCTCGGCTGATATTCCAGTGGCGGAAAGCCATGCTCGGATCATCGACGACCTCTCTTCTGGAGACCACGGGTTCTGCATCGATTCCGGCCTGTTGGAGGAACCCAACCCAATTATTAGGCCCATTTCCGATGCGTTCTCGGACCTCCAACTCTCGGCTGACTCGATTAGCGACGCGTGGCCCCGGTGGAACGGTTGGAATCGACCGATTACCACGACGCCTGGAGCAGGCGCTTGTTCGGGAGGAGGGGGTGAAATGGGGAGATCAGTCAACCTAGCCCCTCCCCAACTCAGAAATTCTTCCCCCTCCCAGATGCCATTCAGTTGGTTCCAGGAAATCCCTTCCGATTAGCAACTCGCACCCATCCCTGCTTGCACTCTCAACTAACGAGAAGAGAGACTCGCTAAGGGACTTATGGGAATGCATGGTAGGAAGTATCCGAGGGTCCTCTGAGGGTTCCATCGTCTCCCCCAGGGCTTCTCGACGTGCCATCCAATCCAGAACCACGGATTCTGAGTAGGTAGCCCTGTCGGTCCTTCCGATTGCTTCCGAAAACTCGCTCCAAACCGAGGGCAGGAGGAATTCATCCGAGCCGACCTCCCTCTCGAGTAGTGGTTCGACATACAGGAAGAGGCGGGCGTCCCAGCACCTCCATTCAGCTGTTGCGCACCACCTCGCAAGTAGAAGCACTAGTTCGGAGTAGGAGTTTTCCTGCACTCGCGGATTGGCTTCCATTTCGAGGGATTCGGAGTTTCCATCCACAAACTCCAGGAGTTCACCCTCTATGTCGACATCGAAGGACCTGTGGAAACCGTGAATTGGCTCTGGCCTTAGGGCCCTAAGGGAATGATCTTCCATTCCTGAGAAGATTCCAGATAATGGCATTTCCAGGATATTTTCCAGAGAATTGCGGTCGACCGTCTCGAGAATTATGTCGGCCATGGTACCCATGACCTGACTCTGGCCAAATAACCCTCGCTTCGCAGATTCTGGAGAAATATCGCCACCGGATTCAAGAATGCGTGGCTTGGCGACGCAGCAAGCGTCGAAGCTGGGCGAGGTGTAGAGGCATGGCCACGATTGACGAGCAAATCAAGTCCTTGGAGGAAGAGATATCCAAGACCAAGTACAACAAGGCCACTCAGGGGCACATTGGCAAGCTAAAGGCCAAAATCGCCGCACTTAGGCAGCGTCAGGAGAAGGCTCAGGCTCATTCAAGGTCCAGCGGAGGCAATCAGGGCTTCGAAGTGAAGAAGTCAGGAGACGCCTCTGTGGCCCTAGTGGGTTTCCCCAGTGTAGGCAAGTCCAGCCTAATCTCCCAGCTCACCGAAGTCGAGTCTGAAGCAGGAAACTTCGAATTCACGACTTTGACCTGCATCCCGGGAGTCATGGAGCACAGAGGTGCAAAGATTCAGATCCTGGACCTTCCGGGTCTGATCAAGGGAGCATCGGAAGGGAAGGGTCGAGGGCGCGAGATACTCAACGTGATTCGCGGCTCGGACATGGTCCTGTACGTGATTGACCCATTCCAGAAGGCGCACTTCGAGGTTCTCGACAGGGAGCTATGGAGGTCGGGGATGAGGCTCAACCAGAGACCTCCGCAGGTTTTCGTCTCTCGGACGCGGAGGGGGGGCATCGAGGTCAGGTCTACCCTGGAGCAGACCAACCTCAGTGACGAGGAGATTCAGTCAATCGTCAGGAGTTTCGGAATTGTCTCCGCTACCGTGACCCTGCGTACTGACGTTACGGACGACCATATCGTGGACACCCTGGCAGGCAATAGGATATACAGCAGGGCTGTCATCGTGATCAACAAGATTGACCTTGCAAACGAAGAGGACATGGAAAGGGCGTACGAGGGCCTTCCGGAGGGATGGCCGGTCCTGGACGTCTCGGCAAAGACAGGGGAAGGCCTAGAGAACATGAAGGACTTCATCTTCGACAACCTTGGATTCATGTCCATTTTCCTCAAGCCCCAAGGTCAGGAGGCGGATCTAATCGAGCCACTAATCGTCAAGGACACCTCCACGGTGAGGGATGTGTGCGCGAAACTCCACAGGGACTTCCTCAGGAAGTTCCGATACGCTAGGGTGAAAGGGCCTAGTGCCAAGTTCGATTGGCAGAGGGTTGGCCTGGATCATCAGTTGATGGACCAGGACCTGCTGACGGTGATTCTGAGGAAGTCATAGGTACCAAGCGATTTATTCACCGGTGGTATGCCTACTAAGGCCGTGGTACAAGGCGATGCCGGCTTCCTATCCGATGGTGGGCTCAGAGGCGTCCTTGATTTGCTTGAGGTCCGCGGGAGGCTGTACATCGCAGTTTTCTCCCTAGGATTCGTGATGGGGTACCCACTAGCCGAAGAGGTGATTGAGTGGCTATTGAACGCCGACGGATACGTTCCGGAGGATGTGGAAATCATCATCCTACAACCCCTGGAGGTGGTGCTCCTCCAACTAAGGATTGCAGCGCAGTTGGGATTCGCCCTGATGATCCTCGCAATTGTCATTGACCTGTCGATGAGGAACCATGATCGCATCAAGGGCGTGGTGGAAAGGGCGTCTGGGGGGGCGAGGGGCTTTGGGCTGGTGATGGCAATCATGGCATCATTGGGACTAGGTGCGCTTGGTCTAGCCTATGCCCACAATATCCTGGTCCCTTTCCTCCTGGAGTACTTGGCGGAGGACTCTGCTGCATCGGGCCTCCAGTCTACCTGGCAGCTGCAGAAGTGGGTTGGCTTCGTCACCGGACTCTACTTCTCGTCCGTAATTGGGTTCCAGGTTCCCGTGGTGGTGGTTGCGCTCCTAAGGGCGAATGTAATCGAAAGGGGTTCGATAGAGAGCAACAGGTCCGTCCTTTGGTTCACGGCCCTCTTCATCGGTGCGCTGATCTCCCCTCCGGACCCCATCTCGCTGTTCCTTGTCGGTGGCCCGATGCTGGTTCTGCTGGAAGCTGCCCTGATCTTCGATAAGGCATCGCGCTGATCACTCTTCGACGCCGGCCTCGACCTCTGGTGCGTCCTCTTCGGAGAACTCCGATATCGCCATCTGCTCATCGGGGGCCAGGGAAGCGGCCATCTCGGCGCTAGTCAGGCCGAGCTTGTCCGCCTCGCTCCTGAACCATGTCCTGACCTTGCGGAACTCAACTTCCGGGCATCCGAAGTACTCGGCGAAACGGCGCGTGGTCGTCAGGCGCCTGGTCAGGCCATCCCTTCTCCTGTCGATCAGGCCCATGTCGGCGAGGTCCCTGACGTGGTCGTATGCCCTCTGGCCCAACATGTCCACCAGTTGGGACTGGGCCATCGGCTGGTGGTAGGCCACCAGTGCTGCTGCTGGCAGGAGCCTCTGTGGTATCTCTGCCCTGAACGATCCCGGTAGGTGGGCGGAGAGCTCCGGCTTGACTTCGAAAATCCAGCGCCCGGAGACATCCGAGAGCTGCAGGGCGCAGTTCTCCCTTTCCGAAATCTCCTTCCTCAGGCTTGCGAGGCCCACCATGATTACTCCCTTGGGCTGCTTTAGCATCTCGGAGAGCTCCTGCAGGGACATGGAGCGGCCCGCGCCGAATAGTATGGCCTCGAGGACCGTGGTCAGGGGAGGTTCAGACATTTGTGACCCTCCCTATCTCGGACTTTGGGTGAAGCTTCTCGGTCAGTTCGTCGTAGTCTGGAGAGTCGACCCAGAGGTCCCTGAGCACTATATCCCCCTTTTCCCCTCCTTCCTGGGAGAGGTCCACGTACCCCCTATTTGTCAGGAAGAGCGTCGATACGAATGCGGTTACTTGGGCCTCCGCCCTAGCCTCGTCCTCCTCTATCCCTTGTGATATCGAGGCGTTGTTCAGGTCGTTGGCGACCTCTGCCAGGGAGGCCGAGCCGTCATCGGATGCCCTGGTCTTGAGTGAGGTCCACGTCCTCTTCAGGTCCCCCTCGAGGTCCTCTACGTGGAGGCTCCCCTTGAACCGCGCTCTGGCCTTTTCGTTGGCATCCCTCCTCTCCTTCGCGATCCTCTCCCTGGTCCTCTGCTCCTCGGCGAGCCTGCCGGCGTCCTGAAGGCCCAGCAGAAGTTCCCCGAGGGTCACCGGACGTCCCTCGTCCCGGTGTATCCTGCCCTCGAAGATGGAAGGGAGGACGTCGTCGGCCGCGCCAGTCATCACCCCGAGTGAGAAGTTGTAGTCCTCGTCGGCGAAGTCGGCCTCCCAGCCGCCCTCGAAGTCCCAGTGCTCCTCCTGCTCGAATTCTAGGGCCCTCTCCTGGCGCTCAATCAGTGTGGAGGACTGGTTTCGCAGTATTGCCCATGCCATCCTGATCAGCCTCCCGCAGGAGGGCAGGTCGATGTTCTCTGCCGTCTTTATCCTCTTGTTGAACATCTCGATGAAGCTGGAAAGGTCGACGTCCCAGGGGTCTAGGTCGCTGGACTGGAACATCTGGAAAACCAGGGCGACTGAGCGGTCGAACGGCTCGATAAGGAACTGATGCTCTGCCTCCTGGAGGGTTGAGAGCTCCATCAGTCTGTCCAGGAACTTGCTAGTCTCCAGATTCGGGTTGCCACTGAGGAGGCGTGAGACTACGTCCTCCCTCATCCGCTCTCCGAAGATCAACTTTCCCTCTCCTGCTCCAACTCGACATGGGGTGCCTGCTCTTCGGGGGTCCGGGTCTCTTCCGTGGCAATTTCCGAGTCCTCGGCCTCGATCCCCTCGCTGACGTCCTCCGTCCTTTCGCGGAGTGCCTGCATGGTTTCCTCTTGTGGCCCGGTTCCATCGTCTTCGCCTACCTCGACGCCGGCCCTCTCAGCCAGCCCTCCAAGGCTGCTGGGAGATGGCAAGGGTTCGGGCGTCCTGGGCATGTCCTCCGGGGAGGGCAGTTCTGGCATTGCGTCCTTCTCTGCTTGGGAAGCGGCCCTGGCCCTCTCCTCGGCCTCGATCTCCTCGCTCATCTCCAGGGCCGCTGCTCTGTCGAAGTCAGTAATCCTCTGGCTGCAGCCATTCCCTGCATGGGTGATTCCGATGTGGTGGTCTGCCAGGGTCAGGCTGACCTTCCGGAGAGTGACCATGATGAACTGTGCCATGCTACTCCTCATCCTGCACAGTGCGGCTATCTTCTCGGAGTTGAATGGGTCGAGGTTCTGGTCTACCTCATCGAAGTAGTAGAACGGGCTGGGCTCGTAGTCCTGTATGGCGAAGATTAGTGCCAGTGCTGCCATCGATTTCTCACCCCCAGATAATGCCGCCCTCCGGGTGCTCTGACTCTTTCCGGGGGGGACACAGGCCATTTCCAGACCGCCATCGAACGGGTTGTCCGCGTTCTCTAGCTTGAGCGTCCCCCTTCCAGTGGGCTGCAGGATCTCGTAGACGCGGCTGAAGTTGCTGTTCACGTGCTCGAAGACGGTCAGTAGCCTGGTCTTGCGCTCGTTCTCCAGTTGGTCGGATATCTTCGAAAGCTGCTCCCTTCTCTCCCTGAGGAGCTTCCCGTCAGCAATCAGTCCCGAAATCCTGGATTCTGCGGCATCGTACTGCTCTATCGCCAGCATGTTCACGTCCCCTAGGGCGCCGAGGCGGCGCTGGAGCCCCTGCACGCTCCTCTCCGCCTCGGCGATCGTCGGCAGATGCTCGTCAGCGGATGGAATTGGGATTCCGGCTGCTTCTAGCTCGCCCACTATATCCTCCACTGCTTGTCGCTTCTGCTTGATATTGATTCTTAGTTCCTCGAGGCGCCCGGAGATGTTCTGCTTCTCCTGTGACAGGACCTCCAGGTGCGCCCTTAGGCTGGCCCTCTCGTCGACCATCACGTCCCTTCGGTCGCTTAGGGCCTTCTGCTCCTCGTCGAACTGGGACGCTTGGGCCCTAAGTTCCGCCAACTTCTCCTCGGAGGAGTCGATCGACTCGCGGAGCTTCTGGATCTCGCTCTCAGAGCGGGTGATTGTCTCCTCCTGGGCTTGGGCCCGCCTGTCTAGGTCCTTCACCCTCCCCTCCAGAAGGGAGAGCTGCTGCTTTGAGGATCCTATGGTCGTCTTCGCCAGTACACGTGTTCTCTCGGCCTCGGTCCTCGTCCTCTCTGCTTCCCTGAGCTTGTCTGACAGATGATCTGGGGTGTGGTTCTGGAGCTGCTCTGCGGCCAGTGATCTTGCCTCTGAAGCGTTTTCCAGGGCAGTCCTGGATTCAACGCACTTTGCCTCGAAGTCTTTCCTCTCTGACTCGCACGCTTCGAGCTCCTTGGTAGCGGATTTTAGCTTCGACCTTATTTCATCCAAGGCCTTCTGGGCCCTGTCCATGTCTGCGTTCCAATTTCTCACCTTTACTGAGTGATCGTCGTTGTCGAGGCCGTTGATCTGGTCCCTGAGTGACTGTTGGTTCCTTCGAAGCTCCCTGAGGGCCCCGTCTACCGTAGAGAAGAGCAGGTCGGCTTCCTGCACGACCATCTCCATGCGTTCCGTCCCGGCACCCCCTGCGGCCGAGCCATCGAATCTCGGCCTATCCTTTTTCGATGAGGACCCGCCTGTCATCGCCCCTGAGCTCTCGATTACTGAGCCGTCGAGGGTGACCATGCGAACGCCCCCCATGTTCTCCCTGGCCACATCCATTGAGTTGACTACGAGGGTGTTCCTTCCGGCGTACCTCACTGCCGTCTCCACGCTCTGGTCGAAATCCAGGAGATCGTGTACGAATCCGACGACCCCGGGATTCCTTGCCACAAGCAGGGTTCGCCCCTGGGGCCTAGACACAGATATCTTGTTCAGAGGCAGGAAGGTGGCCCTCCCTCCGCCGTTCTTCCTTAGCCAAGCAATGCATTTCGAAGCGACGTGGTCGGAGGTGACGACGATGCTTCGGAGTCCGCCTCCGAATGCGAAGGAAAGTGCCTCCTCGTGGGCTGGATCCTTTGGGGTGGCTAGCTCGCCAAGGGTCCCCAGTATTCCGTGAATCTCACCGCTCTCCCTAAGCTTGGAGAGTGCTGCTAGGGTGAATGCCGAGCCCGGTCTGCTTGAGCGGGCCTCCTGCCGGGCTCTTGCCTTGGCCAAGTCGGTCTCCGCGTTCCTCAGTTTCGACTCGGCGTGGTCGCGATCGTCGACCAATGCCCTCTCCTGCCTTTGCAGCGCCATCATTTCCTTGGCCAGGGACTCCCTGCTTACATCCGGGCTTCCCTCTTGGAGGTCCTGGCCGAGAAGCTCGTGGTCGTCGCGCTCGAGCTGTGCTGCCTCGAATGCCTGCTCTATGTCAGCGAGTTTCTCGGATGCCAGCTGTGACTTCTGCTCTGCCCTGTCGAAGTCTAGACGTGCTTGGGAGTAAGACTGGTTGGCCTCCTGCTCTGCATCGGTAGCCTTGCCAAGTGCCCTGTTTAGATCTCTGCCGTGCTTGTCGCCCGATTGGATTGCCTTCCTAGCCTCTTTCTCTTCCTCTGCTGCTTTCTTCAGGGCTTCTTTGGAATCCTCCACAGACTGCTTGAGAGAAGAAATCTCCTGTTCAGCCGATGCGAGGGCGGATTCTGCGCGCTCCTTCTCCTTCGCGAGAATGGTCGATTCGTTTTTTGCGTCGTCGATTGCTCGTGAGTGGTCTCCGATTCGGTCACCTGCAGTCTCGACTTCTATCTCGCGCTGCCTAATCTGGTCGAGTATCCCCTTGGCCTCCCCGCCGAGGACGCTGTCCAGCTCGTTCGCCAGTTCTACAAGATCCTTGTCGAACTCGTCGAGCCTCTGGTTCCCAACCGAAATCTCCGATGAGAGTTCGTTTGTCCTCTCGGTGTAGTTGGCAAGCTCGTCGGCCAGTAACTCGACATCCCCCACTCGGTTCCTGTGCCGGGACTGCTCCAGAGTGAGTCGTGCGAGGTCGGCCTCCTCCTTCAGCTTCCTGAACTTCAGGGCCTGCTTCCTTTCCTTCTCCAGATCCTTCAATCGGCTCTTCTGGTCGGCCTCGAAAATGTCGATCGTCTCAATGTTGCTCTCGACGTGCTTCCTCTGGGTATTCGCCCTTCGAATCTCGTCGTCGTATGCGGTTACGCCTGCTACCTCCTCCAGAACGCCCCTTCTCTTGTGGGGGGTCATGGTCGCTAGGTTTGTCACATCGCCCTGGAGAACTATGTTGTAGCCGTCGCCCCTCAGGCCGGCCTCTGACAGTATTCTGCGCATCTCCGTAGCCGATGACGGTTCCCCGTTGATCTTGAATGATGATACCGGATCTCCCTTGCGGTTCAGGCGGACTGACCTGGTGAAAGACACCTCGTCTGAGTCTGACCTGAGTCTCCTGCGCCCACCTACCTCTGGCCTATTGCTGAAGACTAGTGTTGCAGACATGTGCTTCGCTGGCTTCCCGGTTTTTCCACCGTTGAAGATGAGCTCTGAGACGTTTGACGCCCTGAGCGAGCGCGTTGACTTGGGGCCTAGAACGAAACCAATGGCGTCTCCGCAGTTTGATTTGCCGCTCCCATTTGGACCGGTTATTGCAGTGAACCCCTCCTCCAGGGGGATGATGATCTCCCCTCCGAAGGACTTGAAATTCTCGAGTTCTATCCTAGTTAGATGCATCCCCTCACCTTTGTCGTCGAGCAATAAATCGCCGACAACACCGCCAGTCGTTCCATTTGAGGTTATGAACGTTGAGGCAGTCTAGCGATTACGGGAACGATTACCGGAGTCATGGGAAAACGCCGTAGGCTCTGATATTCCCTCACATGTTCCTGCGGAATTTACCACCACTCTCGAACAGTGCCTGGGTCACTTGACCTACCGAGCAGTGCTCTACGATATCCATCATCACCTCGAAGAGGTTTCCGCCCTCCCTGGCTGTTGACTTGAGCCTCTCAATTCCCTCCGCGGCCTCACTCGAGTGGGATTCCCTGAATTCCGCATTCCTGGATATCACCATTCTCTTCTCCTTCTCGTCGGAGCGGGTTACCTCGATGTCGAATTCCTGGGCCGCTGGGGTCGAAGAGCCTTGGTCGGTGAATGTGTTTACTCCTACCACTGGAGTCTCTCCCGAGTGCTTTCTGTGCTCATACAGCATTCCCTCGTCTTGGATCCTGTTCCTCTGGAAATTCACCTCCAAGGCTCCCAGGACCCCTCCCCTGTTGTGCATCTCCTCGAAAATCCTCAGAACCTGCTCCTCGACCGCATCGGTCAGGAACTCGGCTACGAAAGATCCTTGCAGGGGGTTCTCGTTGCGGAGCCAGCCGTATTCCTTGGCCAGAATCAGCTGAATTGCCATAGCGTCTCTAACTGTGTCCTCGGTGGGGGTCCCAAATGCCTCGTCCCGGCTGTTGGTGTGGAGGCTGTTCGCGTTGTCAGCCAGAGCGTATAGCGCCTGGAGAGTTGTCCTGTAGTCATTCCAGGTGAACTCCTGCGAGTGGAGGGAACGGCCGCTGCTCTGGATGTGGTACTTGAGCTTCTGACCCCTCTCTCCAACACCGTACATGTCCCTCATTGCTATGGCCCAAATTCTCCTAGAGACCCTCCCGATTACGGCGTACTCTGGATCCATGCCATTGGAGAAGAACCATGAGAAATTCCTGAGGAACTTGTCGGGGTCTAGTCCCCTTGCCTTGAACAGCTCGACGTAGGTGAGTCCGTTCGAGAGAGTGAGGGCGGACTGAGTGATCGGGTTGGCCCCAGCCTCGTCGATGTGATATCCGCTGATGCTTACGAAGTAGTGGTTTCGTACGTCGTTTTGCACGTAGAACTCTGCTACGTCGCCCATCATTCGGAGGGCGGTATCGAGATTGAACACCAGTGTGTTCTGGCCCATTGCCTCCTTGAGCTGGTCTGCCTGCACGGTCCCCCTGACCGTGGATAGGGTGGATGACCTGATCTCTGATTCCTCGGCCTCGGATGGCTCTCTTCCGTTCTCATCGACGAACTTTGCCATCTGCTGCCTAATTGCAACGTTGAAGAATGCTGCTAGGTGCCACCAGTAGTTTCCATTGATGGTCATGCTTACGGAGGTATTCGGATCGCATAGATCGAAGCCCTCGAAGAGCCTCTCCATCTCTTCCACGGTGCTGATACTGACTCCTGACTCGCAGACCTTGCCAAATATGTCCAACCTTTCTTGGGGGTCGTTTCCGTATAGGCTGGGCGAGTCGAAGGCGACCGAAAGGCGATTGAAATCCTGGTCCTTGGATAGGAACTTGTACCTCTTGTTGGTCCTCTCTGCGCTACCTTCGCCTGCGAACATCCTGACAGGCAACTCGTCCTCCCTCCTGAATGGGAAGACCCCGCCGGTGAAGGGGAAGTGCCCAGGGGCGTTTTCCTTCCTTACCCACTCCAGCCTTTCCCCCCAGTCCTCAGTAGTGGGTAGTGCGACTCTGGGGACCTTCGTCCCAGATAGCGTTTCGTGGGTTGTCTTGACAGGTATGTCCCGTCCCCTTACGGTGTAGCTCGCTTCGCCGGTGCGATATGCTTCTGCCATCTGCTCGAAGCCCACAAGATCGTCCCATGCCCCCTCAGGGACCCTGCTTCTCACATCGGATGCCTCAGAATCCAATTCTTCGGCCGATGCAGCCTTGCCCGAAGAACGCATCTGGTCGGCTGCTGCCTCCAATTGCTGTGTTAGTCTGACTAGTCCGCTGGCTTCTCTGGTCCTCTCATGAAACCCTCGAACCGCCGAGGCGACCTCTGCTAGGTATCCCTGCCTCTGCGGTGGAATTGGGGGGTCCCGGTGAGGTAGGCCGTCATCCCCCAAGCGTGGCTCTGAGGAGGAGAATTCTGAGTCAAACCTTTCATTGAGCAGGGACGATAGCCCAGCCCAAAGTTGGTCGACGCCCGCATCCGCGAATTGGCTAGCAATGGTAGGAACAACGGGCATGGACTCCGGCTTCTCGTCGAATGCCTCCCTGTTCCTCTGGAACTGCTTCCGAATCTCGGCCAGGGCGTCCTCGGCTCCGGGCCTATCGAATTTGTTCAGCACCACTATGTCAGCGAAATCCAATGCCGCGAGCTTCTCTAGTTGGCTGGGGGCACCGTACTCCCTGGTCGTGACGTATAGAAACAGGTCGGCGACCTCTGTAATCGCGTCGTTTCCCTGTCCGATGCCGCTAGTTTCTACAATTACGAGGTCGAATCCTACTGCCTTGCACACCTCTATCGCGCTACCGACGCAATCGGCGATCTCCCGTCCACTTTCCCTACTGGCGAACGAGCGCATGAACAGCTTCTCATCTGTAAGTGAGTTCATCCTGATTCGATCTCCTAGAAGGGCCCCCCCGGTCTTCTTCCTTGTCGGATCGGTAGCAAGAAGAGCCACTCTTGCATCGGGATTGTCGCGCCTAATCCTTAGCATCAGTTCGTCTATCAGGCTTGACTTGCCGGCTCCTCCCGTCCCGGTAATTCCCACTACTGGGCACTCTTCCCCAATTTCCCTGGACCTCGCTCGGGACAGTACGTCCTGTAGTTCACTAGGGTCCATGTTCTCTGCCATGGTTAGAAGCCTGGAGACAGACCCGTGATCTTCGGGGGTCACTGGTCCGCTAATGGACTCGAAGCGTGATTTTTCCAGGAGATCGGTCCCCGAGGCCCTATCCATGGCGTCCCTGACCATCCCCACAAGGCCCATTGAGCGGCCGTCGTCGGGCGAGTATACCCTGGCAATACCCTCTCCTTGGAGATGGTCTATCTCATGTGGCAGGATTGTTCCCCCTCCTCCGCCAAATAGGAAGACGTGCCCGAATCCGGACTCATCGAGTAACTGCTTGGTGTAGGTGAACATCTCCACCGCCCCACCTTGGTAAGAGGTCACGGCTACTGCGTGTGCGTCCTCCTGTATGGCGGCCCTCGCCACCTCATCTGCGCCCCTATCATGGCCTAGGTGGATGACCTCGCAGCCCTGGCTCTGCAGAATCCTGCGAAAAATCCCAATGGCCGCGTCATGGCCATCGAAAATGGACGTTGCAGTGACCACTCGGAGGGGCATGGACCCATCGGCAACGCTATCCGAGCCGCCAGAAGACTGGCTTTCCACCCCATTGGCCACGATATTCCGAGTTGCCGGTTCCACAAGAATGCGTTGCACGGTAAAAATTGCCATTTTTTCGATTTCCGGGACATTGTTCAAGACCAGAAATGAGTCGCAGGAACCGGTCACTATGAGGTGCCCCCGAGATTCTACTGTGCTTATGGGCCCGGATACGCCAGGGCTAAGCCTGTTCGCTGACAACGGGATTCACAGCTGCAATAGCTGCCACGGGATGCTCCTGAGCGGGGAGGCCGCTGAGTCCTCCGTGGCGAGGGAGAGCTTCGAGAGGATGCACTCCGCCTTCGAGGATGGCGGAAAGGAAGTGGCCCTGGACTGCCCTAGTTGCGATTCGAAGATGAGGGTCCGCACCATTGTGTTCGCAAGGCCGGACGGGAACGAGATGATGCCAATGGAATTGGACGGGTGTCCCTCCTGCTCATCCTTCTGGTTCGATGCGGGTGAGCTGCAGAAGCTGGCTCCGCCGTTCGAGTATGCGGACGAGCAGCCTGTCAGGGAGGCAAAGGCCCTAGCGATTCTAATCCAAATGCTTTTGCTGCTCCCTTACAGGATATCTTGAGGCATTATCATGGAGGAGGAGTCAGACCAAGTGCCGGACTGGGTAAAGCCCGAGTCGATCGAGATCGTTCCTGCAGATGAAGGAGGGGCGGAACCGGAGGCTGCAGTGTTCAGTGGGGAGGTTGCTTCGTTCAAGGTCGGGGACTCCGACGTTCTTGGAACCGCGCAGGACCCTCGCAGCGGGGCAGGACTATCGAATGGAGCCTGGTTTGCAATCGGGCTCCTGGTAGCACCAATGGCAGTTGGGTTCGTATCATTTGTCCTAGCGGCTGTGGGGGATGGATTGATCTGGCAAGATTATGATGAGGGCTACCATTATGACGATGTGCTTGTCCAAAGGGGAACTGAGGAAATAGCTGGTGAGAGTTACAGACTATACGAGGCCGGATTCCCCGATATGGATCCAAGCCGTTATGACTCCGCAGATGTCTACGTAAACACAGAGAGTCATGATTGTTGGTCGTACAAATACCCGTCATCCGACTGGGCCAGAATGGATTGTTATTCCTGGAACGGGGGAGACCCGGAGGTATACGTAAAGCTGGACGGCAATGACGAGCCCGTAGGAATTATGTTTGCAGTGGGGACGTCGGATTCTGATAGGCCCATCTACGCCCAACTCACGGAATACCAGGATGGAGGAGGGTCTGAGATGCTTGGAGAACTCCTTCTTTTCCTCTCCCTGCTAGTCTGGCCCATTGCGCTCATCGCTGGACTCGTATGGGGTTTCACGAAAGGTAACAACTACTTCGCATACGGCATGCTAGCATCAATCGTCGTGGTTCCAGTTCTCTGCTTCGGGGCGATGTTCATCTTGGTCCTTATCATATTCGGCGGTGGCTGGTAGTCAGAGCCATCCACCCAGCAACAGGGCGGCGAAGATGAACATCAGCAGACCCATCGCCCCGTCGATAAGGTGCGCCTTCGACCTCAGCCGCTCCACCCCATCGCCGGATGTGAGCAATGTAGCGACGGTGACGTACCAGGTTCCGTCAATGGCCATCCCCAAAACCCCCATCCCCAGCAGGGTCCCCATACCGAAGTCGGCCTCGATGAAGGGTGCGTAGAGAGCAAGCATCCAGGCCAGTATCTTGGGATTGAAAAGTGCAATTAGGAATCCCTGTATGAAGCCTGTCCTGCCAGAGGCCTCGTGCTCATCCATAGGGCCGTCACCTGCTTGATCTGCCATCGCGTGCCTCAGGAATTTGATGCCGAGCCAAACCAGGATTGCAGTGCCACCCCATTTGAGAACTACCTCGGTGTTCTCGTTCAGCGAAAGCGCCGTGGCTATGCCAAATGCCGCCAGGAAGGCGTAAATCCCGAAGCCGATACCGTGCCCGATCCCAGTAGCAACGCCTTGGATCCTTCCGCCTGACATCGCGTTCCGGAGAACGACAGCTAGCGATGGGCCCGGGCTCATCGCCCCGAGCATGAACACCGTAGCGAGCGCGACCCAGGAGCCGAACTCCATGAGACCACCAGCAATCAAGCGCCGGAGTACATGGCTTCGATCTCGTCGGCCCAGTTCTCTCTGATCTGGATCCTCCGAATCTTCAGAGTGGGCGTTAGCTCCCCGTGGTCGACGCTTAGGTCCCTCGGGAGGATTGTGAACTTCTTCAGTTGCTCGGGGTTTGAGAACTGGCCGTTCAGCCTGTCGACGTGCCCCTGTATCTCTGCGAAAATCTCTGGGCTGTCCGTGTAGTCGCTGAGCTCGGCTCCGAACTCCTTCAGCTTGTCCAGCTGCTCGGCTGGGTCTTTGGGTACCTTGGCGCCATCCATTCCGTGCTTGTCCCTCAGGATGGCCCCGACGTCTAGGGTGAAGAGGGCGCTGCAGTACTTCCTGTTGTCACCGATCAGCATGCACTGGGAAACGAGGGGGATTGACTTCATCGTCTCCTCGATGACCAGTGGTGCGATGTTCTTTCCTGCCGAGCTGACGTAAATCTCCTTGATCCTTCCAGTTACGCTGACGAATCCCTGGGAGTCCTGCTTGCCAAGGTCTCCCGACTTTAGCCATCCGTCCTCGGTCATTGTATCGGAAGTCGCCTCGGGATTGTTGTAGTAGCCTTTCATTATGTGGCGGCCCCTGAACTGTATCTCTCCCTCTCCCTTCTCATTGGGGTTGTCGATCCTGAGTTCTCCGACGAAGGTCTTGCCCACGGTTCCGATCTTGTTTCCTTTCTTCGACCCGAGTGTTGCTCCTGCCGTGGTCTCAGTCATCCCGTACCCCTCGTAAAGGGGGACTCCAATCGCATGGAAGAGCTTCAGGATGTCAGGGTTGATCGGCGCCGCTCCCGTTACCGCGTAAGTGCAGTTCGCCATTCCTATCTGCGGCTTAATCTTCTTCCTCAGAATCCCATTGATGATCGGGACCTTCAGAAGGAACTCCTTTCCTTCGAGCTTGCTCTTGAGGTTGGAGTATACCTTCTCGTAGATCCTGGGCACTCCGATGAACAGGGCGGGTTGGACTTCCTTCGCGTAGTCGATCGACTCCAGCGGGGAGTTGACCACACGCATGTGCATTGCGTCCCTTATCCAAATGTGGTTGTCTGCGAGTTGACCGAACACGTGCGCACAGGGGAGCCATGAGACGTACCCATCTCCCTGGTTGAACCTGAATATCGCAGAGACGCCCTCAATCTCAGCCTCGAAGTTATCATGTGTGAGTTCGACGCCCTTGGGGTTCCCAGTTGTGCCTGAAGTGTATATCAGTGAGGCTGTGTCCCCTGGTTGGATGCTCGAAACCCTCTCCATGACCTGGGAGTCGTCGACTCCATTGCCACTGGAGATGAAGTCGTCCCATGAGGTGGCTTTGGGGTGATCTGGCATGTCCACCCCATCCATTACGACTACCACCTCGACCTTGTCAAGGCTGGATAGCGCCTCGTGAAGGCGATGGGAGCACATCTTCGACTCGTCTCCGCCGTCCATCGGGTTGTTTCCGACGAATACTATCTTCGAGTCCGAGTTGCCCACGACCCACTCGACCTCCTCGGGCGAGCAGGTGTGGTAGACGCCGACCGCGGCACCATTGCACATGTTCGCTGCAGAGTAGGCGGCGTACCACTCCTTCCTGTTGTAGGAGTATATGCTAAGCTTGTCACCCTCCTCAAAGCCGTTCGAGATTAGTGCCTTGGACAATCCCATGGTGTAGTCCGTGAATTCGGACCAACTGGTGGAATTCCAGTTTCCATTTCCGTCCTTGGAAGAAATGGCGGCTTCATCGGGGTACTTCTCAGCATTTTCAAACAGGTATTGAGGCGTAGTCTTCGCTGACATGCCCATGGACACGGCATGCGTCATCTTAACTGTTCTCACCGAAAAATGGAAGGTTTTGGATGTGTCAGGGGAGCACAGAAGAGAAGTTCTGGCGCCAGTCCTCCCCCCCATTGCGATTTGCTAGCGGGGATGCTGGGGAGGGGTGCCAGCACGATGTCACAAGCACGTCGGAAGACGCCAATGATTCCCTCGCCCTCCTCTCGGCGTACTTCCCGACTCCCACGACGGAGTCGGGCCCTAGCAGGCCCACTACCTCTCGGAGATGCTCGTCACACCTCTCAATCAGACTGGTCACACTCTTTCCTCTGATCTTGTCGGGTGTGACGTTGGTTGCCCTTGGTCCGGAAAAAATCAGCAGGGGGCAGTGGTTCAGGACGAAGACGTTCTCGAAGATTTTCTCGGCGGTGCCATAGCGATCCGAGAGAGCCCCCCAAAGCCTTGAGCCGGAGACTTCCTCTTTCGGGTGGGAAAGGCCGTTGACTGGACGGCTAGGATGGGGGTCCGTTGGTTGCTGGACTTCTATTCCCCGAATCCCGAGGATATCCCGGACCACTGTGGTTGCTGCGAAGGGGATGCCCATCTGCCCCATCCCATGGGGGCCTGGGTTCATCCCCATCAGAATGGTCTTGGCCCCGAGACCACCTGCAATCCTCAGGTATTCCACATGCACTTCCCAAGCGTACCTCAAGGGGTTGTAGATGCATTCAGCAGAGCCTTCTTCGATCATTTCCAAAGCAATCTCGTCTGCATCGTCCCTTAGTGACGCAGCTGCATCGATCAGGGATTCTACTGACATCTTCCACCTACTGCTTCACGTCTGCAAGCTCGGCTCCAGAGATTGAAATCAGCTCCTCGGGGGATATGGGGAAAACCGTCTGAGCAGTCCCCCCGGCACCCCAGACGATATCGTACTGCGTGAGGTCCTCGTCCATCAATATCCTAACCGGCTTGGTGTGGCCGAAAGGAGGCACCCCTCCTACCTCGAAGCCCGTGCTCTCCAAGACGTATTCGGGAGTGGCGATACCGGGCTTGTAACCTAGGACGCGCTTCAGCTTCCTCTTTCGGTCCACTCGGTTGGAGCCTGAAGTGATGACGATGATGGCCCCTACTTCTCCTGAGAAGACGATTGACTTGGCGATGTGAGCGACATCGCAGCCAAGTTGGTCGGCTGCGTCCTGAGAAGTGCGAGTCCCCTCCGCGTAATGCCTGGCCTCGGGCTCGAAATCCAACCCATTGCACTGGGACAACCACAACTCGTGCCCTTCCACGTCCTTCGCCGGGTGCTTTCCGACTTATGGATTGGGGGCTTTCGAATGGGCCCTACCTCAATACCGCTGCTGTCCAGCAACCCGCAAGAACAGCGGGTATTGATTGTAAGTTTCTTGACCATGGGGCAGTCGCAGCGAGCCATGGCGTGGCCCATTGGCCCCTACGAGACCGTGATGGCCGCGATACTGCTCGCAACAATACCGCTGCAGCGACTACTCACCAGAGATGAGCCTGAGATGAGGGTTGGCCTAAGGGAATTGGGCAATGAGATCAGGGAGAAGGGGTACAAGTGGCACATTTCGCTGTATGTTGTGATGTACCTGTTCAAGGCATTCGTTGACCAGCACAATGAGGCGATAAAGCCACGAGTAGGGGGATTCACCCATGTGATACATGGGATTGAAGGAGAGGTCACCCTATGGGTACAGCAGGCCTTCGAGAATTCCCTCCTGACCGAAGCGCTGTCATTCCACTACCTGTTCGTCTACCTATTCCTGATTTGGTTCAGCCCGATGTACTACATCCTCTGCAAGGACGAGGTCATGGCGGACAAGGCTGTTCTGAATTACTTCGTCATATACGTCCTTGCAGTCCCTTTCTACCTCTTCTTCAACGTAGAAGTGACTTCTTCGTTCATCCCAGAGATGAAGGCTCTGATGTACCATGACGAATGGAGGCTTTTCTTCTTCACCGAAGTCGACCCCTTCGACAATGGGGTCCCTAGCCTTCACGTCGGGATCCCGATAGGCCTGCTGATCATCAACAGGCTTCATGTCAGGGACTTGGGCATAAGCATCGGCGAGTGGCGGCACAGGGAGTTCGACCTATTCGTGGCTGCCAACGTCCCGATATACCTCTTCAGCATACAGTACCTCGGGATTCATTGGATTTCCGACGTGGTCCCGGGGGTCTTTCTCGCAATAATTTGCGCCCTATTCAGCCACAGGATTCAGCCGATTCTGCGGTCGATCCCAGAAAATGGCTGGAAGTCCGCGCTGCCACAGAAGGAAGTGGCCAATCTTTCAATCGCGTTCGCGGTAATCGGGACAGCAATCCTGGGCCTCGTGGTGATTGATGGCCCTGGGACCGAAGAGGGCAAACCGACGACGAGGATGGGGCCGGGTGACGTGAACCTGGATGTTATCGAGGTTCACACATTCTGGGATCCGGCAAGGGTATCTGTGGTAAACGTGGGAGAGGAGCCACTCGAGGTCCTGATCATTCACAGGGACGAGGTCGAAGAGCATGCCAATGGCGGCGTGATTGAGTGGGGCTCGTTGCCCCTCAGTGGGAACGCCGTCACCCTTGGGGCAGGAGATTCCTTGGAGAAAGAAGTGATGACTCCCTCTATCTTTGATGGGCACTTCGTCATACTCAGTCACCAAGGAGAAGATGGGGTGGGTGAGGCCAGAGTGACCATCGAGTACGTCGATGATGAGTTGATTTTCTCTGCCCTGGCGATGTCCGCGGTATCCTTCGCGATAATGGGGTGGGTAGTGGGAGGCTCGCTGAGATTCATAGGAAGTAATTCGCAAAGAAGCCACCTATGAATAGCCCAGATGCCCCCCCTAGGCCCAGCCAAATCCCAATTCGAAACGGAGGGTAGATCCGCCTCCAGACGTATATCGACTGGGATATCCACAACAGAACCACGACTATCATCCAAGGGAAAAGGAATGCTTGGGGAATCATCCCAAACAGAAGAGCGGCAATTGCTCCAGATGCCAGCTCGAATCGATTGCCTATCTCCTGGGGGGCGAAGTGAACGAGCGAGGTCATCAGAATCATCCCCAGAAGGGGGGTGATGAGGGAGTCTTGTCCCTCGGCCGTAGAAATGAAGCTCAGTGCTTCGAACTTATGCTCCCTGAGGGGGGAACATGCCATCAAGAATCCAAGTAGGCTTGGAATTGCGACTGGCCACAAGGGAGGCTTTTCCCACTTCACGTCAATCCGTACTATCATCTGCCAATGAAGGCTGCGTATCGAGCCGGAAGGTTTTCTTTGGATTTCACGACCTCGCTGATTCATGGCGAAGGGAGAGATAGTGCTGGGATGCCTCGCACCGCACCCTCCCCACGTGGTATATGCGGAGAATCCCGAGCAGAACGAGCCGTTTTCTGAAGGAGGGTGGGAGGCCCTCCGGTGGGGATACAATATGCTAGCTAGGAAACTGAAGGAAGTTGATTACGACTGCATAGTCGTCCTTACTCCGCATTGGCAGACGTACATCGGGAACCACTTCCTGGGCCTGGAGAGATTCCAGAACATCAGCGTGGACCCGATTTTCCCCAACCTCTTCAGGTTCCACCACGATATCAAGGTAGACGTAGAGCTCTCAGAAGCCATGCAACGCTCGGCTGAAGAGGCTGGAATCGTTTCCATGATGATGAGGAACCCTGACTTCAGGGTCGACTATGGGACGATAGTGAGTTGTCACATGATGAATCCGGATTGGGACAAGCCCATTGTGACAATTAGCAGCAATCGCTCCACACACTACTACTCGGACGAGGTGATGAACGAGCAAGCCTCCGCCCTTGGAAGGGCCGTCTCGAAAGCGATAGAGGAAAGCGGGAAGAAAGTGGTCTTGGTTGCCAGCCACTCTCTTTCGCATCGCCACTTCGTAACTGAGGCACCTCTCCCTGAAGATATGAGTCGTGAGCACATATACAATCACAGCCAATACGTTTGGGACATGAAGGTGATTGAAATGATGAGGGAGGGCAAGATGAAAGAGGTGATTGAAATCCTCCCTGAGATGATTGAGCAGACGATGGCAGAGGCCGAGGGAGGGGGACTGACCTGGATGATGGCTGCAATGGGAATGCCAGACTACCCCGCAGAGATCTACGGATACCAATCGGTTATTGGCACAGGGAACGTTATCGCCGCCTGGGATCCGAACTCTGCCACTAGAGCCCTAGTTCTGTGATGTGATTTAATGGCCGAATCCCCCGACATCAGACTTGGACTATACGTTCCGCCCCATCCACATCCGCTGCTGGCACCTGAACAGAATGAGGGATGGGGTAGACTCAGGGACGCCTTCGACACATGCAGGCAGCGAATTGAGGAAAGTGGTGCGGACCTAATCATGATCTACTCCACAACGTGGCCCAGCATCATCGGCCACCAGATACAGGCTCATCCGAGCCCCGTTTTCACTCACGTCGACGACGACTTCCACTTCCTGGGCTCGATGGAATACGAATTCAAGATGGATGCCGAGTTCGCAGAATGCTTCAGGGACTGCTGCGAAGAGAGGGGGCTGCAAGCAAGGACGGTGGCCTACGACGGTTTCCCGATCGATACTGGTTCGGTAGTGGCTCTGAAGCTTCTGAACCCGGACAACAGGATTCCAGCCTGCATCGTTTCAAGCAACGTATACTCCAACCGAGCGGAGCAGATTGTTCTAGGCAAGGCATGTAGGGACGCAATTAGTAACCTAGGAAGGAAGGTAGCGGTAGTTGTGGTAGCCAGCCTGTCGAACAGAATGTTCACCGAGCACATTGAACCATCGGAGGACAGGATTCACTCAGCCAAGGATGACGAGTGGAACCAGAAGATCCTCGAGTTCTTTGAGGATGGGAGGCTCGAAGACATTAGCCAACTCAGCAGAGACATCCAGGGGCAAATTCGAGTCAGCAAGGTAGTGGCTTACAAACCGGCATGGTGGATGGCGGCGACCATGGGGCAGCACAACAACTACGAGGGAGAGGTGCTGGCATACGAGGCCCTACACGGGGCAGGGGGGGCAGTGATACAGCTGACTCCCTCGGAGAAGGGAATCGGGGACAAAGAATTCGACGAGGACGATGTCGAGCACTACCATGGAGACAGAGGGGTGCTTGACAAGGGGATGATATGATGTCAGATTCCGAGGAGTTGACAATTGAGGAGAAGAGGGAAAGAGTTCTCCAGGAAATAGTAGATGCGCCCGCTGAAGCTATCGAGAAGGTCTACTCCGGAATAGGGGAGACTCTGGAAAGCGAGGATAAGAGGCAGGAGATCATCCAGGGAATTATCGATGCCCCCGGACAGGTTATCGAGAAGTTATACGACGAGGTGGGCTCTTCGCTAGCGAAGTCCGCGGGGGGTGCACTGGGAGCAGCAGCGGGAGTGGCATTTGGGGGCCCGGTTGGTGGAATGGTCGGAGCGGTTGTGGGGAAGAAGGCCGCAAGCAAGCTGACCAGCGAGAACGGGCCATTCATCGCGGAGGGTGGGCCTTCTGCAGTTGGAGCGTACCCCCATCTGAACAGAGTTGGGGACCTGGTCTTCGTAAGCGGAATGGGCCCCCGTACCCCTGGTGACAATGAGATTCCTGGAGGGCCGATAAAGGATGAAGAGGGCAATCCGATGGAATACGACATCAAGGCACAGACCCATTCAGTAATTAATAACGTCAAGGTAATTCTCGAGGAATATGGCTCAAGCCTTGACAAGGTGGTGGACGTCCTAGTTTTCCTAATCGATATGGATAGGGACTTCCCGGGATACAATGAGGTATACGCGGAGTACTTCTCGGAAATCCTACCAGCAAGGACTACGGTGGCGGTGGATGCCCTCCCAACGGCAATAGCAATCGAGTTGAAGGTCATAGCAAAGGCCTGACTCAAAGTGACTCTAGGTCCATTGAGGTGCACCACTCCGGAGCAGATACGGGATTGCACCTGCTTGGATTTCCGTCAGGGATTTCGACCCAGTAGTCGACCCCTTCGACCTGTGCGGGATAGTCTGTAGAGATGCTGTGGGCGCCTACCGCCAGGGCCGCGTCCCTCCGAGAAGTGTCGTTGTTGTCAGCCTCCTCCCCCCCACTGTCGGCACGGCTGCGTACGATGTAGCCATCACCCACCAGTCTGGTGATCTCCTCGCCGTTGCCCAGGGGGTCGGTGATAGAGAATATTGCCGCCTCTGCACTGCCCTCATCGGAAAGGGTGAACATCCTAGCACCCGATAGCCCTGGATGCGCCTCCAGGTAAATGTCCCTAGTATCCCCCGTTGCGAGCAGGACGAACACGGCCTTGCCCCTGCTCTCCTCCAGAAGGGGCCATCCGTCCTCCTGGACGGCCTCGTTCAGAGATTGCCTTTCCCCGCGGACATCGTCGGGTGCGATTGTCTTGTTGCGGGGCCAGAATTCCGAGATCTCCTGCTCTATGTCATCCAAGAGGCCCGAGAGTTCCAGAGTAGTCGTCACATCCGCCGCTTGCTCTGGCCAGTCCTTCGGCTCAATCCAAATGAATAGGGGATGGTGCATTGGATTGTCATTTGACCAAGATAGGAGAGTCCCGAGGCAATCCTCGAAGGTTGGGCAAGTCGTCCCCGAGTCGTATTGGTTGTGGTATACCCTCAGGCCTTCCCTTATGTCCCACCAGACGTCGATCTCGAACTGGCGGACTCCAAGCTGAGAGGCCTGAACGTCCAGGGGCTCGTGAGTATACATGTACTCCCTTGTGGGGGACACTAGAGGCTCCACATGGTACGAGTTGTGGGTTCCCTTCATCTGGATGTGGTTAATTCTGAGTGGGTCCCTCGGCTCGTCCTCTCCGAAGATTCCGCCTCCGCCTCCGACCCCCATGCATCCAGCCATCGATGTGGCCAGCATCAGGGCGACCAGAAACGGGGCCTGCTTCGTCATCCTTAGCACCCATCGGGATGACGGAGATAACGGTTAGGAATGCTCGTCCTAGTGGTGGTGCCCGCCAGGCCCGTGAACATGGCCATGAGCTAGTTCTTCGGGATCCGCTGGCCTGATCTCCACAACTTCGACGCTGAACTGCAGCGTCTTCCCGGCCATTTGGTGGTTGTAGTCTATAGTGACCTGATCACCCTCGATAGCGGTGACGAGGAACGGCATCTGGCCATAATCCGTCTGTGCAACGCCCATGTTCCCGACCGCGACTCCCCCTTCGGGGAATTGGTCCAAAGAAGCGGTCTGCACCAAACCCTCGTCCCTCTGGCCGTAAGCCCTGTCTGGGTCCAGTGTGAATTGCCTTTTCTCCCCGACTGAGGCACCCATCATCTCCGCCTCGAAACCGGGAATCATCTGTCCGTGGCCGACCAGGAAGGTTAGCGGTTCCCTCCCAACGCTGCTGTCGAACTCTTCGCCATCGGGAAAGGTCCCCGTATAGTGAACTGTAGCCACCGTATTTTCCTCTATCACATCACTCATGGCTTCGCGCCATCGTCACAGTTTCTAACACTTGGGTGGCAGAACCTTCAACTGGGTCCTGTAGGGCCGGAGCGCCATGAAGACCTATGGCCCAAAGGACCTAGTGGGCATTGTCCTGACACCCACAGAGGTCGAATCTGGGACCCTGGAGCGCAAATTGGGGTTGTTCTCCGTGGTGATTATCTCCCTCTCGGCTATGATTGGCTCCGGACTATTCGTTCTCCCGGCCCTAGCCATGCTGGAAATGGGCGGTGGCTCGAATCCGGTCGGAGGGGTTTGGTTGGCATACTTGGTAGCCGCTCTCATCGTTCTACCCGGTGCCGTTTCTAAATCGGAGCTATCCACTGCGATGCCTACCTCCGGGGGTTCTTACGTCTATGTGCAAAGGACATTCGGACCAATGATAGGGACCATTGCTGGGCTCGGCCTGTGGGCCAACTTCATGCTGAAGTCTGCATTCGCCCTAATAGGCTTCAAGGCTTATCTCTGGGTCATTGAGGAACTGATTGGGGTGGAGATAAACATCGAGACGGCGGCACTCGTGCTTCTAGCAATAATCGTGGTAATCAACATCCTGGGAGTCAAGAGGATCAAGAAGATCCAGATCCCGATAGTCATGACTTCATCTGCGTACTTGCTAGGGCTATGTGCTTGGGCCGTATATTCTGGTGACATGAACTGGGATGCTGTGACATCCAAGGAAGCGTTCGGCGGGGACTGGGGCTCAGTGGCGTCCACGTCTGCATTCGTTTTCGTCTCCTACGCCGGAGTTACCAAGATCGCAGCAGTTGGAGGAGAGGTAAAGGACCCGGAGAGGAACTTGCCGTATGGGATATTGCTATCCCTACTTTTCAGCTGTATCCTCTACGTCACCGTAACCATGGTCATGGCAGCCGCTGTTGACCCCAGCGAATACATGGAAAGCCAGGGTCATGCTGGCGAGGATCCCGTTTACATCTTCGCAAATGCAGTAGGTGGAGAGGCCGTCGCAACAGTAGCTGCGATACTTGCGGTCATTACAATGACATCAATGGCCCTAGCTGGCATTCTGGCATCATCGAGATTCCCCTTCGCCATGGCCGTAGACAAGCTCCTCCCGCAATTCCTAGAGGACGTCCACAGCAGGTTTGAGACCCCACACTGGGCGATAGTCGGCACTGGTCTGGCGATGGCGGCAGCTATCACCTTCCTCCCGGTCCACGACGTCGCAGAACTGGCCTCTGGATTCAAGATCATGATATTCATGCTGATTAATGCCTGTGTGATTGTGCTCCGCAGCTCGTCTGGGTCACATGCTTGGTATGCTCCAGAGTGGAAGACTCCGGGACCTCTCTATCCACTAGTGCAGCTATTCGGAATCTTTGGTGGTGGCGCTCTCCTCTACCTAATGGGAACGAAGTCTCTGATTGGTGCTTCTGTTGCAGTCGTCCTTGGGGCTATTATCTACAAATCATACGGAGAGAGTCGGGTAGAGAACGAGATTACTCCATGGGAAACGTCGAGGAAGATGCTCACCGACCCCGATGAAGTCGAGAGGAGGCGGAGGTTCGCAGCATTCCACGCCGCTGATACGGAGGCCACTGGTAAGTTGAACCTAGGCCAGTTCGTTAGCGCGATCCGGGCACTTGGCTACATCGAGGGCGAGAGTTCCAAAATTGATGACGAAGCGCTGGTCATCTCGCATACGCGTCACAATTCGGAGAATCAACTAGTACGAGATTTCTTCCACTGGGGAGACAGGGATACCGACGGCCTCATCGATGTCGATGAGTTCCTAGATATGGTTCGGGAAATGAATACGGGCGATTGACTCGTAAGGCGTATGGTTGAAGGCGGAAATCGTTCTGGAGAGGTTCCCGGGGGGCGCACGATGGTTTCTAGCAGAGCCAAGAAGGTCACTACACACACCCTTCAGGAGATGAAGCGCGCTGGCGAGAAAATTACCATGCTGACGGCTTACGACTACTCCCTTGCAAGGCTTGTCGACGGCGCTGGCGTGGACGTCATCCTCGTGGGGGACTCGGCATCAAACGTGATGGCTGGGAACGACACCACTGTCCCAATGACCCTTGAACACATGATCTACCACGCTCAATGCGTGGTTAATGGGGTGGATAGGTGCCTGGTGGTCGTCGATATGCCCTTCGGAAGTTACCAGGGGGACTCCAAGCTGGCCCTGAAGAGTGCCATCCGGATAATGAAGGAGTCCGGGGGGCACGCTGTAAAGCTCGAAGGGGGTTTGGAGATAGTCGACTCGATCAAGCGAATCCTCACTGCTGGAATCCCAGTAATGGGGCATCTGGGACTTACCCCCCAGTCGATATACAAGTTCGGAACCTACACGGTGCGAGCCAAGGAAGAGGAAGAGGCGAAGAGGCTGATGGAGGACGCATTGGCATTGCAAGAAGCGGGGTGCTTCGCGATTGTATTCGAGAAGATCCCAGCCAACCTGGCGAAAGAAGTCAGCGAGGCACTGGACATCCCTACAATTGGGATCGGGGCCGGTGCCGACTGCGATGGCCAGGTGCTTGTCCTGCACGACATGCTGGGCATCACCAAGGATTTCTCCCCCAGGTTCCTACGCCGCTACGCGGACTTGGGCGAGATAGTGGACGAGGCCGTCAGCAAGTACATCGATGACGTCAGAGGCGGGAGCTTCCCCAGCCAGGAAGAGAGCTACTGAGACGGCCGGTTAGTCGCCCCCAACCTTCAAGGACGCTCGCTCTTGGTTGGTGGGGGAACAGCATGAGCGAACTATGGGTGGAGCGGCATCGCCCCCGTTCTGTGAGTGGAATCAAGGGGCAGAGGTCGGTTGTCGAGAGGCTGGGATCATATTCCGAATCGAAGACGTTCCCCCACCTAATGTTCGCCGGGCCCCCGGGTACGGGCAAGACGACCGCGGCCCTGGCACTGGCACGTGACGTATTCGGAGACGGATACAGGGACAACCTGCTAGAGATGAACGCAAGCGACGAAAGAAAGCTTGAGTCGATTCGGACCAAGGTCAAGCAGTTCGCACGGACCGCGCCCATGCCAGGGACCTCATTCAAGGTGATTTTCCTTGACGAGGCCGATGCGCTAACCCCAGATGCTCAAGGCGCACTGAGGAGGATAATGGAGCAGTACGCGGAGACGTGCAGGTTCATCCTGTCCTGCAACTACTCTTCCAAGATAGTGGAAGCAATCCAGTCCAGGTGCGCAGTCTTCAGGTTCAGGCCACTGGACGAAGAGAAGGTCCTGGAGAGGGTAGTAGACGTCGCAAACAGTGAGGGGGTGGAGCTGGACAACGATGCAGCGGAAGCGATAGCGGGCGTCAGCCTAGGCGACCTCAGGAAGGCCATCACCTCGCTGCAGGTAGCGTCATCCCTGGACAACCACGTAACCAGGGACCTTGTGTACGAGACCACTGCCACTGCACCTCCTGAAGAGCTGCATGGTTTCTTCCTCGCCTGCAAGGAGGACGGTTTCCAGCCGGCAAGACGTAGGATGAAGGGGATTCTCGACAGGTTCGGACTGGCGGGCACAGATCTGGTGAACCAGCTTCATCGGGAGCTGGGCGGAGTCACCTTCCTCGACGAGGTGCAGAAGTTAGCTGTGACAGAGGCCATGGCCGAGTGCGACTTCAGGATGGTCGAGGGAGGGGGAGAGGCCCTCCAGCTGGATGCGATGACGGCAAAGATATGCGGTTTGATCGGCAGCTAGGTTGATGCCTTGAGTATCCTTAGCGTATAGTCCTCTGACCACACGTTTTTTCCCGTGCTCCAGGGGACTCTCGGGTCCTCCTCGAACAACTCAATTTCGACGTAGTAGGTACCCACGTCACAACCACCGGGGCACATGTCCCATGCCATCCTGATGTCCTCGGTGCTGGGGGAGACCTTTGGCTCGCCGTACTTGTTGGTCAACGTGTTCTTCTTC
>CEVA01160210.1_pt1 | contig 27583 bp, 24 predicted proteins | sample 361521 | NCBI WGS metagenome assembly CEVA01 (sample SAMEA2622823, study PRJEB7988) | marine metagenome | isolation source: saline water (ENVO:00002010), including
CGCCCCGGTGTTCCGATATCCCCGGATGACATCTCCCTCTGGCTATCTGCGACCAAGCCCGTCGTAGCCATCGCGTTCGCGCAACTGGTCGAGCGTGGCGTCGTGGATTTGGACGTTCCGGTTGCTCAGATCATTCCCGAGTTCGCCCAAAGCGGCAAAGATCGCATCACGTTCCACCACGTGCTCACCCACACAGGCGGATTCCGAAAAGCCGACGTGAGTTGGGACGACGATTCCTGGGAAGACATTCTCGCAGTTATCTGCCGGACACCGCCCGAGTCGGATTGGCGACCCGGCGAAAAAGCGGGTTACCACGTTGCCACCGGTTGGTATGTACTCGGCGAGTCCATTCAGCGGCTGACAGATCGATCGCTCCCCGAAATCCTGCGTTCCAAGATTTTTGACCCCCTCGGGATGGACGATTCCTGGTTGGGGATTCCTCCCGCCAGCTACCATTCGTACGGGGATCGTATCTCACCATCCTACGACGCCACGAGGAATCTCGAGCCGCACACATTCTTCAACAGTGAAGAAGGGGCCGCCGTGGTGAGACCGGGAGGAAACGGTCGAGGCCCGGTGCGCGATCTCGGCCGTCTCTATGCTGCCCTCCTCGGAGGCGGCAGCCTCGACGGACAGCGCATCCTGAAGCCAGACACCGTCTCCCGCTTCATATCCCGGCAACGTACGGGACTCTACGACCATACCTTCCGCCACCAGATGGACTGGGGATTCGGGTTTATCCTGAATTCGGCTCGTTATGACGAAGCCCGGGTTCCGTATGGGTATGGCCCACACGCCTCTCAGGAGACCTTCGGCCACAGCGGCTGGCAGTCAGCCTGCGCATTCGCCGATCCTGAGCATCAGCTTGTGGTGGCCTGGGTCTGCAACGGCACCCCCGGCGAGCCCCGCCACCACCGTCGTCAGCGCGCCCTCAATCGGGCCATCTATGAGGATCTGGGCATTGCTTAGCGACTGCGGACGTGCGTGGCTCTTAATTGTGGCCCCGAGGCCACAATTGGGGCGGGAGGAGGCTGGGGGTTGGGTTTCACCCAAAAGAGAACGCCCGGCAGCTCAAGCCACCGGACGGACATCGATTCTACAAACTAATTCCGCGTCTATACCGTCAACGCTGCCTTCACGTAGTCCCGCTTCATACTCGCGATCGTCGAAATCGAGATCTCCTTGGGACAAACCGCCTCGCACTCTCCGTGGTTCGAGCAGTTTCCGAATCCCTCTTCGTCCATCTGGTCCACCATCCTGAGAGCACGTTCACTACGCTCGGGCTGCCCCTGGGGCAGACTCGCGAACTGAGAAATCTTGGCCGCCGTGAACAGGGAGGCCGAGGCGTTCGGGCAGGCAGCCACGCACGCGCCACAGCCGATGCACGCTGCGGCATCCATCGCCAAGTCCGCGTCGACCTTCGAGATCGGCAATGCGTTCGCCTCAGGCGCGTTGCCCGTGTTGATCGATATGTATCCACCCGCCTGCACGATTCGATCGAAGGAGCTACGGTCGGTCACGAGGTCTCGCACGACCGGGAAAGCCTGCGATCGCCACGGTTCGATCGTGATCGAATCACCGTCCCTATAGTGCCGCATATGGAGCTGGCAGGTCGCTGTGCCGTTCAGAGGGCCGTGGGCAACACCGTTGATGACCAGGCTGCACATTCCACAGATGCCTTCGCGGCAATCACTGTCGAACTCGATCGGATCCTCGCCCCGCTTGATCAGATCCTGATTCACCACATCGAGCATCTCCAGTAACGACATATCCCGATTGACGTCTTCGGCCTTGTAGGGCACGAGTTTTCCCGGGCGATCTGGACCTTCCTGACGCCAGATGTGCAGATTCAGTGTCATCCCCGCCATTTCCTGATCCCGTCTCCTAGATTCTCTCAGAGTTGCAGAGTCTTATTTGTAGCTGCGCTGGGTGAGCTTTACGTTCTGGAATTCAAGAGGCTCCTGATGCAAGGTCGGGGTCTCGCCCACGCCGTTGAACTCCCAAGCGGAAACAAACGAGAACTCATCGTCCTTACGAAGCGCCTCTCCCTCTTCGGTCTGGCTCTCCGCCCTGAAATGACCGCCACAGGACTCCGATCGCTCCAGCGCATCTCTCGCCATCAGTTCCCCGAGTTCGAGAAAGTCGGCGACGCGACCGGCCATTTCGAGGTTCTTGTTGAAGTGGCTGTTAGCCCCCGGAACCTTGACATTCTGCCAGAATTCCTCACGAAGCGCCGGGATCTCAGAAAGAACCTTCGTCAATCCCTCTTCCGAACGTTCCATCCCCACGTATTCCCACATCAACAGCCCGAGTTCCTTATGGTAATTCCCGACTGTTTTATCGCCGTTCACGGCAAGCAACGCGTCCAGTCGAGACTCGACTTCGCGGTGTGAAGCCTCGAACGCATCCGCGCGGGTATCCAGTTCGGAGAATGAATGCCCGGCGAGGTAATCGCCGATCGCATAGGGGATAACGAAATAGCCGTCGCAAAGCCCCTGCATCAGCGCGCTGGCACCCAATCGATTGGCACCGTGATCGGAGAAGTTGGCCTCCCCCAGCACGAACAGGCCGGGAATCGTGCTCATCAGATTGTAGTCGACCCAGAGTCCGCCCATTGTGTAATGCACGGCTGGGTAGATGCGCATCGGACCGCTGTAGGGGTTCTCGCCCGTGATCCTTTCGTACATCTCGAACAGGTTGCCGTAGCGTTCCCGAATCACCTGCTCGCCCATTCGATCGATGGCATCGGCGAAATCGAGGTAGACAGACAGACCGGTCTGACCTACGCCCCGCCCTTCGTCGCAGACCGCTTTGGCGTTTCGCGAAGCCACATCCCTCGGAACGAGGTTCCCGAAACTGGGATATCGTCGTTCCAGGTAGTAGTCCCGTTCGTCCTCGGGAATTTGATCGGGCGGTCGCTTATCGCCCTTTTCCTTCGGTACCCAGACTCGCCCATCGTTCCGCAGACTCTCGCTCATCAGGGTCAGCTTTGACTGATGGTCTCCGGACACGGGGATGCACGTCGGATGGATCTGGGTGTAACACGGGTTCGCGAAGCACGCCCCTCGTTTGTGGGCCCGCCAAGCGGCGGTCACGTTGCTGTTCACAGCGTTCGTCGACAGGAAGAACACCGCGCCGTATCCGCCGGTCGCGAGAATAACTGCGTCACCAACGTAGCGTTCGATCTCACCCGTAACCAGGTTGCGACCGACGATGCCCCTCGCCTTGCCTTCATCGACGACAACGTCCAGCATTTCGAAACGGGAGTGCAGATCGACCCGGCCGGCATCGACCTGGCGCATCAGCGCACTGTAGGCCCCCAGCAACAGCTGCTGTCCGGTCTGACCTCGAGCGTAGAACGTACGTGAAACCTGGGCGCCTCCGAACGAACGGTTGGCCAACAGGCCGCCGTAGTCGCGCGCAAAGGGAACGCCCTGCGCCACACACTGGTCGATGATGTTGTTGCTGAGCTGTGCGAGTCGGTAAACGTTCGCTTCGCGTGACCGGTAGTCGCCCCCCTTAACCGTGTCGTAGAACAGACGCCAGATGCTGTCACCGTCGTTCGGGTAGTTCTTCGCCGCATTGATACCGCCTTGGGCAGCGATGCTGTGCGCTCGTCTCGGGCTGTCCTGAATGCAGAAGCTCTGCACGTTGTAGCCCATTTCGGCAAGGGATGCGGCCGCAGATGCACCGGCGAGGCCCGTCCCCACAACAATGACGTTGTACCGCCGCTTGTTGGCGGGATTGACGAGCTTCAGTTCGCTCTTTCGGTTGTCCCACTTCTGCTCGATCGGGCCATCCGGGATCTTGGCATCAAGCAACATCAGGCGGCTCCAAAGTAGTAGATCCAGATCGGGATGACGAAGAAACCGAGGGCGATGACGAAGGCCAGCAGGCGACCGACGTTGTACACGATCGGTGTATATCGGTGGTGATACAGACCCAGAGACTGGAACGCGCTCCAAAAGGCGTGACTGAGATGGATCCCGAGGGCAATCATCGCGATTGCGTAGCCAATCACCCATTCCGGCTGCTGGAACGTCTCGATCACCAGACGGTGCAGATCTCGCATCTCGACACCATCGACGGTCGTCACGTACCCCTCGGCTTCAGCAGGACCGTATTTGAAGCTCTTGATGTGAATCACGAGGAAGACCAGAATCAGGACGCCCGTGTAGATCATCGTCGACGAGGCGAACGTCTTCCGGCTGGGCGCGCCCGCCGATCCGCTTTTCCCGTAGGAAACGGGCCGGGCTGCCCTCTTGCCTCGAACGATGTTGACGGCAGTCCAGATGTGGACGAGCAACGACATCAGCAGAACCAGCTCCGCCAGAATCAGCAGACCGCCCAGTCCGATCAGGAAATGCGCGTATCGATTGAAAACATCCCCGCCCCCCGTCAACAGCTGGAGGTTCCCCACCATATGTCCGATCACGAAACCGAACATCACCAGGCCGGTCAGGGACATCAGAATTTTCCGGCCGACAGACGACATCACAGCCGAGACGATCGAAGCCATTCACCAACTCCAGATGGATCAATACTTAAACGAGACTCGCTGAAAGTATCCCCACCACAAGTAAAAGTCAAGATTCGGGCTCTCTCCTCAGGTCCGGGGGTCGGATTGCCCCGTTCCGATCACCTTCAGGAGTGAAACGGACTCCTTCAAAACCGCTACCGAGTACAGTCCTCCCTTTCGATAGCACGAGATTCTTCGCCGATCAGGTGACCGACTCGAGCAGTTTCTCGAGCCTCTTCGCCAGCTCCTGCCGCATCTGGATCATTCCCAGATCGCCTGGATGGATCAGGTCCGTTGTCAGCCCCCCGATGTCAGCGAGGAGGTCGGGGCCTTCGATCAAGACGACTTTCGTTCGGATCGCCGACGAGCGCTGGGTCGATCCTGAAGAAGTCCCTGACCGCGTAGACACTTCCCAGCGTCCCCTTTCTCACATCCTTCCCGCTGTGCAGGTCCCCAAAGCCGGGTTCGAAGAAGGACGGAAGGTAAATCACGTCGGACTGCATCAACGATAGGCGGGCAGCCACCTCCGGCAGTGTGCCGCTAAGAAATCCCGAAGCATCCTCCCGGGCCCCTACCTTCATCGCACACACCTCGATGATAGAAGGGCACGCCTCCACCGATCGGGGGCTGACGACGATCTGGCAATCACGGTTGTGAGAAATGTCGTTGATCGAAACCCAACGCTTCGAGGGATCGGATGCGGACTTACCATCTACGAAAAAATAGTAAGTGGCGTGGTAGACACCCGTTCGGGTTACCTCGATAGGCACCGACTCGAAAAGGATGTGATTGGGCGAGCAGCCGATACGACCCTCAACTGCAGTCGCCGCGACGAAGTTTCCCCCGCCCGGCTGGTAGACACCTCGGTCGTCCAGATCCCCGCGGTCGTTGACATCGGACCAGACGCGTGCGTCGATACTTTGAGCGACACCACCGGGATCGACATCTGCAAGGTAGAGTTCCGCACGAACACATACGGTTCGACGTTCGCCTTCCTGAAGATGAAGACGTGTGAGAACGGGAGAGTGCCACTCTCCCTCCGTACAAACGGAAAGGTTCCCGGCCCAGACCCGATTCGGATCGTAGCGTTGGGGACTGTACGCGTGGTGAAGGAGTTGATTGGGTAGCGATGTCATCTTTGCAGAAAGTAAGGGTCCGCCACGAGAGTGTGAAAATTCTGGCTCTACTACACCGATTAACACGGATTTAACTTGGATTTAACTTGTTGCAATCAGACCCCGCGGCCTACTTTCGGCTGACTATTTAAACAAGCCGGTACGATAGCCGACGCGCCGGTATACCGCCGTCAGGAGGGAGGGCTCCATGAAGCTCATCGCCGCGATCATCCAGCCGCACAAACTGGACGAGGTTCGCGAAGCACTATCGGAAGCAGGCGTTCAAGGGTTGACGGTCCTCGAGGCTCGAGGATTCGGACGCCAGAAGGGTCACAGAGAAGTCTATCGTGGCGCGGAATATGTCGTCGATTTTCTGCCAAAGGTCAAAATCGAAGTCGCCGTCGCAGATGGTCAATTGGACGCGGCGCTCGACGCGATCGAGAAATCAGCGAAGACGGGGAACGTGGGGGATGGGAAGATCTTCGTTGCGGCCCTGGATCAAGCTGTCCGGATCCGCACCGGCGAGACCGGCAAAGACGCACTTTAACCCACACCGACTTAGAAAGGAACTACCATGAAGTCCTTGTTTTCCCGGTTGGCTGTACTTGCGCTGTTACTGGTACCGTCCCACGCTTTCGCCGATGAACTGAACTCGGGCGATACCGCGTGGATGCTTACGTCGACCGCGCTCGTCCTCTTTATGACGATTCCTGGCCTGGCCCTGTTCTACGGGGGTCTCGTCCGGGTGAAAAACGTCCTTTCGGTCCTGATGCAGTGTTTCGCCCTGACCGCCTTGATGACCATCATCTGGATTGCGGTGGGTTACAGCATTGCCTTCGACACGACAGGGATGGAAGCAGGCGTGATGAACTTTGCTTCCTTCGCGGGCGGTCTCAAGATGGCTTTTCTGTCCGGCGTCACCCGCGACAGTCTTTCGGGTACCATTCCGGAAACCGTGTTCATCACGTTCCAAATGACGTTCGCCATTATCACACCCGCCCTCATCGCCGGCGCCTTTGCGGAGCGTATGAAGTTTTCCGCGATGCTCCTGTTTATGGCCCTCTGGTCAATTGTTGTCTATGCGCCGGTTTGCCATATGGCCTGGTCGGGCGACGGCTCCTACTTTGGCGATCACCTGGCCGCACTCGACTTTGCAGGCGGCACGGTCGTTCACATCAACGCCGGCGTCGCAGCGCTCGTTGCCGCCATCCTGATTGGAAAGCGTCAAGGCTACCCCCAGTCTCCGATGCCCCCTCACAGCCTCACCTTAACCGTCGTCGGAGCCTCGATGCTGTGGGTCGGTTGGTTCGGATTCAACGCGGGCAGCGCGGTGGCTGCGGACGGTAACGCCGGAATGGCGATGCTCGTCACGCAAATCTCCACGGCAGCCGCCACACTCGCGTGGATGCTTGTCGAATGGGGTAAGCACGGTAAGCCCAGCATTCTGGGTGCGGTAACCGGCGCGGTTGCCGGCCTCGTGGCCATCACGCCCGCTTCCGGTTCGGCGGGACCGATGGGCGCCCTTATCATCGGCATCGCCTCGGGTGTCATCTGCTTCTGGGGCGCCACCACACTCAAGCAAAAGCTCGGTTATGATGATTCCCTCGACGCCTTCGGCGTCCACGGCATCGGAGGAATCGTCGGCGCTTTTCTAACCGGCATCTGCGCATCCGAGAGCCTGGGCGGCGCCGGACTCGCTGCGGCATCGATGGGTGCCCAGATGAAGGGTCAGATCATCAGTATCGTCTTCACCCTCGTCTACAGCGGAGTCCTTTCGCTCATCCTCTTGAAGATTGTCGATGCGGTCGTCGGCCTCCGTGTCACGCAGGAAGACGAGGTCCGCGGTCTCGACATCTCGCTGCACGACGAGCGCGGATACGATATGTAGAGAATCATCGAACAGCTCGGCCACGCGGCAGAACGAATGGGCCGGGCACGAAACATCGGACGGGAGATCACGCGCCAAAGCGGGTCTCCCGTCTTTTTTCTCGAACCCGATTATCCTTGCTCCATAGATGTTCGGTCGCTAACGTCCCAAGACCTTCGCTTTCTTCAATCCTTCCGGTCCTGGCGGTACAGGTCTATGACTCACCCAAACATCCTCATCTTCTACACCGATCAACAACGCTGGGACGCCCTCGGCGCCAACGGGAACACGGACATCAAGACCCCCCATCTGGACCGCCTGGCCGACCAGGGGGTCAACTTTACCCGCTACTTTGTACAGAACCCGGTTTGTATGCCAAGTCGGATCAGCTTCCTGACGTCTCAGTACTGCTCCCAGTTGGGGATTTACCGAAACGGCGTGCCCGTGCCCCCCGACACACTCACGCTGGCATCGTGCCTTGCCAACTATGGCTACGCCTGTGGGAACGTCGGTAAGCTCCATTTCCTCCCCCACGCCAATCGCGACCACAGCGATCCTCATCCATTCTACGGTTTCCACTACCTCCCCATCTCCGATGAACCGGGATGCTACGACGATGCGTATCGTGCGTGGGCCCGCCAGCTTGCACCAGACCAGATGGATCAGATCAGCCTGGGATTGCCCCCGGCACGTGACGTGTGGGAACAGCAGATGGGACGGGAATCCATCGTTCATATGGAACGCGAAAAGAAGCGTGCGATTCCTTTCGCTGCGGGCGATCACCTTACTCATACCGCGTTCGTCGCGGACGAAACAATGCGATTCATCGACCAGAACCGGACTCGTCCGTTTCTGGCCATCGCGGGCTTCTATTCGCCCCACTCCCCCTGGATCACGCCCCAGAAGTATTTAGATCTCTACGACCCAGCCACACTGACTCTACCACCGATCCCCGAGGGTTGGCGTTCGCCATCTGGCCGCGGACCGATTGCCGAGAATGAGTTGAGGTCGGTACGTCAGGGCTATTATGCGATGATCTCTGAGGTCGATCATTACGTCGGGAAGCTGCTCGACCACCTCGACGAGCGGGGCCTCGCAGACAATACCATCGTACTCTTCGTCTCGAACCACAGCGAATATCTCGGGGACTACCACACCTACGGCAAAGGACCTCCAGGCCAGGACTGTATCTCTAGAGTACCCTGTCTGGTCAGGGCCCCGGTTTCACCTCTGGTCTGACAGTTACAGGCCTGCAGGAGGGCGTGGACGTAATGCCACCCTTCTCGACTTGTGCACCGTCCCGATTCCCAGAACCGTCCAGGGCAGGTCGTTTCGTCCCGCTCTCGAGGGCGATACCGAGTTCGGTCGAGAGTCCGCATTGACGGAGTCCGTGAACTGCCGGGCGATCCGCACCGAAGAAGCACGTTATGTCTGTCATCACGACGGCCGCGAGGAACTCTACGATTTGGCGACCGATCCAGGAGAATACACCGATGTCTCCGGCCAATCTGCCTACGCATCAAGCCTTCACGAACATCGGCACCTGCTCCTCCAGCGTTTAATGTCCGCGAGTCTTCCCCTTCGACGCGAATGGGCCTACTGATGGTCGATCAATCGACAGTCGCCCTCTGCGATCCATCGTGAGCAAGCTGGTGAACCTGCGAGACCGGTACCCACTCACCTGGTCCCGTATTGACCTTGCGATCCTCGCCGGCTACGTGCTGCTGACCGCCCTCTTCGCACTACTCGGCTATCTGGACCGACCCGGAGCTCGCATCCGAGGTGGCGACAGCGATCACTACTTCGTGTATTTGCCTGCCCTTCTTCTCCACGGAAACCTTGACTTCGGTCCACTGTTGGAGACCCTCGGTGGCGGCGACTACGTCTTCCCTTCCTCGATTCAGGGCAAGCAGGGAAACCCCTTCTCCATCGGGCCCGCCCTTCTCTGGTTACCCTTCTTTCTCATCGGACACGTTGTCGCCCTGATTTCAGACATCCATCCGCCGAACGGCCTGTCGTCTCCCTACCAGGCTGCCGTCTACCTCGGCAACGCCCTCATCAGCGCCTCAGGAATCTTGTTCACCCTACGATTCTTGAGACTCAAGGGTTGCTCCAAGGCAAGCACGCTGCTCTCTGTCACCGCACTGATGATGGCCACCCAGCTCAGCTACTACCTGTGGCCCAAGTCCGCAACCTCCCACGGTGCATCGTTCGCGACAGTCGCCCTCTTCGCCTGGACACTGGTGCGGGGAGGGATCTCCTGGAAGTCCGGCTTAATCGCCGGGCTGGCCACGCTGATTCGGTGGCAGAACATTCTGATCGTCGCCCCCCTCGCCGTAGCGGAGCACATCGCCGGCCACGGCTGGCGTCTGGAGACTCGCGATCAAAAGCGATGGATGATCTTTCTGGGCCTGGCCATCCCTTGCCTGACTCCACAGCTGGCAGTGTGGTGGGTCCTCTACGGTTCACCCATCATCGTGCCCCAGGGACAAGGATTCCTCGACTTCAGCGATCTCGCGCTGGCGGGCGTCCTCTTTTCCGCTCGGCACGGACTCCTCTTATGGCACCCGATACTGATCGTGGGATTGATTGGATTCATCTTTTCGTATCGGAAACAGTGCTACTGGGTCGTCGCAGCCGCTCTCGCCGTGACATTTCAATGGATTGTGAATGCGGCCGTTGACGATTGGTGGGCAGGATGGTCTTTCGGACATCGTCGCTTCATTGGTCTCTTGCCTCTCTTCACGTGGGGAGTGGCCCTGTTCTACGATCAGGCCCGTTTGAACATTCGGCAAATCGTCATTGCAGCCGTGGTCGTACTGTCCATCTGGAATCAGCTGTTCCTTCTCCAGTACCAGTTCGGGTTGATACCCAGAAACCAAGCACCTTCATTCACCGAATTCGTGTCGGACAAGCTTTCCCCTGTTCGTGTCTGGCAAACCCAGCGCCACGTCAACACGGCCATCGCCGCCTTTCGAGCGAACGCGTTTCAAGACTATATAGACCAGGCTGGCAAGGCTCACCATTCGTATCCCGACTACCGCAACAGCCGTCTTGTCTACAGCGTTGCTGCCGCCGTGCTCCAGAATACCGAGACAGCCAAGGCCCTTTTTTCCAGGTGGCGAAACGAAAAACCGGGCAGTCTGGTGGCCACTTGGGGACTCGCCGACTCGTACGTCAAGTCGGGCAGACGAGAAGAGGCCGAAGCATTGTTCAAATTGAATCGTTGGGGATCGGCTGGCGAACGCGTTGTGGACGCGATCCGCGACGGAAACCAAGACTTGCTGGACAGGTCATTTTTCGATCACTATCAGGCGGAACTCGACTCCGTCTACGTTCACTGAAACGGTCCAGGCTTGACCCACAAAACAAAATGGGCTTGTTCAGTGCCCTTGCAATCAGTTCAATCAGAAACCCGAGAGGCATCGAGTGGCACAGGTTAAAGCAACGAACGTTGTCTGGCACGAGGGTCACGTCGGGCGAGAGCAGCGTGAAGGATTGCTTAAACAAAATGGGGTATTGATCTGGCTGACCGGTCTCCCCAGTTCGGGCAAGAGCACGATCGCCTTCACGACCGAACACATCCTCGTCGAGAGGAACAGGCTCGCCTACGTCCTCGATGGCGACAACATCCGCCACGGATTGAATAAGAACCTTGGGTTCAGTGCGGAGGACCGGGCGGAGAACATCAGACGCATTGGGGAAGTCGGCAAACTGTTCGCCGACGCCGGCGTCATCACGCTCAGCAGCTTCGTCTCCCCCTACCATCAGGATCGAGACGCTGTCCGGGCCCTCCTCGACGACGGGGACTTCATCGAGGTGTTCATCGACACGCCTCTCGAACTCTGCGAAGAGCGGGATCCCAAGGGACTCTACGCCAAGGCTCGGACGGGCGAGATCCCTAACTTCACCGGCATCTCCGATCCCTACGAGGCCCCGGAAAATGCAGAGCTCGTGATCCGAACTGCTGACTGTACGCCCGAGACGGCCGCGAATCAGATCATCGACGAACTGGAAAAGCGCGGAAAACTGAGCTGATCTGCTCTCCCAATGCGAAGAGGCGAACGACTTGCTGGTCGTTCGCCTCTTTCTTTTTTGGGGCTGCCCATCACGCCTGTTCCAGAATCCAACCCACCCCTTCCGTCAAGTCACGCCCCACGAAGTCGATCTTCGTTCGCTGTCCGTCATTTAAACCTTCGTACTCGTGCGTGCCGTGACCGGTCATCAGCATCACGGTCCTGCACCCGACCGCCAAACCGGCTTCCACATCGGTAAAATGGTCACCCACCATAAAACCACCTGATAGATCGAGATCGTGCTCTTGGGCCGCGTCAATCAGTTGGCCCGGACCTGGCTTTCGGCACTCACACTCCCTCTTGTAGACTCCGATCCCCTCTTCCGGGTGATGCGGGCAATATCGAATCGCGTCCAACTTTGCTCCCTGTTCGGCCAGACGCTCTTGAAACACTTCGAGGACTCGAAGCAGTTGCAGCTCCGTCATCAATCCACGACCTACTCCCGCCTGGTTCGTCACCAACACAAGAAAAAAACCGGCCTCCTTGAGCCGGCGAACTGCGTCGATCGCACCTGGAATCATCACAAGCTGATCAGGATCGGTTATGTACCCTGCATCTTCGTTGATCGTACCATCCCGATCCAGGAAGACCGCCCTTTTCATCGTCCCTTACCCCCTCTGTTCTCGAACTTCATTCCTTCTTCCACATTTCAGAAAGCGTGTATTCTGGAATGACTTCCTGGAGTTTACTCACGATCGCAGCCCGGTCGGGTATCTCCGCCAACCTTGCGATCTCATCGATCGACCGATCGAGAGCATGCCCATCGATCTGGTCGGGTTGCGCGATGAAGATCTTCCGATGCTTAGTCGATCGAACACCTTCGCTGGCTGTGAGCAGTTCCTCGTGTAGTTTGTCCCCCGGCCGCAACCCGATCGGCTTCAGCTCGATGTCGATACCGGGCTCTTTCCCAGCCAGCCTGATCATCTCCCTCGTCAGATCCAGAATCCGAACAGGTTCACCCATATCCAGGACGAAAATCTCCCCGTTCTTCCCCATCGATCCGCTCTGAATCACCAATCGAGCAGCCTCCGGGATCGTCATGAAGTACCGGGTAGCTTCGGGATGGACCGTCACCGGGCCCCCTTCGGAGATCTGCTTCTGCAGATGGGGAATCACAGATCCTCTGGAGCCCAGAACGTTGCCGAATCGTACCGTCAGGAAAGCGGTCTGAGATGATCGAGCGAGGCTCTCGATCTGAAATTCAGACATCCGCTTTCCCGCACCGTAGACGCAAGCCGGGCGGACGGCCTTGTCCGTGGAGATCATCACGAACCGGCGCACGTGATGTTCGTGGGCCAGCTCGCTGATCGTCCGAGTTGCGACGATGTTGTTCTTAACGACTTCTTCCGGAAACGTTTCGATCAGATCAACGTGTTTGTGGGCGGCCGTGTGGAACACCACACTGGGTTCGAACTCCTTGAAGACGCTTCGCATCCTGGCTTGATCGCGGATGTCAGCGATCAGTGGAGTCACCCTTACGTCGGGGAACCGCTTGCCGATCTCGACATCGATCTCCCAGATACTTTGTTCTCCCCGGCCGAGCAACAGAAGATTCGATGGCTCGAACCGACCGATCTGTCGACAGAGTTCTGACCCGATCGAGCCTCCGGCTCCCGAGACCAGGATCACCTGGTCCTTCAAGTAGGCAGCGATCTCCTGGAGGTCCCATTCGATCTCATCCCGACCGAGTAATTTATGGAGTTGAGAATCTATCATCGTCTAACCACCAAACGGTCTCGCCGGCGCACAGACAGAAACGCTACTCGCAACCTTCTCGCAGCCTCTCGACGGCTGATCTGGCTGCCACGTGAGTTGGCAGTTGCTCCACCGCTTTCTCGAACGCGGCCAGAGCCCCGGCAGAGTCGCTCTTCGCTTCCAAACACCGTCCAAGCCGGTAATGTGCGTCTGCGAACACCGGCTGCAATTCGATCACCCTTCGATACACTCTTTCGGCCTGATCGATCTGGCCCTGCTCCAACAAGGCCCGACCTACCTTGTACTTGGCATAGGCGTTGGTAGGCTGAACTTCGGAGGCGGCACGATAGAACTCTAACGCACTCCCGTATCGCTCTCTCCCAAATTGAATGTTACCCAGGAAAACGTGTTCGTCGAACGTCTGGGCGTTGATCCGGGGCAAGTATGCATACCGGTTCGTCAGTGCCTCGAAGCCCAGGACGTCTCGCACCCGGAGGTAGGCAAGCCCCAGACGATCCTGGTCGCGCTGGCTCGGACGCGCGTCGAGGACTCGCTCGTACGCGCCGATCGCCTCCCACCACCGCTCGGCCATCAGGTAAATGTCAGCAGCTTTGCGTTCGCCATCCGTCCTGTCGAGCGTAGCCCGCCTTAGTCGATTGACCAGTGCCTGCGCTTCCTTCTCATTCCCAAGACGGAATTGGAGAACGGCAAGGTCCTCGAGATAACGATCCCGCGCGGGGCCGTAGTCCACAGTCTTATTCAATCGCTCGGCGAGCTCATACTGCCGTTTCGCAGTCTCCCAGTCTTCCTTGAGATAGGCCTGCTGGCCTTCCCCCAGGTGATCCACGACCTGAAGCGTTCGATAGCTTCCGTAGACAACAGCCGGAAGCCAGAGCACGGCGACAGCGATTGCGGGGGCGACCCATCTGCCCACCCACACAGGACCGCCAGCTCGCCACTCGGAGTCCGCATAGACCCGCGTTACCGCCAGCCACCACCCCCCGTAGGAGAGCGTTTTAACCGTCGTCAGGACATCCCGGAAACCTGACTCCAGACCCACGAACTCCCGCGATGCCAGCGAAACAGCAGCGGTGCCCAGGACCACGGCCAGCACGACCCGATCGAGGGTCGGCAGGCGTGACCATCGCAACGATTCACGATAGGCCACGACCGCACTCACTCCGGCAAGCAGACCACAGAAGACAGAAATCGCGAACACGGGATTGAACGGATCCTGGTTTGCACGAAAATGGAGACTCGCTGTGGCAGGATCGAACTGGGTAACCGTAAAAGCCACAATCACGGTCAGGATCGAGCTCGCACCGTAGGACAAACTCTGGTTGGCGAACACACGGTCTCGGTGACGATAAACAAGGACGCCGAGTGCGAGACATAACAGGAGGAGCCGCAACGTCTCCGACCAGGACAGAATGTGAATCGAGAACCATCCCGATACGAAAGCGACGGCCACGCATCCGTGTGTAAGCCGCTGGCAGATCGTTTTAGACAAGCACCACTCGCTTCCCCGAAGCCTCCGTGTCGTGGATCTGACTTAACCCGATCCCGCATCCCACGAAGAGCCAGAACGTCACTCGCGTGAGCGGAAAGTAGAGAGCATCGCACGTCACCATATCGAATAAAGCGCCGACCAATGCCGCGGTGATCGCCCGCGACAGATCTCTGTCCCTGGGGTCCTGTAGCCGGCGTTGGGATACTCGAAGGTGCGTGAAGACCGAAACACAGATCATCGCGAAAACCACGTATCCGGCAAGGCCGGTTTCCGCCAGTAGACGCAGATGCATATTGTCCGGCGTATCATTCCAGTCCTGATGCCTCCGAGCAAGAAACCTGTAGTGACCGGACCCGATCCCGAGAAGAGGCGATTCGGCCAGCAGAGCCGTGGATTGCCAGTAGGCGACACCACGCTGGTCCGTTCGTAGGTTTTCCAGTTGCCGCAGGGTTTGACGACCTGCGAGCGTCTCCCACACTCGATTTGAGCTGAACGTCACACTCGCGATCAGACCGACCGCCGCCAGGACGATCAGAACTTGACGTGTGGCCCTCCCGCTCAGGTAGACCACGAGCCCAACGAAAGCGGCGGCGTAAGCTCCACGAGTAAAAGTCAGAAGCAGGCCCACGATCAGGGATCCGACACCCAGAGCCCCCATCGACCGGGCGACGCCTCTGCCAACCAGCGTGGTGTGAAGCACGATGGGCAGCATCATCGATAGAAAACCACCCAGATACACCGGATGTCCGACTGTGCTTCGTATTCGTCGCCCGAACACATCCTGTGCGAAATGAGCGTAGCGAGGATTTGAAACTGAAAAACTGCTGCCGTAGATCGGATTACTCTGTGTCCAGAACTCAAACAGGCCGTAGAGCGCCACAGCGACCGAGGCCACCATCCCCAGCCTCAGAATCAGGTGCAGGTCACGACGCTCCGGCCGACTGAAGATCAGCAGCAGACTGAGCAGTACGCCTGTCACTGAATAGTAAGCGACTCGAGTCAACCCGAGAAGAGGGGCTTCGCCACCAGCCGCCCCGGCCACACCCAAGGCAACCCAGATGCCAGCGAGCGATACGATCGGTGCGCGGGCGTCCCACGATCGCACGAGCAACGCGGCCAGTCCGCACAAAACCAGAGCAGGCGCCCACGCCATCCCGCGCACAAGCCACACGGCTTCGGGTCCGAGCTCAACATATCGGTGGGGAACGACAGCCACATAACAGAGGAGGATGGCGAGGCCCCACGAAGTCACGCGGGAAACCCACGGAGGCGTCATTCAGGACTCGGAGGAATCCGTGTAGGGCTCCCAGACGTAGGGTCGCTCGAAGAAGCCCGGAGGGCAGGTCAATTTGTCGATCGTTCCCGTCTCTCGGCCGGGATTCCCTACGACCACTGTCCGTTCGCGCACTTCACGCACAACCACCGTGCCAGCGCCGATCATCGCGTGGGCACCGATGTTGACTGCGGGCAGGATCGCGCAGTTCGCGCCGATCTTCGCGTAGTCTCCAACCGTGGATCCGCCCGCACACTCGAGGTAATGCGGGCATTTCATCGGATGGGGATCGTCGGTAAACGTGACGTTGGGACCCACGAACACATGCTTGCCCAGCTTGACGTCTTCTAAAAAGCATCCCGTGTGGATGCGAGACCCCGAGCCGACGCGGTTGCCGAATTCCAGCACTGCATTCGTACCGACGCTGACCTCGTCACCAATCTCGTTGTCTTCGCGGATGGAAGCGCCTTGTCCGGTCTGAAAGTTGCGACCGATCCGGACACCTGCATAGATCGTCGTGAAGGGTCGGATCACTGCACCGTCGCCGATGACGGTCTCCAGATCCCCATCCTGCTTGTCCCGCGGCGGGAAGCCGATAATGCAGGGCGCGTGGATGACCACACCCTTTCCAATCGTGACGTTCCTGAAGATCTGGTTTTCCATTGCGTCGTTTACTTGATCTTGACCCGGGTGCCCCGATCCCGCAGAGAGCGATTCGCGGCATCGAGTACCTGCACGACTTCAAGACCGTCGTGTCCCCCGCTGAGGGGCTCCTCCCGACCCGCCACACACTCCAGAAAATGACGACACTCCAACTGGAGAGGTTCTGCATTCGCCAGGAAGGGCGTATAGATGTCCCCGTATCGATAAGAGAACTGAAAGTCACCGAACGTGTCGTAGTGCGCGGGTCCATCGACTCCCTTGTCGTAAATCTTGATCTTTTCCAGCGGCTCCACATCGTCGTAGATCAGCATCTTCTTGCTCCCGACAAACGTAGCCTTGCGCACCTTGCTGGGATCGAGCCAGCTCACCTGAACGTAGGCGATTACATTGTTGGGGAAAAAGAGCGTAACCATCGCGACATCTTCCACGCCCGGAAGGATATTCGAATTCCCCTGAGCGGACACGGCTTCCGGCTGGGACCCCAGCACATAAGTCAGAATCGAAATATCGTGAGGCGCCAGATCCCAGATGACGTTGATGTCCTTCTGGAACAAACCCAGATTCAGCCGACTCATGCTGATGTAATAGATGTCGCCGAGGTCGCCGCTTGCCACGATATCGCGAACGTGGTTGACCGCGTGGGAGTAAACGAACGTGTGGTCGACGAGAAGAGTTAGACCCTGCTTCTCCGACAACGACACCAGCTCTCGGGCTTCCTGCACGTCCGCAGTGAGAGGCTTCTCTACGAACACGTGCTTGCCTTGCTCAAGCGCGAAACGCGCCATCTCGAAGTGCAACGGCACCGGTGTGGCCACACAAACAGCATCCACGTCGCTCTCGATCGCTTCCCGCCAGTCCAGTGTCGTCGATACCGAGGGAAACAGGGAAGAAACGTGATCCAGCCGCCCCTGATCGATGTCACAGACCAAAGCCACCCCGGAGCCCGGGAGGTGGCTAAAATTCCGGATCAGGTTAGGCCCCCAGTAGCCCGCCCCGATGACGGCCACGCGCGTACTCACTGAACCCTCTCCTCAGTCTTCCAGTCTGGCCACGGATATCGCAAAGGCAACCTCACTCACCTCGCCCCGATAGCACAACGGGCAGGGTCTTGAGCAGGATCTTGAAATCCATCCACAACGACCAGTTTTTAAGGTAGTAGATGTCGAGTTTGACCATTTCCTCGAAGGCGAGATCGGGGCCTCCGCTCACCTGCCAGAGGCCCGTGATTCCCGGGGTCCCCTTTAACCGCTCGAGATGCCAGGAGTTGTAGTGCTCGATCTCGTAGGGTATCGGTGGTCGCGGTCCCACCAGGCTCATCTCACCCAGCAAGACATTCAGAACCTGAGGCAGTTCGTCCAACCGGTAACGCCGGAGGAGCCCACCGATCCAGGTGACACGGTTGGAGTTCACGATCTTCCCCCCCGCGTCTTTCCCGCTCTCGATAAGTTCCGCGTAAGCGGCCTCGCGCTCCCGCTTCTCCTCCGCCTCGCTCACGACCTGCATGGTTCGGAACTTGATGAAACTAAAAGTCTTTCCGTGTTCGCCTACCCGCGCCTGCGTGAACAGAACCGGCCCGCGAGAACCTATCTTGATAAGGGCCGCGATGGTCGCCCAGAGCGGTAGAAGCACCACGCCCCCGATCAGCACCGCGGAAACATCCAGAGCTCTCTTAAGCAGTCGGTCCCAGTGGCCGAGGTAGTGGTCGTCAAGGTCGAGAACAGGTACTCCATCCATCGCTCCCACCTTCACATCGCTGCTGATCACTTCGAACAGATCTGGAAGAATGTGAAACTTGAGGTTTTCGCTCTGACACCGTCCCACGATGTCACGAACGGACTTGTGTGAAGAGTTGGGGAGTGCAACGATGACTTCACTCGTTCCGACCGCCCGGGCAACGCTCGGCAGGGCCTCGGTACCTCCCATCACATCTATTCCCTGGATCTTTTCTCCGTGCGTCGCGGGATTGTCGTCGACAAACGCCACCGGTTCGTAGGCCAGCCAGTAGTGCTTCCTCAGCCTGTCGACAATATGCTGACCCACAGGTCCTGCCCCCACGACCACCACTTTGCGAATCCCGTAGCCTCGTCTGAGGAACGCAGAGTGAATCGCATCCACAATCGCCCGGTTTCCCGTCAACAGAATGGTCGCGAAAGTCGCCCCGATGATCACCACTAGACGGGAATACTCGAACCCCGCGTACGTCGCCTCTTGGTAACCACGGTAGAGAAACAGGATCACGATGACACCCATTGTGGCCAGACCCACCGCCTTCATGGCCAGCCAGAAATCATCGAGAATTTCGAGCGATCGGGTGATTCGGTACGCTCCCGCAAAGGCCAGCCCAACCAGCGCAGCCAGGTTCCATACGTAGAGCAGATACCAATAGGGTTTCTCCGGTACCGCTGTCTTTGGGGATTGAAGGAGAGCCGGAGCCGAGAGATTCGCGCCAAGTATTGAGAAGCCACCAATGTCGTAGAGAGACGGGCCCAGGGATATGCTCATTCCTCTGACCAACGGCTTCACCGACGAGGTCCGGAGAACCCCCCGGTCTCTGTCGTAGTGCGCAGCGCCAGGCTGTCTGTCCCCTGTCGTCGTAACAAGAGTCACCTCCGCCCTGGACAACGCGATCTCTGGAACCGTCCACCGCACGTCGTCGATTCGGCAATCGGCACCGAAATCGATGTCGAGCACGACGTTACGACGGGGTCCAGCTACGATCTGAGTCGAGAGGGATTGCCACTCCCCTGTCCCACTCAGCCGGTAGCGACCTCGGGAACCCACCCCGAAAAAAGGAGTACGGTCGGATTTCAAGTCGACCCTCTCTAAACCGGCCTCGTCGAACAGAGAGGTCTGGCATCGAAGCCAGAAAGCGGCTACGCCCGAAAGGTTGACCATCACCACATCGAGGGCGAGCAACAGAAGGAGAAGCGCTATATGGAGGGATCGATAAGACAAAGCACTCACAATTTACGAAAATCGCCGACGGCGAAGTTACTTAAGTGGTTGAAATCGCACTCGGGCCTCTGTAAAGGACGGGGACAGCCCGTACGTCATACTCTGCGTTTGACAGCTCTGGACAATCGCCCGGGTATCCGGATCCCAACGTACTTCAGGAAATCCGCTCCCGACCTGAAAATCTGACGAAGCGTTCGTTGCCTCCTGCCCTTCCCGTCAAGTGCAGGAGGGACGCGAAGCTCATCCAATAAATCTCCGGATCGGGAAGGTAGAGAGATCCCGGATCGATTGACGTTTCGATATTTCCCCGATGACAGACGATCCAGGAGGCTCCCTTCATCACCACCCGCATCCACTTCCAGGACGTTGTCGAGACAATCTCCCGTCTCGTGATAGTCCACCCCGAAGAACAGAAGATGTTCCTCCCTCAGGGTGGGAATGAACATTGAAAGTCGGTCAAGATCAGGACTGTATCTCCCGTCTTCCCTTGCGTTCCAGATCTCCACCCCCCTGACTTCCCCCAGAATCTCACCTACGATCGCTGAGTCGGACAACCTCGTGGGATGCGCCAGAATGCTGAGCAAATTGTGAGATCGACTGAATGAAACCACCTCCCGCCAGTCGACCGTCATTGGATGCTCGGGGGCGTCCAGCAGAATGATATGTGCAACGCCGCACGACATTTCGATTCCCGGGATAAACTCGAACTCAGTGGTGCCGTTCACCACACTGATTTCTTCCAGAAGCTGTGCGTAGCTGTCGGGGGTGAGGTCATCGCTATGATCGGTGAGAACACAAAACTCAAGATCCTGAGCGAGAAGCAGTCCTGATAGATCGTGCAGGCTGAGTTCCCCATCGTGGCTGTACGCGCTATGCGCGTGAAAGATCCCTCTCATAGGGCCGACTTGATCATCAAACATTGACCGGTCGGTAGAACGATCGGTTCCTCAAGTTTGTCCTGGAGAAACTCATCGACCGCCCGTTTAGCTGAGCCGGAATAGTCTTGAAATCCGTAGTCGTCGAAAACCATCATCCCGTGATTCACCAATCGGTCGTAAAAGAACTCACAGCTCGACTTTGCTGAATCGTAGAGGTCCACATCGACGTGAACAAACGCAAACCGAAATGAGTCCAGCGGCCCCAACGTTTCGGGAATCCGACCAGGATAGTAGCGTACAAAGTCGAATGCAGAAAGAAACGCTCTGACTTCGGACAAGCTCGTGCGTCCAAAATCCCCCGGGCGATGGGCACTGGGATCGGCGGCCGCGATTGACGGCATGCCCTCGAACGTATCGAACAGATGAAGCGTATCCCTGCCGCCCTTCAATTTCATCGTTTCGGCAATGAGGTAAGCGGTCCCGCCCCGGTATACGCCGCACTCGACGAAGTCGCCAGACAGATTGCAACAGTGCGCGGCAAACTTCTGAAGAAAGTAGCAACGGTCCGGGCTCACCTCAGTTTTGTCACGAATCCGAGCATAATGCTCAGCGAAGGGAGAAACATACCACGGGGTGTACGTTGCGTAGAGATTCGGGACAGACCTGGTGTACTCCCCGCTCATCATCCTGAAAACGCGTTCGCTGAATAGAATCTTGCGAGCTAAACCGCGGAAACTCACGTCAGGAGGGCCCTCAAGAAGCGCGTCGCTTTCGACAATAAAACGTGAATGCGTCAGAGGCGTCGTGACCTCGAACACACATTTGCAGCAGGGAAGGCAGCCAGCCCGTTCTGACCCAGAACGAGAGACGAGCAAGTCGCGATCTGCTGTGGCGCACGGACACAAGGCTCTTTCTGATCATCTGTGAATAAACGGTTTTGCTCGCGCACGACTCGATCCTGAGGCCCGACTTGCCAAGATATTTTCCCAGGGTGGACCGTGAGAAGTGGTATAGGTGCACCGGAGGCTCCAGGAGTGCCCACAATGCGCCTAGCGTTCTCGCACTATGTGACTCTATGTTCGGTACTGCAATCGCCGCCAGCCCATCGTATTTCAGGATCCGACTGATCTCTCTGAGGTAGCTTCCCGGTTGGTGAGTATGTTCCAACACGTGTGCCACAATCACCACATCGAAGAAATCGTCTGGAAAATTCGCATCCATCAGTTGACCGAGTGCCACTTCAACACCTTTGGCCGAAGCGAAAGATGCCGCTTGCTCGGAGATCTCCACGCCATAGACCTTGAAGCCCCGCTTGCCATACCACGCGGCTCGTTCGCCGCTGCCGCAGCCCACATCGAGAAGAGTCTTGCCAGACGAGGCAGGGACAACCACATCGAGGAGTCCTCTCGGCAAGAGGGCGCCAAAGGGACGCCATCGATATCCACCCATGATTTCGAGCGCGACGCTCCTGACACGTTCCTTGGTCGTTGGACCGTCACCTGGTGCCTGATGTGCGTAATACGTAGAACCGTAGTACTCCGCGATTGACGAGACATCGGGTCTCGGATTGACGAAATGAAGACCGCACTCATTACATCTGACAATTCGAAACCGCTCTGGCTTCTCAGACCCATTTACATCGTAGACCGGTTCACTCGTCTCCGATTGACAGTAATCGCAAGCTACCGTCTCCAATCGCATCAGGAGGCGCTTCCTTGTAGAAAAAAGGACATCAACCGCACAATGAAAGGCCGTGGATCGTCACGAGTGAGATCCAGATGGACAACCCTGCTCGAAAACCACGTCCTCAGGTAGCCAAACGTGGCTCTCATCCGACCCGGCAGACGCCCCGGCCACGGCGTCCGTCGCTTTAGAATCGTCCGGGCGAGACTCAACGTATCCCCCCAGACATACCGTCCCAGGACACCGACCCTGTAGTCACGAGGCAAGCTCTCCTCGCGCAGAAGTCCCAAGGAATCGCAATAGACTCTTGGAAAGTCGATGCCGGCAGCATCCGCCAAGGGGAGACTCCCCCAGAACCGACCGTTTACCTCCATAAGGCATGGCTCGCTTTCGGATTCGCCCTTGAACTCCACCATTGCAGGTCCGCTCCACTCCACCTTCCGCATGAGGCGAACCGCAGGGTCCGAAATACGAGGCACAAGAGGAATGGTCTCCGCGAGGGCACTTGGACCGCCCGAGGGCTGTTTCTCACGAATCCTTCGATGGGCTAGAAGAGCGAGTGGCGCCCCCTTTGAGAAGACACCTGAAACCCCATACCCCCGACCCGTGACATAGGACTGAACGAGGGCTCGACCACCCTGTTCGATGAAGTTCGAAGCCTCTTCCCGGAGTTCGGCCGGATTGGTGACATATCGGGTCGGTGGCATTCTGACGATTCGGTCTCCCACCCGCACTTCCGTGGATTCAGCCTTGAGGACAAAGGGAAACTCCAACCCAGACCCATCGGCAATCTCCATTGGATCGTCCTGGACGTCGATGAGTGCCCCTCGGGGGACCTCGACCCCTTCGCGGGCTGCGATTTCCTGTGTCCGATGTTTGCTGAGAAAGAGCGACAGCTGTTCTGCCTCCGGTGCGTAGACCCGAGCGTTCCCAATGTCCTCAATACCACGAAGGGCCAGGAGGGAAACATCGGAGATGGGAAGGATCCCATCCACTCCGAACTTCTCAACCGCTGCGGCCAGACTTTCGAGGAATCTGGTCACGCTCGAACGGGGCGACGCGTAGAGAAACCCACGGGTGGCATACCGTGACTGAAGTGCGATATCCCATCGACTAGAACCAGCGACCACCACGCTCAGTCCAGACCGGGTGAGGGATCGCAAACAGCTCAGTGTCATATAAGAGTGAGCGTCGGTCAGCAGAATTCGCATCGGACGCTTAGAACCGTTCACCCAGAATGAAGGTTCGATACCAGAGTTCGAAGGACAAGAGGCAGTAGAGGGGGCGGTGGTCCTTTACACGTCTGCAGTAATCAAAGAGGTATTGGATGTGCTCCAGTTCGAGAAACCGATGACACCCGCCTGCCTGCGACAGAATCAGGTTTCTGGCCTCCTCGCCAAAGTCCCCACTGAGCCATTTAAGCAGGGGCATGGGAAAGCCCTTCTTTTTTCGGTAAACGAACCGTTTCGGTAGATAGGCCTCCGCCGCCTTCTTGAGTACGTATTTTCCAGTCAGGTTAGGTACCCGTACACGGATCGGCATGGCTTCGACAGCCTCTACGAGATCCAGGTCGATCAGGGGGACCCGCATCTCGAGCGATGTGGCCATGCACATCTTATCGCCATAAGTCAGAAGTTCATCGGGCAGCCAAACCCTCAAATCGATGTAGAGCATGGCTTCAAGTGGATCCGAGGGGGCACCTGCAGCCCCCAACCAGTAGTCGATAGAATCAGACACCGAGCCTTCGTGCCCTCTGATAGACTGCTTGAATCCATCGTTGTACAGGCTCTGTTTGTCCTCCTCTGGGAACACAGCGTAGATCGACTGGAGGCGATCCGACTGGCCGGTCCTCAGCAGAGACCGTGTCGCCCGGATCAGCGAGATCCGACCTGAGCGCTCCGCGAGCGAGGGCAGAAGGCGTTGCTTGAGAATGTCGGGGAGTCGACGGTAATAGCCGGAAAGTCGTTCTCCCGAGTAGCGGCGGTAGCCTGCAAAAAGCTCGTCTGCACCCTGTCCGGAGAGCGCGACTTTAACGTTCATTGCAGCGAGTCGGCTGATAAAATACTGGGCAAGAGTGGCAGAAGTCCCGTTTGGCTCTTCAAGATCGAACGCCGACTTTCTCAGGTAGCGCCAGTATTCCCCGGGTCTGATCGTCAACTCCTGGTGATCTGTCCCGAAGTGACGGGCAACTTCGCGCGCAATCGGCAGTTCATTCTCCCCCGACTCTGCGCCCTCAAATCCCACACTGAAGGTCTGTACGCGAGAGGCCGAGGCACGGGACATAAGAGCGACGACGAGGGAGGAATCCAGCCCTCCACTCAGAAAAGCTGCAACAGGAACATCGCTCAACATCTGACGCTCGACCGCTTCAGGCAAGAGACGTCTCACTTCCTCCACGGCCTCATTTTTGTTCTGGGCGCCCCGCGTTTGTCGCCGCGTCCAATAGAACTCAGTTCTGTTACCCCTCGCTGAGATCTTCACGTAATGTCCAGGGCGAAGCTTTTGAATGCCCCGGAACATTGTCCTCGGAGAGGGCACATACCTGTAGGTAAAAAACTGGTCGAGTGAGGTGGGGTCGACCTCCGGTGACACGGATCCCTCGGCCAGGATAGCCTTGATCTCCGAAGAAAAAATAAACCGATCGCCGCTTTCGACATAGTAGAGCGGCTTGATACCCAGGTGGTCCCGTGCGAGGAACAGCGCGCGATCGACCCCGTCCCAGATCCCGAATGCGAACATTCCGTTGAACCTGGCCATGCACTTTTCGCCCCAGGTCTTGAATGCGGCTAAGACTACCTCCGTGTCGGATTGCGTTCGGAACGCGTAGCTCTTCTTCAGGTCTTCCCGAAGTTCGCGATAGTTGTAGAGTTCACCGTTGTAGACAATCGTGTACCTCTCGCAGGTACTCTGCATCGGCTGGTGACCACCCTCGATATCCAGAATGCTGAGTCTGGTATGGCCGAAACCGATCTCCTTGTCGAGAAACAGTCCTGAGTCATCGGGGCCGCGATGCCGGACTGTGTTGGCCATCTTCTCCAACAGGGCACGATCGATGTGTCGAGCACGGCGATCGTAGATACCGGCTATCCCACACATGTGACGGCTCCCCCGACAGTACTCGGAAGCCACATCCGCTTCACATCAGGTTTCACGTCTCGACTCCGCAAGAAGCGAGCCGCTCCGGAGCAGTAGGCTCGCGACCGTGTGACCACGCGCCGGAGAGTTGGCGGAACGTCGAGAACCGAAAGACCTCCGGTTTTGAGTTCAAATAAGCCAGGACCTGGGCAAGTTCTTTTCCGTTCCGCGTGTCAGCCAGCTTGGAATGTCCGATGAGCACGACCGGAAGGTCCTTCGCACCTGGGTTGTTGCACGCGATGCGCTCGAACGTCCGAACGATCTGTCCGGCAGAGCATTGGTTGAAGTCCAGCTTCCACGCGTGGCGGGATAGGACAAGCCTGCCCAGATCGCGAAGACGACCGACGATTCGACGACGTGAGGACATTCCACTCAGCTTCACAGGGTACTGCCGGGAGGTCAACACGCGACGTAGGCGGCCAAGGCTTGCGAATGCCCAGACATGACGGCGTTCACAGTAGATGGGTATCTCGATCAGCGGACTATCCTGACTGATCCCGCATATGTCCTCCGCTGAAGGCCGCCAGGGGACAATGTTGCTCGGAGCCTGGGAGTAATCGAACGTCACCGTGCCCTTTCTCGAACCGTATTTGAACACGGATGAATCGTAGCGAATTCCATTCTCGATCAGCGCAGGTACGATGTGGTGGGACGGACACATCGACCAGTTGGCCGCCCTGAACGCCAGACACGCATAGTCCGGATCGACCGGCCTTAGCAATCGCTCCAGATAGGTCTTCCCGCCGCTGATGATTTCGGTAATTCGTTCGCGAGGCAGATCGGCACAACTGTATTCCTTGTAATATTGCTCCCACTTCCTCCCGACGAACTCCGCTTTGAGATACGAGGGGTGGACGTGCAATTGAACATCGTGGCCCCGCGCGACCGCTGTGCGCAGCTGTTCTTCTATGTCCCCGATCCCGAAGTAATCGCGTCCGGACCGATCAGCCACCTCCCTGTACCTCAGAAGCTCAGCCGTGTCAGCCATGATCGTCAGTCTCGCGCCTGCATCCTGGAACAGGTCAAGCAGGCGCCCCGTAGGCCGCGTCATCAGCGCCCGAGGTCGGCCCTCGCCGTTCCCGTGTATCTCGTAGTCCAGGGTAAAGAGGATATCGAATCGTGCCATGAGTTGCTGACCCAGGTGATCTCCAGCCGCCCCTCAAACGATCGGATGGCATTACGCCAGCGACCTTGACGACGATCACAAAAGTCCGGGCTGAGTTCTCTCCCAGACGCCGAGGAATCACTGTAAGATAAGTAAATTCAACAGGTTTTTCAAATCTGGAGGTATTTCAGGAGTCCTGCAAAGTGCGAATCTTCCCGTCGTGAGCCGCCACGGTCCATAAGCAGCCATCGGGGAGATCCACGGGATCCAGGCTGTCACCGATACGCGCAACTGACCGAGCGCGCCACCACGCGGCGACCGCTGCAGGGAGGGCGTGCCAGCGACCCGAAAAGGTCCCGAGGACACTTAGTAGCGTCTTATAGGCGTCCAGGCTCTCGGGGTTGGTAAGGTAGTCTGGATGGGTGTTTAGGAGAGCGATACCGTGATGTCGATGGATGAACGCCGCTTTCTCGAGCCAGGGTTCGGGCGAAGCCTTCCCCAGCACCTCGGTCATTGTATGATCTTGCATCAGTGTCGTGGGAAGTGCGACGAATCGACCCACAAAGAAGGGCCATATGGTCATGACCCCTCCAGGCATCGGCTCGTGTGGATCGGTATCGAAGAAAGACAGGTCGTATTCGACATCCAGAGACTGCATCCACACAGGATGACGGTGAGTCATGGGCGACCGGTATCCGCTCGCGCCCCAATCAGACAGAACCTGGTTGATCGTCTTCGTCCGGGATTGAAACAACGACCTGCGAGAGAAGAGAAGTCCATCGTGCTTGAGACCGTGGACCCCAACCTCGAAGCCCCGCACCTTCAGGTCGTCGACAAGTGAGCTGGGGATGTGATAGGCATCGGGAACGAAGTTGAAGGAGGACCGGAAACCGAGCCGTTCCTCCGTATCGGCGATGCGCCTTACGTTGCGGACCCCTGCACTCGACTCGACATCGTGCGTCAACACGAGGCAGGACGTGAAAGTGCGCGGCCAAAGACCCACGAATCGCAGTTCCTGTGCCTGGAGTGCTTGCAGGATGTTTCGGAGGAGGTCCATCTGGTAGCTGACGAACCGATGTTCGATCGGCCAGTCGAGGGGGCCCGCCTCG
>CEVA01027958.1_pt1 | contig 27553 bp, 29 predicted proteins | sample 361521 | NCBI WGS metagenome assembly CEVA01 (sample SAMEA2622823, study PRJEB7988) | marine metagenome | isolation source: saline water (ENVO:00002010), including
AAATTTATGTAAATTTATCGTAAATTTTGTGTTTTATTTATAAATCAAGTGACAAATTTCCAAATATACTTAGGAAGAATGAAGTAGAAATCAAATGGGAATTAATGAACCAGCATTATTTTTGAAGTATAGATCACTTGTTAACGATGCTTTAATGACTAAACTTATTGAAGGTGAAACAGAGTTAGATCAAGTTTTACAGTATTCGCTTGGAATTGATGCTCATGAATCTGCTGAGTATTTAATTTCTGCTCGGCCTGGTAAACGTATACGTCCAATTTTATGTATGTTTGTTTGTGAATTAATGGGTGGGAATATTAAAGATATACTTCATATATCTGTTGCTATTGAGTTAATACATCAGTTTTCATTGATCCATGATGATATTCAGGATAGAGATGTTATGAGGCATCATAAATCATCCGTTTGGGTTTTGTGTGGTGATATGAAAGCACTCTTTGCTGGTAATGCTTTACGTACTACTGCTGATATTACTGCTTGGGATTCCAATTTTTGTAATAATAATCGTCTGGATGTAGGCGACCTCTTAAATAATGCATGTTTACGCATGACAGAAGGACAATGTTTAGATTTACTATATGAAGGAGAATTGTTTACTCATATAGATCAATATATTGAAATGATAAGTTTAAAAACCGGAGCTTTAGTAAGTGCTAGTGTGGAAATTGGTGCATGTGTTTCTTTAAAAGGGTGCATGTATCGAGATGTATTTAAATCAATAGGAATGTATATGGGGATAATATTACAAATTAGAGATGACATGCTTGGTATTTGGGGTGATCCTGATAATACTGGTAAAGCTATAGGTTCAGATATTAAAAGAAAGAAAAATACTATACCCGTTGTACACACCATGGCTGTTGCAGAAAAACAAGATCGTAAAGAATTACTAAGAATATATAACAAACCAGAATTAACAAATCAGGATGTGTTGCAAGTTTTAGATATCATGGATGATTTAAAGACGTTAGAGTTTACACAAAATATATTAAAGCGATATCTTGATAAAACTGAGGGCTTAGTGAATAAAGTTTCCGATGATGTTAGTGGGATAGAAGATATTTTAGTTGTGACTGATTTCTTAATGAAGAGAGATCACTAAAATAATCCAGTTAAGTAAATATTTTAGCAAAAAACAAACAAATGCAATCTACTATAGATAAACTTAAATCCTTAGCAGAATACCCAGAATCTATAAAATTATTTGTTCAATTATTTGAAGATGTTGGAATACATGTTACTGATACAAATGAACAATTTAGTATTCACCAAAAAGCAGAAAAAATATCATTTCAAACAAAAATTAATCGTTCAAATGTAGATTATATTTTTGAAACAAATTCTGAACAGATTGATAATGTAGTTAAATTAGCATCAGTCCCCTACATAGACGAAATTAATCGCTATAAAATTCTCAACACTTTATTTTATGGAGCTCTTAAGGGTGGAGTTAATCCGTTTCATTGTCTAAAATTGGTTCCAAAGGGCAGTAGTCTTTTTAAGAATTCGATTATTAGAAAACTACTCAGACTTAAGAATTCAGTACATGTATACTTAAAAACTCCAATTAAATCTGAACCTCAAAAAATAGTAACTCTCTTATTTCTTGATGGAGAATGGGAAGTAAAACAAGGTAAAGTAGGTGTTGCTGAAATAACTTTTCAAATAACCGTTGATGATGCTCTTGAATTTCATTCTGAAGCCTTTAAAGCTATTAAATCTAATTCAACATTTCAATGGTTTAAATTTACAAGATGGTATTTAAAGTGGAGAAAAAAAGTATACTACTCAGCATCAAATCATGATGCTTAAAGATTATAAAGTATCTAAGAATTAGGAGTTATTTAGGAATTAAGGCAGAATCAACCACACAGCGCTATATATTATTGGGAGTGATATCGATAGGTACACTTATGTCTACCCTTGATAATGGGATGTTATCTCTCTCGTATCTTCCCATGGCTCGTTATTTTGATACTAATATTTCAGCAGTTTTATGGGTTTCTGTCGCTTTTTGGGTTACAGCTGTTGGGCTTATGCATACATTGGGATGGATGGGAGATGTATTTGGGAGAAAGCGGATATATATATTAGGATTATTCCTTTTTACTATTGGTATAGCTTTAGCACCATTTGCAATAAATTTGTGGTTATTAATTTGTTGTAGACTTATCCAAGCGCTTGGAGCAGCAATGATTTTAGCTACATATAATGCTTTTATTACGTCCATATTCCCAAGCACACAGCGAGGTACAGCATTGGGCTGGTCTGGTGCGATTATAGGGGTAGGACTTTCTCTAGGTCCGTTATTAGGAGGTATTCTTTTAGAAATAGCTGATTGGAAATCGTTATTTTTTTCTCGTGTTCCAATTGGTGTGTTAGGGGTTTTTTTTGCATGGTATTTTTTGCCAGATGATTCAAATAAATTCAGTAAATCATATAAATTAGACATTAAAGCAGTTATTGTAGTTTTTGTAACTTTAGGTTCAGCATTGGTATTAATAAATCAATTAGGTGAATATGGAACTTTTTCTACAATAGTAGTATTAAGTTTTTTGGCATTTTTAATATTTCTACCATTATTGGTGTGGATGGAAAAAACTTCAAGTAGACCAATTTTAAATATTTCTTTATTGAAAATCAGACAGTACAGGTTCAGTGTTCTTGCTCATATCACTCATTATTTAGCCCAAAGCAGCGCAATTTTTGCAATTCCTCTAGTGTTATTGGGTCCAATGGGATTTCCTGTCATTAAAGTTGGATTAATAACGGCATCATTGTTCGTATTTCGAATAGTAGTTGCTCCTATTGCTGGAAGATTATCTGATCAATTGGGGGTACGCTATTTTTTAATTGTAGCTAATTGTGTGTTGGCGCTAGGGCTTATTAGTTTAAGTTTTATATATGAAGGATACCCAGAATCGCTTTTATGGTATAGTGTATTACTTTGTAGCTTAGGGGCTGCATTATTTGAACCTGTTGTAACAAGTACTATTATGGGCTCTGTACCAATTGATAGACTAGGAACTGCATCTGCGTCTGTTGGTGTAGGTCGACAATTTGCATTTGCTGTAGGAACAACATTGTCAGGAGCAGTATATGCTTTTCAAAGTACCCAATATAGTAAAACAGAAATTTTATTACAAGATAGTGGTTTAGCTATTGCTGCACTTGGAGATGTTATGTTGGTTGGTGTGATTATTGCATTCATTTCAGCGATACTATCTCTTAAATTAGATAATATTTACAAGAGAAATCATTAAAACAAAAATAAAATATTTGTATGTAAGTTACATATGTGAGTATAATATTAATCAAGAAGTGAGTATAATATAAATCAAGAACTTAGTTCTTTTATATAAGTTCTGTTTTAATCGTAGTGGATTTTTGGAATATTAGCTAAAATATATGGAAGAAATAGTATTATCTAAAGATACTTCTGAAGAAGAATTATCTGGTCAGTACAAATATGGTTTTGTTACTGAAATTGATTCTGATATTGTCCCCAAAGGTTTGGATGAAGATGTTATTAGGCTAATATCTTCAAAAAAAGAAGAACCAGAATTTCTTTTAGAGTGGAGACTGAAAGCATATAGGCATTGGTTGTCCAGGAAAAAAGAAGAGCCTACATGGGCTAAAATAGAACATGAGGCCATTGATTTCCAGGATATATATTATTATGCGGCTCCATCATCATCATCATCTGTTGATCCTAATAAAACTCTTGATGATGTGGATCCGAAAATTCTAGAAACTTTCAATAAATTAGGGATTCCTATTGAAGAACAAAAGAAATTAAGTGGTGTTGCTGTGGATGCGATATTTGATAGTGTTTCAGTTGCAACCACTTATCAAAAAAAATTAGAAGATGCTGGAGTTATATTTTGTTCACTTAGTGAAGCTGCAAAAAAATATCCAGATTTAGTGAAAAAGTATATTGGTACAGTGGTTCCTTATAGTGATAATTTTTATGCAAGTTTAAACTCAGCAGTTTTTAGTGATGGGTCATTTGTTTATGTTCCTGAAGGAGTACGATGTCCGATTGAACTAATGACTTATTTTAGAATTAATGCTAACGAGACTGGTCAGTTTGAAAGAACCTTGATTATTGCTGAACGAGGAGCATATGTAAGCTACTTAGAGGGATGTACAGCTCCAATTCGTCAATCTAATCAATTACATGCAGCTGTAGTTGAATTAGTTGCACATGATGATGCTGAAATAAAGTATTCCACGATTCAAAATTGGTATCCTGGGGATAAAGATGGACGTGGAGGTGTATATAATTTTGTAACAAAAAGAGGTAAGGCCGCAGGTAAAAATTCGAAAATATCATGGACACAAGTAGAAACAGGATCATCTATTACGTGGAAATACCCTAGTGTTATTTTACAAGGTGATAATTCTGTTGGAGAGTTTTATTCCGTTGCTTTGGTTAATAATCATCAACAAGCAGATACTGGAACTAAAATGATCCATTTGGGCAAAAATACACGTAGCACAATTGTTGCAAAAGGTATTTCTGCTGGGCATGGTAACAGTACATATCGTGGATTAGTTCAAATTATGCCGGGAGCAAAAAATGCAACTAATTTTACTCAATGTGATTCATTGTTAATTGGTAATAATTGTGGTGCGCATACTGTTCCATATATAGATGTTAGAAATTCTTCTGCTAATATGGAGCATGAGGCTTCAACATCTAAAGTTAGTGACGATCAATTATTTTATTGTATGCAAAGAGGGATGTCTGATGAAGAGGCCCATTATATGATAATTAATGGTTTTTGCCGTAGTATATTTAAAGAATTACCTTTTGAATTTGCAATGGAAGCACAGCAGTTATTGAAAGTTAGTTTAGAAGGTGCAGTCGGATAATTCATGTTTTATGTGATCCGATTTAAAGATTGTTCAATAAATTATTTAAGTCTTCATCTTTTTAAGGAAAGTTTATCTAAATGCTAGAAATTAAAAATTTACATGCAAAAGTTGACGGAGAACTCGTATTAAAAGGAGTTAATTTATCAGTACTCGCAGGTGAAGTTCACGCTATTATGGGGCCCAATGGTAGTGGGAAAAGTACTTTGTCTAATGTAATTGCTGGTAAGCCTGAGTACGAGATAACTGACGGTGAAATTGTTTTCGACGGAAAAAATATTAATGATTTAGTTCCTGATGAAAGAGCAAGAATGGGTATTTTTCTTGGTTTTCAATATCCTGTGGAGTTACCAGGTGTTCGATTTCGACAATATCTTAAAACTGCTATTGATTCGATTCGTAAGTATAGAAATCTTTCTGACATGAGTCCCAGAGAATTCACTGATTTATATGACAAGAATTTAGAACTTTTGAAAATGGATAAAGACTTGGTTAAAAGATCAGTGAATGATGGTTTTTCAGGTGGGGAAAAGAAACGTAGCGAAGTCTTGCAAATGTGTATGCTTCAACCCAAATTAGCAATTTTAGATGAAACTGATTCCGGATTGGATATCGACGCATTACATCTAGTTGCTAATGCGATCAACTCTGTAAGTAAATCCGGTACTGCTACAGTTTTAGTAACCCATTACAAAAGGATATTAACATATGTAAAGCCACAATATGTACATATCCTGTACAATGGCCAAATTGTAGAATCAGGAAGTGAAAAACTCGCAGATGATTTAGAGAAAAAGGGCTATGATGCATTTGTTAAAAAGAATTAAAAAAGTTTCTATATTGTTATACCCTACCCTAGTATATTCGATTGTTTCAGTCCAAAAAAAACATTGGAATGGCTAAAATATGAGTTCTTTTGTAAATTGGATTGAAAAGTGTTTCCCTGCAGGTGATGTGCCGGGGAATTTGTCTGGCACTCTAGACAATTTTTCTGGTGAAGAGTGGAAAAATACTAACCTATCAGTGCTTTTTGAAACTAATTTTATTTTACCTGGCGCTAATTTAAAGATATCTAAGCCAGTATTGTATTTTGATGATTTTCTGAATCTAGTTTTTGTTAATGGTATATATTCTGAATCGCTTTCTAATACGATCGTTAACAAAGATGTATTGATTGGTGGTTTTTCAAAAAATAAAGATAAAGATCATAGAATAGCTTCTTATTTAGATCAAACTGATGTTACGAACGATCCTTTCAAAGAATTGAATAACGCTATTAATAAGGATATGGCGGTTATTTCATTGTCAGAAAATCAGATTATCGACAAACCTATACATATAATGTTCATTACAACTGAATTTGACCAACCAGTTATGACATGTCCGAAAATATTACTTAAGCTAGAACCTGGTAGTAGTTGTACTGTTGTTGAAAGTTATTTTGGTGAATCACAAGGGAAATATTTAACTAATTCTAGTACGACTATAGAAGTAAATGATTCAGCGAAAATAAATTATTATCGATTATTACTTCAAGGAGCTGATTCGTTTCATTTAGGTACAGTTGATGTTGATTTAAAAGCTAATGCATCCTTAGAATCTACTTTTTTTTCTAAAGGTTCTAAATTATCTAGAACAGAGTTAAATGTTTTAATGAATGGATCATATAGTGAGAGTAGTATAAATGGGCTTTATCATACGGTAGATGAACAGCACATAGATAATGTAATAAATATCGATCATCTTGTTCCAAATACTAAAAGTAATTTGATTTATAAAGGTATATTAGAAGATAATTCTAGGGCATCTTATAGTGGAAAGATTTTTGTGGCACAAGATGCTCAGAAAACATATGCTTTACAATCAGATAAGAATTTAATTCTATCTGACAAAGCAAGGGTAAATACAAAACCTATTTTGGAAATTTTTGCAGATGACGTGGAATGTTTTCATGGTGCTACTGCAGGTGCTATCGCAGAAGATGCGATTTTTTACTTAATGAGTAGAGGGATTGATAAAAAATCTGCTACTGAAATGCTAATTGAAGCTTTTGCTTCAGAAACTATTGACGGAATAAATCCTGATGCTATACGTCAATATTTATATAGTATATTATTGAATTCAAAATTTGTACTTGTATAATGTATAATTTTGTTAGGAGCTAAAATTCATGGAATCTCTTTATCAAGATTTAGTAATGGAACATAATTTACATCCTTTAAATTTTCGAAAAATGGATGATTCGTCTTCTTCTGCTGATGGGTTTAATCCATTTTGTGGAGACACAGTAAAAGTTTATTTGAAGGTAGAAGATCAAAATATCAAGGGAACTAATGAAGTTGAATCAGTTATAGTAAATGTTTCATTTGAAGGTTCTGGGTGTGCAATTTCTAAATCGTCTGCCTCAATGATGACAGAGGTGATTATGGGTAAAACTATTAAAGAGGCTCAAGATATAATAGGTCAATTTAATAAAGCAATGACCGAAAACATTGATGGTGAACCAGTTGATTTACCAGGTGATTTAGGTGCGTTGTGTGGAGTGTCTCGTTATCCTGCTCGTGTTAAATGTGCAGTGTTATCATGGCATACTTTACGTTCTGCCATCACTGGTGGAGAATCAATTACTACTGAATAATATTTATATACCATGATTAATCCAATTCTAATACGTTCAGATTTTCCTATTTTGTCTCGTACTGTCAATGGAGTTCCATTAGTATATTTTGATAATGCAGCAACTACTCAGAAGCCAACTTCAGTGATTGATGCGCTATCAAATTATTATTTAACGATTAATTCTAATGTCCATAGGGGTGTTCACCGTCTTAGTATGGAGGCTACTGAAGAATTTGAAAAAGCGAGAATAAGCGTTGCTAAATTTATTAATGCTAAGTCTTCAAGATCAATTGTGTGGACAAGAAATACTACAGAATCGATTAATCTGGTTGCTCATTCATGGGCGAAAAAGAATATTTCTAAAGGAGATAAGATTGTAGTTTCTCAGTTAGAACATCACAGTAATTTAGTGCCATGGCAGCAAATTGCTATGGAAAGAGATGCTCAATTAGTTATTATACCGATAAGTGATGAAGGAGTATTGGATTTATCAAATATTGATGTTTTATTAGATTCAAGTACAAAGTTGTTAGCTATAACTCATATTTCTAATGCCTTGGGTACTATTAATCCGGTAAAAGATTTGATTTCTCTTGCAAGGAAACATGATGCCTTTGTATTAGTTGACGGAGCTCAAAGCGCTCCGCATTTACCAATTGATGTACAAGATCTTGATTGTGATTTTTTTGTTTTTTCAGGACATAAAATGCTTGGTCCTACTGGAATAGGAGTGTTATATACAAAAGAAGAAATCTTACTTGATATGGACCCATTTTTGACAGGTGGCGAAATGGTAATGCAAGTATGGGATCAAAAAGCTTCATGGAATGATTTGCCAATGAAGTTTGAGGCTGGTACGCCGAATATTGCTGATGTGATTGCTTTTGGTAGTGCTATTAGCTATCTTGAAAATTTAGGAATGGATAATGTACGTAAACACGAGATAGATTTAACAAAATATGCTTTAGAAGCATTATCAAAGATTGATGGTCTTAATTTATTAGGACCATGTGATACGAATAATCAAGCTGGAGTTATTTCATTTGATATAAGTTCTATACATCCACATGATGTAGGAACATTTTTGGACCAGCGAGGTATAGCAATCAGGACTGGACATCATTGTTCAATGCCATTAATGCATAGACTTAATCTTCCTGCTACTGCTCGAGCTAGTTTTTATATATACAATACATTTGAAGAAGTAGATAAACTCGTTGATTCAATTGTAGGAGCAATCGAATTCTTTGGAAAATGAAAAACAGGATTTATCTTTATTATATACTCCGTTAATTTTGGAGCATAGTAAAAATCCCAGGAATAATATAGTACTGGATTCTGCAGATATATCGTGTAGTGCAGTTAATCCTTTTTGTGGGGATGAAATTAGCATTCAAATTCAGACAGAAAGAGATAAAATTTCATCAGTAGGTATAGAGTCTACGGGTTGTTTCTTGAACATAGCATCATCTTCAATTGTTTCTCAGGCAATATTAGGATTATCAGTCCCGGATATAAATGAGTTCATAAAACAGTATAGATTGATGATACAAAGACAATCTGGAAATAGTAATGACATTGTTATTTTAAAATATTTGGAAGATGACATTAAGAAATCATTAGATGAAATTAGTAAAGTTCGAGATTTTCCTATTAGGATAAAATGTACATTGTTAGTTACCATGGCACTCCAGGATATTAAGATGAATTAATGTGAAAAGGTGAAATAAATGTTAGTTGATTCCCACTGTCATTTAGATGGATTTCAGAATAATGAAATTGCTGGTATATTGGTTAGGGCAAAAGAAGTTAATGTTGATTTAGTAGTTACTGTCGGTACCACATTACAGAATTCATTTCGTGCAGTAGAATTATCTACCATTTTTCCAAATATTTGGGCTGGAATTGGCATACATCCTATGGAAGTTGATAAAGAGTTCGATCAAGAGGCGTATAAAACATTTTCTGATTTAATTGATAGTACAGATAGAGTTATTGCTATAAGTGAAATCGGATTAGATTTTCTGGATACATCTCCAGACCGATTTTTACAGTATCAGGTTTTTAGGGAACAAATTCGGTTTGCAAGAGAGCGTATGTTACCCATTATTTTTCATAGTAGAGAAAGTTATTCAGAGACTCTAAAAGTTTTACGAGAGGAACATGCATATGATGTTGGTGGTATTATGCATTATTTTCAAGGTAGCGAAGCAATTGCATGGGAAGCTATAGATTTGGGTTTCTATATATCTTTGGCTAAGCCATTCTTACGTTCTGAAGATCTCCAGTCTGTTGTTAAGTCTATTCCTTTGGAAAATATTGTATTAGAAACTGATGCAGCACCTCAACCGTTTAAAGATAATCGTCAAAAGTGGACTGAACCCAGGCATGTATATGATATTGCTAGCAAATTATCAGAAATAAAAAATATTTCATTTGCACAGGTTGAAGAAGTGACAACAAAAAATTTCTTTAACATAATGCACAAGTCATTCTAGTTTTAGTTAGGATCTTTTGAAGACTCTAAACAGCCTAAAATGGGTTATTTTGAAATTATTAACTAAGACATAATTTGTCTTTTTGGATAAAGGATTTGGTGTCTATAAGAAATACATAAGTAGGGTTGGAAGAAAATAAAAACATAAAACCCAACCAGAAATTACTGACAAAATAGTTCCAAGCCAATCTATTTTTTGAATTGTATGTACGGCAAATACAGCAGCTAATAGTATCCATATAGCTCCTAATATTGGAAAAATTCTAAAACCAAATATTTGAATGTGTGTGAAAAGAAATAATATTCCTGGGCCATAAGATATTCCAATAGCTCTTAGTGTTTGTCTGTACTTAGCAGTTCCTCTTAAGAGTTTTGATGTTGATATATATATTAATCCTGACCAAATAATCCACCCAGCTAAGACAGCACTTGTAGCTATAGATATGCCAATAATTAAGTTAATGGTTTGTTGTAGAAAACTCGAGTCGTTCGGATTAGATATAAAAGAGGAGCTCATTACTCCGAATCCCAGACATATACCGCTAAAGATAACTAGATATGTTATTCCAAATATTGATGAAGAGTTATTACTAATTTCTTCGTATATATATGTATTTAAGACTGAAGCCTGGATTATTTTCTGTATCATTAGTGCATACTGATTGTATTTAGCTAAATTTAGTCATCTATGGTATTAGAATTACTTTTCCTGTGGTTTTTCGAGATCCTAGTGCATCCTGTGCTTGTGCAGCTTGTTGAAGTGGTAATGATAATCCAATTCTAATATTAAGCTTACCTTCACTCATCCATTGAAAAATATCGTTAGATCTCCATTTTAATTCATCATTATTTAGTATGTAGTTAGTCATAGTAGGTCTTGTTAGAAACAGTGATCCTTTACGATTTAAAATCTGAGGGTCTACAGGAGGTACAGCACCACTAGATTGACCGTATAGGACCATATATCCTCTTGGCTTTAAACAGTCTAGACTATCTTCAAAAGTTGTCTTGCCAACAGAATCATAAACTACAGAGACTCCTTTATTGCTGGTTATTTTTTTTACTTCTTCAGTAAAGTTTTGTTTAGTGTAGATAATAACCTCGTCGGCACCAGCATTTATTGCTAATTGTTTTTTTTCTTCATTTGAAACAGTAGCGATAATTCTTGCGCCTATATTCTTTGCCATTTGTATAAGAAGCAACCCTACCCCACCAGCACCAGCATGTATTAAACATGAATCTTCAGGTTTTAATTTGAAAGTAGAATATACAAGATAATGTGCAGTCATACCTTGTAAAAGAACTGATGCTGCTATAGGAAAATCTATTTTATCTGGAATAGAAACTGCGATTTCTTCAGAAACGACAGCATATTCAGCATATGAACCTGAATTCATAGAATAAGCTACTTTATCTCCTACCTTAAACCGAGACACATTTTTGCCTATTTGAGTTACTATACCAGCACCTTCTTCACCTGGAATGAATGGTAAATCAACTTGATATACGCCAGATCTTTGATATATATCGATAAAATTAACTCCAATAGCTTCTTGTTTGATAATAATTTCATTGTTTGAAGGTTTTGGAGTATCGACATCAGTGTATTTCAATACACTGCTATCACCAAAATTTGTAATTTTAATTGCTTTCATAAAATTCCTCCAAAGCTTTATAAGGTGCCTAAAGTATATGTATGAATATAACACATACACTATTATTTTTTGAACAATAATTGAAACCTGAATATAAAATAGAACACATGTTCTAATAATGTGGGGGGGATAATTAAAGTTCAGGCATATAAAACAGAACATATGTTCTGTTCAGTGTAAATGTCAAATCTAAGGCGTTATAAATGATAGGGTGAGGATTATTATTTATTAATAATCCGTTCCATTTCTCCTTCAATAACTTTGAAATCTTGGCGTGGTAATAAATAAAGAGGGTCAGTAAAAGCCAGATCCCATTTTTCTGGACTCCAATTTCGTAAAAAATATAAGGTTGGTCCTAATATTACTCCCTTTATATAATCATCTTCATTTAGGAGGCAATTTATAGAAATACTGGCTTTATAGACCAAGTCTTCTTGTGGATTTTCTTCTTTTGAAAAATTGTGTGAGTCAATAGTTGCTGATGCTGCCCATTTTTTTAATTCAGTAATATAAAAAATTAATCGGTCATTTGTTTCCATCCGATTTGCCTTTTTATGTGAATTTTTTGGTATTATAATTTCTTTAAAATCTTCTTTTTTGAGATTTTCAAAATCATCTAATTTTTGAACTGACATCCAGAAATTTTTTGACATATGTGACCTGTAATTGGTTTAATATATTTTTTAATTCTATACTTGAGTTATATTTGTGCTTATAATGTTTTGTTGTATGAGTATATCATGCAGATGATTTGTTTGATGTAATATTTGCTAAGTAAGGATAATACTTTTTGTTAAATAATAAACATGTGAATAATAAAGATCATAATGTAGCTATTGTTTTGGCAGCAGGTAATAGTAGTCGTATGCTTGACCAAGATAAGATTTTTATATCGATTTTGGGGAAGCCTTTGTTGTATTACAGCCTTAAGGTTTTTGAGGAATCACCTATAATTGATAGCATCGTTTTAGTTATGTCTCAAAAAAACATTCATTTGACGAAAGCATTTGTTAAAGAGTACCAGTTTAAAAAAATTCAAGTTATTTGTCTTGGTGGAGATTCAAGGTTTCAATCTGTTAAGAATGGTTTAAATTATATAGATGAAGCTCAATGGGTTTTTGTGCATGATGCAGCTCGCCCGTATATTTCTCAAGAGCTATTAGATAAATTAATGAATAAGGCTCAAAAATTTGGTAGTGCGATTCCAGGTAGGCCTGTTTTTGATACTCTTAAATCAGTTAATAATTTATTTGAAATTACATCTACAGTAGATCGAAATTTACTTTGGGCTGCACAGACACCCCAAGTTTTTAGATTCAACGTTATATCAGATGCTTATAGAAAAGCTGAAATTGAAGGAACAGATGATTCTGCTATTGTTGAACAATTTTATCCTGTTAATATTGTGTTTGGCTCTCCACTGAATTTAAAAGTTACCGTTGCAGAAGATATACCAATAATGGAATCTGTATTAAAATCTGTGGTAGAAGTAGATAAAGAAATGGACATAAATTAATGCAAACTGGAATTGGTTTCGACGCACATAAATTAGTACCTGGAATTGACTTAATGTTGGGTGGTGTTTTAATTGACCACCCGTTTGGTTTAGAAGGACATAGCGACGGAGATGTTTTATTACATGCAATTTCTGATGCATTACTTGGGGCTGCCTCCATGGGAGATATAGGTAGATATTTTCCATCAACTTCTTCAAGGTTAAAATCTATTCCTAGTTCTGATATATTAATCCAGACAGTTAATATGATTAAAGATAGTAACTATGATCCCTGTTTTATAGATTCCACAATAATTGCTCAATCTCCGATATTAAAAGATTATATACCTAAGATGGAAAAGATAATTTCATCATTAACATATATTTCAGTAGGAAAGATAAATATTAAAGCTACAACCACGGATTATTTAGGATACATTGGAAAAGAAGAAGGAATTGCCGCAATGGCAATTGCAACAATAAAGAAGTCAAATTGATGAAATTATACGATACTTTATCAAGAGAGTTAAAAGAAGTCAGAATAAATGATCGATCCCTAACAATGTATGTCTGTGGTCTTACTCCTTATTCAGAACCTCATCTTGGTCATGCTATGAAGGCTATAGTTTTTGATGTATTACGGAGGTATTTGGAATATTCTGGTTTCGAAGTAATTCATGTAGAAAACATTACAGATATAGATGATAAGATGATCAATGCAGCTGATCAGAACAATACAACTGTGACAGAAATTGCAAAAGAAAATACTAAAATATATTTTGATCAGATGTACGCATTAAACGTTTTAAAACCACATATAATTCCTAAAGCTACAGAAGAAATAGAAACGATAATTAATATCATCAAGACGCTTCAAGAGAAAGATTATGCCTATGCAGCAGAAGGAGATGTTTATTTTAGAGTTCGAAAAAGTGATCAGTATGGAGAACTTAGTGGACGTTCTTTAGATGGGCTAAAATCAGGAGCTCGTGTTGACCTTAATCCATTAAAAGAAGATCCATTAGATTTTGTTTTATGGAAATCAAAAAAGCAGGAAGAACCTTCTTGGCAAAGTCCATGGGGTGAAGGAAGACCTGGCTGGCATATAGAGTGTACTGCCATGGTTAATCGATACTTAGGTTCTCAGATAGACATCCACGGTGGAGGACAAGATTTAATATTTCCACACCATGAGAATGAAAATGTTCAGAGTGAAGCATTCTCTTCATCTAGACCGATGTCTAATCATTGGGTACATAATGGTCTTTTACGCTTTGGAGACGATAAGATGAGTAAATCTATAGGGAACTTAGTATCTGTATCTGATGTACTTTCCCAGTTTTCTGCTGATGCTGTTCGTCTGTTTTTCCTAACATCGCATTATCGAAGTCCTTTAACTTTTACTGAGGAAGCGATTGCATCGCAAGAAGCAGCAATTTCCCGTTTAAAAAATGCATTAACTCCATCCAATAAAACCTCTTCTAATAAAGTGTTGGAGATAAATCAAGATGTAGATCTTTTTGAATCCGCAATGAATAATGATCTTAATACACCTCAAGCTTTAGCAATTTTATTTGGTATTGTAACTAAAATTAATCAGGCTAAGTCTTTTGGTGAAGATATTGTACCAGCACAAGAGGTTTTACGGAAACTATCTAAAGTTTTGGGATTTACACTACAAAATGATAAAGTGCTGCCAGATAATTTATTGAGTGAGGTGTTAGATTTTACAAATCAAATAAAAGCAAAGATACTTGATTCTGGAAATACTGATATCTTGCATAAATTATCTGATGTTGTATTGGATGATATTAATGTAGGAAAATTGGATAATAATAAACGTAATGCGTACCTTGTTAATCTTTTAGATGCAATAACTGAAATACGTAATTATTTACGTACCAATAAGCTCTATGAATTGTCAGATTTTGTTCGTGATGGCTTAGCAGAAATGGATGTGGTATTAGAAGATAGTAAGGATAAAAGCTTTTGGAAGTATAGCGGATAGCTTTATCTTTTTTTCATAAGGACTTAGCTATTGAAGATATTAGCAGGGAAATAGTCCTGAGACACATCTAACGCTTAGTATTGAAGTTATTAGGAATAAAACCACTAAAACTATTGTAGCTTGGAAAAGAACTTTTTCTATCCCTCTACGAGTGTGGTAAGAACTTTCTCCGCCTCCAAACAAGCCTCCGCCCTGCCCTCGTACTTGAAGTAAAACAACAATAACCAAAGTTACGGATAAAATTATTTGGATTGAATTAAGTAAAGTCATAATATATAAAAATTTCCATTAAAGTTAAGTAGTATTACTATAATACAAATCAATTATCGCTTTTGCCAGTTTTTTTGGATCATGAATTAATATATTTTCATTATCAACAACATCTTCAAATATGATTTTAGCATCATATGCCTCTGCCAGGCTAGCTGGCAATGATTTTTTTTGAGATTGAATATCATTATTATGTACAAGAATGTAATCGATGATATTTTGTTCAGTATGTTTTTCTAATGTTTCTATGTAATCAGCTAAATTAAAATTAGTCGTCTCTCCAGGTTCGTTTGCTACATTAGAAACGTACAGAGATGTTGCTTTAGTTTTATGAATAGCTTCCCTGATATCTGGTACAAGAAGGTTGGGAAGTATACTCGTAAATAAGCTTCCTGGACCAACAATGACCAGATCAGCTTGATTAATAGCTTCAATTGCAGGAATGTATCCGTGTGGGTTTTCAGGGGTTACAGAAACGTGCTTGATTTCATTAGCATTGTTTGCAATTTTAGTTTCTCCTATAATTTGGGAGCCATCACTCATAGTAGCAGATAACTGTAGGGGGATTGGGGTTGAGGGAAGAATTTTTCCATGTATTCCTAAAACTTGTAATGACTGACCAAGGGCTTCTTCAAAATTGCCTGTTATTTCTGTTAAAGCTGTAAGGAATAGATTACCTAAGCTATGTCCTTCAATGCCTTTTCCTTTGGTGAATCTGTGTTCAAATACATCCCCAAGTAATTTATCACTGGATAATGCAACAAGACATTTTCTAAAGTCACCTGGAGGAATTATACTAAAATCTCTACGTAATCTTCCTGAACTTCCTCCCTCATCTGTTACTGTAACAATCGCAGAGATATTATCTGAATATTCTTTAATACCTTTTAATAGTGTTGATAGTCCTGTTCCTCCACCAATAACGACGATTCGAGGTCCTTTTTCACGTGATCTTCTATCATATATAGCAGTAGTTATTTCCTGAACTCCTCGAATACGGAATAATATTGGGGCTATTGATTGTAGTAGGCCCCATGCTGCAAATAATAAAATTATAATTCCAAATATGCCAACAATAATGCCTTCCCATATTCCAGGAAGTATATCAGGAATCCATAAATTGAATACATTTTTGACTGTATATGATATTCCAGTTGATACAATCAATACGCCTATAGCACCAAGTAGGATCCATCGTTTGATGCCTAACCCCCAGTATAGAATTTTTTTTAATAAAATTCTGTTTTTTTGATCAAAAATGTTTTTAAACAATGACAATCGTTCCTCTAAATTTTTCTATTAACTTTTTAATTTCTTTTGCAACAATTCTGAAACAATTTGGGTACTTGCACTACCTTTAGTAATTTTCATTACTTGACCAAAAAGAAATTGAAGTGCTGCTTCTTTTCCATTGAGGTAATCAGTTACAGCTTGTTGATTAGATTCAATTGCTTGATCAATTGCAGATTCAATTATATTACTATCACTTACTTGTGACATATTTGCTGATTTGATAATAGAATTAGGGGAATTTCCAGTTAAAAACATTTTTTCAAATACTATTTTCCCTTGGTTATTATTGATTTCTTTAGAGTCAATAATATCGAACAGTTTTGAGGCATCACTAGGTTTAAATTTTAAATCTTGGATTTTGGTGTTATGAGTATTTAATAGTCTTTTTAGTTCTACAAGAATGTAATTACTAATCATTTTTGCACGAGCTTTTGGTGTTGGTGTTGGTTTACATAGTAGTGTGTTTTCAAAGAAGTCAGCAACAGACTTAGATACTGTAAGAGAGATAGCATCCTGTTTACTAAGTTCGTATTCTTGTATAAATCGGTCTATTTTTTTATCCGGAAGTTCAGGTAATGTCGATCCAATTTGATCAATAAATGAATTTGTTAATTCAAGAGGTGGTATATCAGGTTCGGGAAAGTATCTGTAATCATCTGAATCTTCTTTTATTCTTTGTGAGACAGTGATATTTTTTTGTTCTGACCATCCTCGAGTTTCTTGTATAATTGATTTACCTGATAAGAGGAGTTTTGTTTGTCTTTTAACTTCATAGTTAAGAGCCTGAAAAATAGATTTAAAACTGTTCATATTTTTTAATTCAACTTTGGTTCCAAGTTTTTCAGTGCCTTCTGGCCGAATACTAATATTTGCATCACAGCGGAAACTACCTTCTTCCATATTTGCAGTACTAATATCAAGATATCGTAGTATTGTTCGTAGTGTAGTCAGGTATGTACGAGCTTCTTCAGGAGAACGCATATCTGGTTCACTGACGATTTCAATTAAAGGTGTTCCAGATCTGTTAATGTCAAGTAAGCTAAATTGTTCGCCAGATGGTGAAGAAGAGTGAACGAGTTTTGCTACATCTTCCTCCACATGTATACGGGTTATACCGATTTGCTTTATTTTTTCATTTATCTTTATTGAAAGATTTCCAGATTCAGCAACAGGATGCAAGAATTGTGAGATTTGATAACCTTTCATTAAGTCAGGGTATGAGTAATTTTTTCTATCAAACCTAGTATAGTTTGAAATTTTGCAATTGAGGGCTAACCCTGCGATTATTGCGTATTCTATAGCTTTTTCATTTATCACTGGTAAGCTTCCAGGAAATCCTACACAGACCTCACATATCAAACTATTAGGTTCTGATAATTGGTATTTTGAGGGACAAGAACAGAATAATTTACTTTCGGTTGCTAGCTGACAATGTACTTCTAAACCTATAACTGTTTCAAAATTCATTGATTTTACCTAAGTATAAATATCAAAATATGTTAATACCTATGTATAGTATATAGCTAAGTATAATATACATGAAAGCAGTATTTAATAATAACTTCTTTCAATTTAGATATATAATGTATAACAATGATATATTCTATAGTAATAGTTGCTTTTGAAGTTGTAGTGGGAATTCTAATACTGGGGAGTTCAAGTGATTCTTTTAATTGATAATTATGACAGTTTTACATATAACCTTTTTCAGTATATTTCTGAATTGGGAGAAACTGTTGAGGTTGTTCGTAATGATAAGATTACACTGGATCAGATTACAAAAATGAATCCAGCAAAGATTGTAGTTTCTCCTGGGCCAAGTATACCTAATAATGCGGGTTTATCTATAGAAATTGTTCGTGAATATGGAACCAAATTGCCAATATTAGGGGTTTGTTTAGGGCATCAGTGTATTGGACAAGCATATGGAGGAGTGGTTACTACAGCAAATGAAATTTTCCATGGTAAAATATCTAAGATTTTCCATGATGGGACAGGTTTATTTACAAATATTCCTAATCCATTTAATGCTGTCAGGTATCACTCTTTAGCCATTAATCCTGATACACTTCCAGATACATTTATTGCTAATGCATGGACAGAGAACAAAATTATTATGGGAATAAAACATAAGGATTTAGATATTCATGGCATACAGTTTCATCCAGAATCAGTTGTTACAGAACATGGTAAACAGATATTAGCTAATTTTTTAAAAATATAGAAATAGATATATTGTAAGAGGATTTTATGTTCAAAGAGACTATCCAATCGATACTTGATGGTAATTCTTTATCAGAGAAAGTTGCTAAAGAGGTTATGGATCAGATAATGGAAGGTAATGCTACTGATTCGCAAATAGCAGGATATCTTATAGCTCTTAGAATGAAGGGTGAAGTGGTTGATGAGATTGTTGGAATGGTGAGATCTATGAGAGAAAAGTCAACAAAAGTTAACATTGAAAATGATGTTTTTGACACTTGTGGAACAGGAGGTGATGCTCTAAGTACATTCAATATTTCTACTTTAGTGTCATTGGTATTGGCATCATGTGGAGTCAAAGTTGCAAAACATGGAAATCGTGCTGTTTCAGGCTTGTGTGGAAGTGCTGATATATTAGAGCAAGCAGGAGTCAAAATTGATTTAGATCCGACTCAAGTTACAGAGTGTATAAACAGGGTGGGCATTGGTTTTATATTTGCTCAACGATATCATTCAGCAATGAGATTTGTAATTGGCCCAAGAAAGGAACTAGGAGTTCGTACAGTTTTTAATATTCTCGGTCCTTTAACTAATCCGGCTGGAGCAAAGAATCAAATGTTAGGGGTTTCAGATAAAAAATTAGGTGAAATACTCATAGAAGTTTTGAGACGTTTAGGTAGTAATCATGTAATAATCGTACATGGTATGGATGGGTTGGATGAAGTGAGTATTAGTACGGATACATGGATGTGGGAATTAAAGGATGGGACAATTAGTAATTCAGTAATTAGTCCTTCTGAATTAGGAATACAACTTAGTTCATTGGATAAAATCCAAGTTAAAAATTCAGAAGAAAGTTATAAGATTTTTCTTGATGTTTTAAATGGAATAAAAGGATCTCCTCAGGATGCAGTTGTTTTAAATTCTGCAGTTGCTTTGTATGCAGCAAATATTACAGAATCTATTGAAGGTGGCCTTTCGTTAGCGCGTACATCAATAGAAGATGGTAAAGTGTTGCAAGTACTTGAATCTTTGATAGATGTATCTAATTCAGTTTAATATTTTTTGTTTTGAGGTTTAGTTGTGGCTAATATATTAGATAAAATTCTTGATACAAAAAAACAGGAAGTTTTACTAATTAAAGATAATGAGCCCATGGATGTTCTACAAGAAAAAATTTCTAAACAAGATCGTGCCCAGAACTTTGTTGGAGCCCTCTTAGGTGATGATGTTAGGTTAATTGCAGAAATAAAACCAGCATCTCCGGTAAAAGGAGAATTTATTGCGGGGAGATTTAACATTAATCAACTTGCTGATATATATGCTTCTAATGGTGCTGCAGCAATATCTGTCTTGACTGATAAAAAATATTTTCAAGGAGACATTGAATATTTGATGAAAGTTAAGGGAATAGTTGGAGCAAGAAGTATACCTGTTCTTCGTAAAGATTTCATTATAGATTTACACCAAATTTATCAATCCAGGGCATATGGTGCAGATGCTATATTGCTTATCGTAGCTGCTAATGATAAAACAAAATTAACTGAGATGATTCATCTTTGTTCAGAACTTTGGATGCAGGCAGTTGTAGAGGTACACAGTGAAGATGAATTAGAAATTGCATTAGAAGCAGGAGCTGAAATAATAGGTATAAATAATCGTAATCTTGAAACATTTATTGTTGATTTACAAGTAACTGAAAAATTAGCCAGTTTAATTCCTGAAAACAAAGTAATAGTTAGTGAGAGTGGAATTAGAACGCGTGCAGACATTGATTACCTTGCAAAACATAGAGTACATGCAGTTCTTGTTGGAGAAGCACTGGTATCTTCTGAAGATCCAGCTATGGTTTTACGGAGTTTATTGTGACAAAAATAAAAATATGTGGCATTAAAAGAAGTGAAGATGCAGTTTTTTCTGCTTCTTTAGGTGTTGATTTTTTTGGTTTGATATTTGTACGTGGTTCTCATAGATATTTAAGTGTTTCAGTTGCAAAAAATTTAGTTAGTAGCTTCCATAATAATACTTCAAATCATGATGTAAAAATTGTTGGTGTGTTTGCTAATGAAAAACTCGATAAAATAACAAATTTAATAGATGAATGTTCTCTAGATGTGGTGCAGCTATGTAGTGAAGAACCTATTGATTATGTTAAAAATATCCAATGTCCTGTAATTAAACAAATTAGAATACCTTCAACTGGTATTAATAATAAAGTGTTATTACGGATTATGGATAAAATAAAAAGTTATAAGGATGTTGGGTGCGATATTTTGCTAGATACACTTGATGTTGGAAGTTTAGGTGGTACTGGTAGAAAGTTTGACTGGAGTGTTGCAGAAGAAATCTCATCACACTATCCTGTTTGGTTAGCAGGTGGTCTCGATAGTAGTAATGTTGTTTCTGCTATCGAAAGCGTTAAACCATATGCTGTTGATGTATCAAGTGGAGTTGAAACAAAAAAAAATAAGGATTTAAATAAGATAAAGGATTTTGTGGATGCTGTTAGAAATAGTGTTCCAATGTAATCTGTTAAAATGGAATATGTTTATGTTTTTAAAAATTTAAGATTTTAATTAAGGTGATATAAAATGGGTGTTACGTTTGATCATGTTCATATTAAATCTGCAAAACCGAAAGTAACAGCAGATTGGTATGTAAAACATTTAGGATTTACAATAGTTAATGATTTTGTCCGAGTTTGGGGAGATCGTTTTATAGCCTGTACTACTTCTGATGGAACTAAGGTAAATATATCTGCTGATCGTAATCATGAGAAGATGGGAGATGGAGATGTTAGTGCACATTGGGGGATAGAACATATTGGTTTTACTGTTGATGATATAGAGTCAGAAATCACCAGGTTGACTAAAGCTGGGGCTAAATTAATGGAAGGTCCCATTGATGTTCCTAACGGTTCAATGAGAATTTGTTTTTTGGCAACTCCAGGGGATGTTCGAATTGAACTTTTGGAAATGCTTAGCTAATTACATTCCTCAATAATTAAATAAGAAGGACGTATGGCTGTTAGTAAAACTTGTACTAAGTGTGGTAAGGATACTACAGAAAATTTTGAATATTGTGGGTTTTGTGGTGCTCCACTGGAATATATTGACCCACAACAGAGAGAGCCTTTTGCTGGGTTTAAGCTTTTATCAAATATGACTGGCATAGTTCGACTGAGTCAAAAAACATACAGAAATATTGCTAATGATAGTAGTTTACTAATCCAAAGTTTTTTTGTAGTAGCATTTGCTGCTGTTGCTCAGGGTTTTTCCTCTCACGCTAAATTAACGCATTTACCGTTGGTTATTGCTGAATTTGTTATGTTGTGGTTATCCTGGCTTTTATTGATATATGTTTTTTCCATTCTATTTTATCCGAGATCTACTGTTCCAAAACAGGCATGGATGTCATTTTTATGTGTAGGAGGATTTGCGCAGTCTCCGGCTATTTTTTATATTTTGTTTGTTCCTCTGTACTGGTTTGGGTTTAGTGGGCAAACTTTTTTGTATGCTATTTCAATTGTTATTATGTTATTACAATTTGCAGCTATGATATTAGCAACGAGAAGTGTTTTTGTTTTGCAGGCATTATGGAAGACAATAATAATTGTAGCAGTATCATATATTCCGTTTATTGCTGGTCAATGGATCATCTCAAGGGTAGAAATTGGATAGTCAGTTAGACATATCTTTAATACTCAAAAAGATTGAAGGGTTACCAAAAGGATTACAGAATCATATTCACAGAACGCGCAAGATTGCCAAATCTCTTGCTGAAAGATATCAGGTAGATCTTACTCAGGTTGATTATGCTATGGCTTCTCATGATCTTGCTCGTAATTTAAGTGATAATGAATTACTTAAATTAGCTGATGATTTGAAAATACCTGTCAGTTCTATTGAAGTTCAGTCTCCGGTATTACTTCATGGTCCTGTTGCAGCAAAGTGGTTAGAGCATGAATTTAATATCTTAAATCCTGATGTTTTACAAGCTGTCTGGTTTCATACTACTGGAACTTCAGATTTCCATATTATTGGTAAGATAGTTTTCATATCAGATAAATTAGATCCTGCTAAAAAATTACGATTCCCACATTTTGACGTAATAGAGCAAGCTGTGTTTGAAGATTTAAATTATGCAATACTAAATTACTTAATTGATTTAATATCTATACAAGAAGGAAGACAAAAAACTGCACATCCATTAACATATGCTTTTAAAAAGCTTCTTGAGAAACAATATCAAATTTAAAGATCTGTCATGATAAATTCTCTTTATGTAGTTACAACACCTATAGGCAATCTTGAAGATATTACATTTAGGGCTATTAGAATTCTTAAGGACGTATCTTTAATTGCGGCAGAGGATACCAGAGTAACTCGTAAATTGCTAACGAAATACAGTATTAATACTAAACTGATTTCATTTAATGAACATAACAAACATATTCGAATTCCAAAGTTATTAAAGGAAATAAAGTTAGGAGACATTGCAATTGTGTCAGATGCAGGTACACCTGGGATAAATGATCCTGCGGCTGAATTAGTTATGGAGTTTAGAAAATCAGGAATCGGGGTATTTACTATTCCAGGTCCAAGTGCTGTAACTGCAGCACTTTCAATATCGGGGATAGTTGCTGATGCATTCATTCATCTTGGATTTTTACCGCGAAAAAAAAGTGTTAGGCAAAAGGTATTAAAGGAATTTAGTCATTCAAAATATCCTGTGGTGATATTTGAATCTCCTCATAGGATTTTAGGTTTACTGGAAGACATTAATGTGATTTTAGGGGATAGAAAAATTATAATTTGTAGAGAATTAACAAAAAAGTTTGAAGAAACTTTATTTTTAAATGCAGGAGAAGCTTTATCTTTTATAACCAAGCCTAAAGGGGAATATACATTGGTAGTAGATGCTAGCAAGGATGAAAATAAAGGTTTAGAAAACAATACTTCTCAAAATCTTGAACAGGTTTTTAATCAATTAAATGAATACGCAGATAAAGGTGCCAAAATCAAAGATTTTGTAAATGAAATTGCTGAAACTACTGGTGTTTCTAAAAATCAGATCTATAGTTTGTGGCTAGAGGTATTAAAGTCTAGATAATGTATTTTTAGGATACAAGATATATATTATTTGGGAAAATTTATTGTATTAACGGATTTTGTTATAAACTTTAGTAGTTATATTAATTTGAGGTCGTTGTGGTAGATCAAGAAAAAATACTTGTTAGTGTTGCATGGCCATATGCAAATGGTTCCATTCACTTAGGACAGGCTATCGGTGCATATCTACCTGCTGATATATTTGCTAGATTTCACAGGATGAAAGGCAATGCAGTCCTTATGGTATCAGGGAGTGATGCTCATGGTACACCTGTGGTTTTAGAAGCAGAGAAGCAAAAGACTACGCCTGAAAAAATATTTCAGTTATATCACAATGAGTTTTTGGAAAACTGGAAGCAATTAGGAATCAGTTGGGATTTATTCACTTCTACTCATACAAAAATCCATGAAGAGGTGGTTCAGGATATATTTCTTAAACTTTTGGAGAATGGGTTTATTTACAAAGATGTAATGACTTTACCCTATTCCGAAAAAGATAAAAGATTTCTTGCTGATCGTTATGTTGAAGGTACTTGCCCGCACTGTAATTTTGAAAGTGCCAGAGGAGATCAATGTGATAATTGTGGCAGCACATTAGATCCAATTGAATTAATTAATATAAAGAGTCGTATAAGTGGAGACGCTCCTGTTTTCAAGGAAACAGAGCATTTTTTTCTTGCGTTAACAAAATTTGAAAAACAGCTTTATTCGTGGATAGAGAAAAATAAATACTGGAAACCTAATGTACGCAATTTCTCATTGAAATTTTTAGAAGGAGGACTTAAAGACAGAGCAATAACGAGAGATATTGAATGGGGAGTTCCTGTTCCGTTGGATGGGTACGAAGATAAACGAATATACGTGTGGTTTGATGCTGTAATTGGATATCTGTCTGCTTCAATTGAATGGAGTTCTCAAATCGGAGATAAATCAAAATGGGAAGATTTTTGGAAAGGTGATGGAAAATCATATTATTTTATGGGGAAAGATAATATTCCTTTTCACACGATTATCTGGCCATCTATGTTAATTGGATATGGAGATATGAATTTACCTTATGATGTTCCGGCAAATGAATATCTGAATTTAGAGGGGCTGAAATTTTCTACGAGTAGAGGGTGGGCAATCTGGTTAGGTGAATATTTATCAAAATTTGAACCTGATCCGTTAAGATATGTATTATCTGCTAATATGCCTGAAATACGTGACACAGATTTTTCATGGGATGAGTATATACGTCGCAATAATGATGAACTAGTAGCGACATACGGTAATTTAGTACATAGAGTTTTATCGCTTTCATATCGTTCGTTTGACAAAAAAATCCCTGAATGTGGTGAACTTAATGAAAGTGGTGAAAATTTATTAAAACTTGCAACAAACAGTATGGAGAAAGTATCTGAGGAACTTACAAATTGCCGTTTTAAATCCGCATTAACTGTAGCGATGGGATTAGCACAGGCAGCAAATAAATTTTTAAATGATGAAGAACCATGGCATAAGTTGAAAAGTACTGATGTTGAAGATCAACGAGATGCTGCTACCACACTTTGGGTAGTTTTATCGGTGGTTAACTGTTTAAAAATTCTATTATATCCGTTCCTTCCGTTTTCTTCTGAAAAATTACATAAATTGCTGGGATTTGAAGATTCAGTTACTGATGTTGGTTGGAATTGGTCAGCTAATCAAATTACTAGTGGTACTTCCCTACCCAAACCAAAAGTATTATTTGTCAAAATCGAAAGAGAAGATCTAGATACTTAAAACTCTGATTTGCTATATTAATAAAGTATGAATCAACTGAACGACATATATAAACCTATAAGTGGGGATATGGAAGATGTTTCCAGATGTTTGGAAGATATAGAGTCAGACAATAATCCCTTATTATCTGCTTTATTAAATCAGGTTCTTGCAAATCCTGGAAAAAGAATTCGTTCAACTATTGTTATTTTATCTTCTAAATTCTATCCTGCTGATATTGACAGGGTTATAAAATCTGCAGCTGCAATTGAATTACTCCATATGGCATCTATGGTACATGATGATGTTGTTGACGAGTCAAATTTAAGAAGGGGGCTTCCGACAATTAATGCCGAATGGGGATCACGTGAGGCAGTATTGCTTGGTGATCATCTTTTGTCTAAAGCAATTAAATTAGTTTGTACGACAGAAAATCTAGAAATGATAGATCGGTTTGCAAATTTATCACTTGATCTTACGATTGGTGAATTTGATGAAATGAATCATACATTTAATCTTAATCAAAATAGAGACCAGTATTTAAAGAGGTTACGTCGTAAAACAGCATCAATGTTTATTGTTGCAGCATCAGCAGGGCCTCTACTAGGCAATGCTCCTGAAGAGATTATCGAACAGCTTGGTGATTATGGATACAATTTGGGAATGGCGTTTCAAATAATTGATGACATCCTGGATTTTGTTGGTACCTCAAATCGTTTAGGGAAACCGGTAGGCAGTGATTTAAAGAATGGGATCATTACATTGCCTGTGATTGTATTGATGGAACAATATCCAGAGTTTAAGCCAGTTCAAGATATGTATGTAAAAACTCAAAGTTCAAATCATGCATTTAATAATCATGTTCTTACGCCAGAAGGATATGCTGATTTTCCTAAGGTCAATCAGGATGCTTTGGAAGAGACAATATCATTTATTTTAGAGAAAGGCATAATTGATCAGTGTTATTCTATAGCAAAGGATTATTCTGCCAATGCAACCAGTAGTTTAAAGAATTTAGAACCAAATAAATATAAAGATTTACTAGAACTCACTGTTAATACAATGATAAATCGTGATGTGTAGGGAGTATAGAAAATGACTGCATTTTTACCTTGGCTACAATTAATTGGTGCAGCAGCTGCAATCCTTTATGCCTCTACATATTTGGTAAAATCAGCAGATAGCATATCTTTAAAAACGGGACTTGACCGTTCATTTGTAGGGGTGCTTTTATTAGCTACTGCAACTTCATTGCCAGAATTAGGTACCGGAATAAATGCTGTAGCAAGTTTGGGTGCTGTAGACCTTGCTGTAGGAGATGTTTTTGGCAGTAATATTTTTAATTTATTGATAATTACTGTTCTAGATGTTTATTGGCGTGGGCAGTCTTTTCTAGGAATTATTCCTAAGTCAGTCTGGTTTATTGCTGTATTAAGCATTTTGTTAATTTTTGTTGCTGCAATTGGACTTTTAAAAATTTCGTTCTTAGATATTAGTATTGGGCATATTGGACTATTATCATATCTAATATTTGCTCTGTTTCTTGTTGTAATGTTTATGATTTTTAGACAAAGTAAGACTAATAATAACGATACCTCAGATGTCACAATTTCAGAAACAGAAAACCCGCTAATCAAACAATCTTTAAGAAGGAATTTTTTAATTTATGGTTTAAGCGCAGTTGTAGTAATTATCAGTGGTGTATTTCTTTCTATAGCAGGAAAAGAAATAGCTGAGTTAATGAAATGGGGAGAAAGTTTT
>CEVA01095379.1_pt1 | contig 27512 bp, 20 predicted proteins | sample 361521 | NCBI WGS metagenome assembly CEVA01 (sample SAMEA2622823, study PRJEB7988) | marine metagenome | isolation source: saline water (ENVO:00002010), including
AGGTAATAAATTTCGCGTGTTTGAAGATCACCAAGCGCCGTTTATTGATTTAAGCGGCCCTAAAGCGCAGGTTCAAGAAGCCCTCGACCACGTAATGAGCGACGAAATTGAACTAGAAGAAGGTAAAGCCTTTTTCTTGCATCCTGGAGAACTTGCGCTGGCAATTACGCACGAGTCGGTAACCTTGCCAGATAACATCGTAGGCTGGCTAGACGGGCGTTCATCGCTTGCGCGCTTAGGCCTAATGGTGCACGTCACTGCTCATCGTATTGACCCGGGTTGGTCGGGTAATATCGTGCTTGAGTTTTACAACAGCGGTAAACTGCCCCTAGCGCTTCGACCAAAAATGAAAATTGGCGCGCTTAGCTTTGAGGTGTTATCAGCGCCCGCTGAGAAGCCTTACAACGCAAGAGTTGATGCTAAATACAAAGGCCAAGCCGGTGCTGTAGCTAGCCGAATTTCTTCAGATGACCAAAGTAAATAGGCTCACTTGCACAATAAAAGCGCCGTTTTTAAAAAAAGCCTAGTGCGTTACTCGAATTACTGATAGATATTATAAGAGCAAATAATAAGGGCCTGTTGACCTTTGCGTTACAGTAAAAAGTCAACAATCCCTAGCACTTATAAGAAAGCTATCAGTAAAGGGAAGCGCAATGCACTCAAACCCTCAACCTACGTCAGAAAAAACACAACGCACACCCACGCGCAAGAACACCATTATCTTGATTGCGCTAATTGTGTCTGCAATTAGTGGCCTTGGCCTGTGGACGGCCGGCCAGCCAAATGAGATCATCTTTACCGCTGCCATTACCCTATTTGTCGCCATTCTTTGGGTTACAGAGGCGCTACCCATTCCGGCCACATCGTTATTACCCTTCGCGTTATTCCCCTTGTTTGGTGTGCTTTCTCACAGCGAAGCGGCGTCTTCGCTTGGCAGCCACGTTATTATTCTTTTAATGGCTGCATTTATGCTGTCTAAAGGGTTAGAGCGCGCTAACCTCCATAAGCGTTTCGCAATTTATATGCTGCGGTTAACCGGCAGCGGAAGCCCGTTAAAGCTGGTCCTGGGGTTTATGCTAACCACTGCCGTACTGAGTATGTGGATCAGTAATACCGCCACCGTTTTAATGATGTTGCCCATGGCTATCGCCATTATCAATGCGGTAGATAACCCACGCTTTGGTGTGGCGCTTATTCTTGGTATAGCTTATTCGGCAAGCCTTGGGGGCGTGGGAACGCCTATCGGTACACCGCCTAATATTATTTTCATGAGTGTATATGAGGAAACGCAAGGCATTGAGTACAGCTTTATCGATTGGATGAAAACAGGCGTACCTATTGTGATTCTTGGCGTTCCCATTATGGCGTTGTGGCTGGCAAGGGGAATCAAAGAAGTTGGTCATATAGATTTGCCAGTGCCAAGCACGTGGAGTAGGGCAGAAAAGCGAGTGCTGGCGATATTCGGAACTGTAGCGCTGGCGTGGATCTTCAGGCCCTTTTGGACAGCATGGATAGGCGTAAGCACAATTAGCGATAGCACTATTGCCGTAGCGGGCGTTGCGGCTATGTTTTTTACCAATAGTGGTAACGACAATGGCCACGTTGATGCCAAGGGTAATAATGACAAGTTACTGGATTGGAAAACAGCTAACGATATACCGTGGGGCATGTTGTTACTGTTTGCTGGCGGTATTTGTATTGCTAAGGCGTTTATGGCATCGGGGCTAAGCGTTCTAATGGGGTCTTGGCTAACGGGGCTAGCTACGTTACCTGTTATCTTAATAGTGCTTGGTATTTGCTTGTTCGTTACGTTTTTAACGGAAATCACGTCTAACACGGCAACATCCACATTGCTTATGCCTATTTTAGCTGCAGCAGGAATGGCGGTTGGGGTTGACCCGAAATTGCTAATGATACCCGCAGCCATAAGCGCAAGCTGTGCGTTTATGCTACCCGTAGCCACAGCGCCAAACGCCATTGCTTATTCAACCGAAAAGTTCGATATAAAAACCATGGCGAGAGAAGGTGTGATGCTGAACGTGTTGGTGGCCTTGGTTGTTACCGCAGTGTGCTACGTGACATTGGCTTAGCACCTATTAGCGGCATTTGTAACGCTGTGTTTTACGGGGATATTTAACAAGGTGGTTAGCAATTGAGCGCTTGAACCGTCTAATTGCTAATTCTCGTTGCATTGTGAGTAAAATTGAGTAGACTTACTCGCTCTTTCGGTCGGTGTGTAGCGCAGCCTGGTAGCGCACTGTCATGGGGTGTCAGGGGTCGGAGGTTCAAATCCTCTCACACCGACCAACTTCTCTCTCTAAGAAGCGACACCCACGCACCTAATCTTCAATAAATCCAAAAATTGATTCTAAAACCAACTCAGCACTTTCAATCTGCGGGTAATGCCCAATATCAGTAACCTCAACCACGTCAGCGTTTGGAATAAGTGCTTTGTATCTGGCCATCATGTGTGCGCCAGAAATAGGATCTATCATGCCAGCAGTTAGTCGAACCGGAACGTCGGCATTTTGAAGTGCAACTACCCAATGCTCTCGGTATTGTTTTCTTTGTTTCATATAGCCCAAAAGCAACTACATGTATTGGTGGCCATAGGTCTGTCGTAAGCACGACATTTAAACTATGCCGCGCTTCTTGTTTTGGTTCAATCAACGCAAATGGTTTATAAAGTAAAATAGCACTAACTTTCAACAGGTATACAAACCGTCACCGTAGTTCCTTCCCCTGGGGCTGAGATTAAGTCAATTTCTCCGTTAAACTTCTGTCGAACAAGATTGTATAAAATATTCAAGCCTAAACCCGTGCCACCTTTATCGCGTGCAGTTGTATAAAACGGCTCGAACACTTTTGTATGAAGCTCTTCAGGAATGCCTTTTCCATTGTCTTGAACGCTTATTACAACACCTTTGTCATTTTGGCTACAGCTTACAGCAACTTTGTTTATATCGTTGTCTACTGACGGACCAAAGGCGTGACGCTGCGCGTTCGATATTAAGTTCGTTAATAGCTGGGCAATAATGCCCGGACAAGTGGTAATTACTAATTTGGGCGTGACGTCTATAGAAAGCTCGATTTGCTCCTTGCGAAGCATGGGTTTTAATGGATTACAAACCCGTGGTATATATTCATCCAGCGCAATTTCCTCAATTTCAAGTGAGGTTTGATCGGCAGAGGTTCGCTTAAAGTCTTGAACTAAGTTCGCGGCCCGCACAAGGCTCGCTTCCGCTAGAGTTAATCCTTCAGAGCATATTGCTTCAAAGTCTTTAAAACCTTCTTCTGTTAACTCGCCATTCTCGAAATCTCGATAAATGTCTTTGAGCTCTTCTTTGCAGTTACTGACAGAGGTGAGTGCGATACCTAAAGGTGTATTAACTTCGTGGGCGATACCAGCTACAAGGTTACCTAAGGCAGCCATTTTTTCTGACTCGATAAGTTTTTCTTGGGCGGCCTCTAGCTCTGCTGTGCGATCTTTTACTTTTTGTTCTAACGTTTGATTCGCTTCTAGTAGTTGCGCTTCATAATCAGCGCGTTCATTAGCGCTTACCGCGCGGCCATATAGGTCAGCCAAAGAGGCGGCAAATACCATCTCATCAGCCTCCCAGTGTCGCGCTTCACCTTGATGCTCACAACAAATTATTCCTATCATTTTACCTCTGTGTCGAATAGGAACATCAAGCATTGAACTAATATTTAAAGGGCCGAGGTAGACGTCAGCAAACTCGAAGGTGGCAACATCTGTTAGCGCGTTGTGAGCGGCTATGGTTCTCCCAGAGTCTAGGGCTTCGAAATAGTGTGGGAAATCTTTACGGGTGAGCACCAAGCTTTCGCTATCAAGGTCGTTCCCTTTATCGATTAATAGGGTACATTGAACAAGTGTTTGCTGTTGGTCGTATAGCCAAATACCCGCCCGCGTAATTTTCAACCCTTCGCAGACGGAGTTGATAATAAGCCGTGACGCCACATTCAATTCACCTTTATCAATATCTTCGCTTTGGCTAACACGTAGTAAAATTAACTCTAATGCTTCTTTCATTCATCTTCGTCCGGTTCTAACGCGCGTATTTCTAGTATTTTGTCGAAATGTTCAAGCATGATATGGGTAATTAGTGGGTCAAACTGTTTGCCTGCGTTTTCCACAAGGTAAGCTTTTACGTCTTCCTCGCTCCAGGCAGGCTTGTAACAGCGCTTAGATAGTAGGGCGTCAACCACATCAACAATGGCCATAATGCGGCCCTCAATGGGAATATCATCGCCCGATAAACCTTCGGGATAGCCATTGCCGTCCCACCGTTCGTGGTGAGTCTTGGCAATGATGGCCCCCATTTTTGCAACAATGCGATCCGAGTCGGCAAGCAAGTCATAGCCTTTTTGCGCATGGGTTTTCATAATCTCCCATTCTTCTGGGTCAAGCTTGCCCGGCTTGTGCAAAATGGTTTCAGGAATACTGATTTTACCCACGTCGTGAAGCGCCGCTGAGTATCGAATGGTGTCAATTAACTCTCTACTCATGTGGAGTTTTTCTGACAAAAACTCAGTCATTAAAATAACCCGCCTAACGTGGCCGCCGGTTTCTTTGCTTCGCATTTCAATGGCGTCGCTAAGCACCATGATTAGCTCTTTCTGGGTTTGCTGGATATCTTCTTTTTGTGTGAGATTTTGAAAAATGATAGCCACGTTAGATGCAAACATTTCCAAGGTTTTGCGTTGAAGGGCGTCTAACGGTTCATTAAGCTTCACATACAAAATGTTGTGGCTGTCTTCCCCTGTAGGGTAATAACCAATAAAACGGTCTTTCGTTTGAAGGTGCGTTTTGCTTAACAGAACTTGGTTGACTTCTTCAGCAATGCTTTCCGGAATCTGCTTTGAGATGCCGGGCTCACACAGCCCAATTAAATCGCCACTGGCCCCTAACACCGTCATAGTGGTATCACCATAGAGGTCAGTGTGCTGGGTAGACAGGTAGAGCACTGAATTATTTAAATTTAAAAGGGTCAGCGTTTGTTTAAGCACCGCTGTCCCAAATTGGGCCAAAGACTGGCTGGCCAATACAGATGAAGAGGATTTAAGCACGTCCTCCATTCCACGTTTACCTTGCTCTATGGTCTGGATATCACGATAAGAGCGAATGGCGGTGTAAACACAGGATTTCAGTTTTAAAGAAGAAAGCTCAGTCTTTGCTTTGTAATCATTAATATCGTACCGACGGATAACATCTTCTTCTGGGGCTTGGCCGGGCTGACCAGTTCGTAATATAAGGCGGCTAACATGGTTATTAAGCTCGTTTCGAATGGCGTCTACCAGTTTTAACCCAGCATCGTCGGTTTCCATCACTACATCTACAAACGCCAGCGCGATGTCGGGGTGTGCTTTGAAGAGGGCTAAACCTTCTTCTCCACTGTGGGCAGATAAAAACTCTACGCCACGCTTTTCAAAAGTAAATTTGCGCAGCGTTAACTTGGTAACTTCATGTATTCCCTCTTCATCGTCGATAATCGCTATTTTCCAAGGGGCTAGACGCGGAGCGGATTGTTCAGTTTTTGATTTCTTAAATAGGGACATACGTAAACAACAAGGCTTATTTTTAGTTTAAACGTATGCTACGAATGCGATTATCGCAAATTGCCAAAGCCTGATTTAATCGAAAGTTTAACTTTTCCCTGTCGTCCGAGAGCGTTAATCGAGGGAAGCAAATAGAACGTCGAATACAGTTGTAGATTCTTAAATGCGTTAAAAAAGGAAAGCCATCTTAATTTGAGTTGTTGAATATACATCTATAAAAACAAACAATCTTAATAAGGTGCTGACGCTATTGAACACTCAAGTCCTACTGTTTACTCTAATTTAACAATTTGGCTTGAAAAACATAGGGTTTAAGGACGTTCATGAATTTTGCGGAATTTGCAGCATCGAGAAAAAGTGTACGAGGGTTCACAAAACAGCCCGTTACAAAAGAAACGGTAGACGCAATTATCAACGCCGCGAAGTGGGCGCCGTCATCTTACAACACACAAACATGGAAAATTCATGCGGTAACTGGCGATGTCCTCGATAGAATTCGCGAAGGCAACACCAAAAATACGCTTGAAGGTAAGCCGCACGTTCGTGACTTTCCTTATAAGGAAGACTACGAGGGTATTCATCGTCAGCGCCAAATTGATGTGGCTATTCAATTGTTCGACGTGATGGGAATATCGCGTGAAGACAAAGAAAAGCGTATGGATTGGATGATGCGAGGCTTCAGGCAGTTTGATGCACCCGTTTCGCTGGTTCTCACATATGATAGGTCTCTAGAGCCCGCTGGAATAACCCAATTTGGCCTAGGGTCACTAGCGTATGGCATTGTTCTAGCAGCGTGGGATTTAGGGTTAGGTTGTGTGATAAACGGTCAGGGTATCATGCAGTCTGAAGTGGTACACCAGTGCGCTAACATTCCCGATGATGAAGCCATTATGATTTGTATTGCTTTAGGCTATCCCGACCCTGATTTTCCTGCTAATGACGTGCGCTCTACCCGCGCCGATAACGAAGAGTTTGTAACTTATCATGGCTTTTAAATAGGCAGTAAAAGCAACGCTCCAATATCACTAGCCGGCGTAGCCTAATAACTTTTTACCGCTGGTTAGTGGGGGATTGCGCTTCAATTAGCCTTTCAATTTGTTCCGCTGGTACAGGCTTACTCCAATAGTATCCTTGACCAATGTCACAGCCCATTTCAGTAATCTTTTTTAGCGCAGCTTCATTCTCAATACCCTCTGCCACGGTTGCCATACCTAAACTTTCAGCGATACTTATTATTGCTGTGACTAAGGGCACATCTTTTTCGTCAAAGCCCAATGTATTGATAAAAATACGATCTATTTTTAATTTTTGGGCACTGAATGTACGAAGGTAATTAAGATTGGAATACCCAGTACCAAAATCATCAATTGCGAACGTAACGCCAAGGCTTTTTATTTGCTCAAGCTGTTGAATAACATTGCCATTGTCGTCGGCCAAAATAGATTCTGTTAGCTCAAGCTCTAAATGTTCTGGAGCTAGCTGGGAAGTTTCTAACGCACCCTTTACGATTTGTGGCAGATTACCGTCTTTGAACTGTGCAAATGATAAATTCACCGCAATGGATAACTCGCTATTACCATTTTGTTGTTGCTTAGCGCAAAACATACAGGCTTGGTTTAAAACCCATGCACCTAGCGTGTCTATGAGACCGCTGCTTTCAGCTAGCGGGATAAATCTATCGGGGAAGATCATAGAGCCATCTTCTTGAGGCCAGCGCAGCAAGGCTTCAAGTGCACATATGTTACCCGTCTTTAAATCGATGAGGGGCTGGTAATACACCGCTAACGCATTTGCTTGAACTGCAGGGCGCAATCGTTGAATTAGCGAAAACTTTTCATCACTTTCTTCGTCAAAACGCACATCGTAAAACTCAAAGCGATTTCTGCCATTGCGTTTAGCCTCATACATGGCGATATCGGCCTTTCGGCATAACTGCTTAAACTTGACGCCATCGTAAGGCGCTTGCGCTACGCCTATAGAGCCCGATACAACGATTTTTGTTTGTAGTACTTCAAATTCCGACGAACACCATTGAATTAAGTTCTGACACAAATTTTCAATTTGAGAGCGCGTCTTTATCTGTGCCGCGAGAACAATAAATTCGTCACCACCAAACCGAATAAGGCATTCGTTCGCTGTCAGGTTGTCGGTAATAGTTTGAGATATTTTTTGTAAAAAACGGTCTCCGGCGGCATGGCCTAATGCGTCGTTGACGGGCTTAAAATTATCTAAATCGATAAACAATACCGCAAGCTGCAAACCACTTTCTTCGCTCTCGCGCAGTTTTTCGTTAAACAAACGTTCCCCCATAACCCTATTTGGTAAATTGGTTAGTGGGTCGTGGTGCGCAAGGTGTTGAATATGGGCTCTATTCTGCTCGACTTTTGTGTACTCCCGCTGCAGCGAAGCCATTAGCCGTCGTATATCCTGAACTAAAACAAATACGCTAAAGCCCGTTACAACAAAGATAACGATGACGAAAAGCAGATGAGACCACGAGAGTACAGGAGGATGGGGGGCCACTACACCGTGCATAATTAGCCAAGTAAGCCCGATACATTGCAGCAGGACCAGCGAGAGAACTGTGCCAAATAGCGCTACGCCGCCTAACAATGCCGCAAAAATAATTACGCCAGGGTAGCCAAGCATGGCTATATCAAACACGCCGGCTCCCGTTGCTGAAAGCGCGAACAACATTGATGACATGGCGCTTAGAAGAAGGTAACTGCTGGTGGCCACATAACGCTTGTAAGCGAGAACTGCACTAAGTAATAAAGATAATATACCCACAAGAAAGATGTCGAAGGTTATCCCTCTCGCTGCAAGTAGTGACGCAAATAGCCCACAGCCGGTTACAACGCTTATCTGAATAACACGTTGTCTGCGAATTGAGAGTAGATCAGTGATATTCACTGTGGAGGGGAATAAGTTAATAACCTGCATTCTTCCATTTGTAAACTAGGCTCTAACCAACTGTAATCGTAACTTACAAAAAAGCAAGTGTCGAAGCAGGCTGGGGGCGACAGCAGGGCAATTAAAAACACCTAAATGCAAGGTTAAAAAAAAAGACAGCAAAGCTCGTAGGCTTTGCTGTCTTAACGAGGTGCGTAGTTTCACACGCTACTACAACTTAACTCGTTATTTAGGCGGCTAGTGTTAGGATTTCACGGGCTTTTACCAGGTCAATGTCGCCGTGTTCACCAAGGGCAGTCAAACCATTGCGCTCTAGATTTTCAACAAGCCCATCAATGGCAGACTTTTCAATGTCGTAGTCTGATAGACGAGTTTTAATCTGCATAGATTCGAAGAAGTCCTGTACGGCTTTTATGGTTAGGTCGATAGCTTTGTCTTTGTCATCTTCTTTAATACCAAATACGCGCTCACCTAACTGCAAGATTTTTTCTTGTTTCTTGTCGCGTTGCACGAACATCAGTGAAGGCAAGACAATTGCTAGGGTTACCGCGTGATCAAGACCATGCAGTGCAGTAAGTTCGTGACCAATCATGTGCGTGCCCCAATCTTGTGGTACGCCCTTGCCAATTAGCCCGTTAAGCGCCATTGTGGCTGACCACATGACGTTTGCACGTACATCGTAATCTTCTGGCGTAGCCAGCGCTTTAGGCCCTTCCTGAACCAGTGTTTGTAAAATACCTTCAGCAAAACGGTCCTGAAGCGGCGCATTCACAGGGTATGTAAGGTACTGCTCAATTACGTGAACGAAGGCATCAACCACACCGTTCGATACCTGGCGCGGTGGCAGTGAATACGTGAATTCTGGGTCAAGAACCGCAAAAACAGGTTGTACTGTTTCTGAAGAAAAAGCGCGTTTTTGCGAGGTTTCTTTACGGTTTACCACCGAATTGCCGTTGCTCTCTGAACCCGTTGCAGGAAGTGTTAACACTGCGCCCACTGGTAATGGGTTTTCAAATGCCGCGCCTTTTATCAATATGTCCCACGGATCGCCTTCAAAATTTACCGCCGCGGCAATGAATTTAGCGCCGTCAATAACGCTACCGCCGCCAACCGCTAAGATAAAGTTTGCTTCGTTTTCGCGAGCAACCTGAACCGCTTTCATAAGGGTTTCGAACTCAGGATTGGGCTCAACGCCTTGAAACTCTATAACGTCGGCACCTTCCAGTGCGGTATTAACTTTGTCGTAAATACCATTCTTTTTTATAGAGCCACCACCGTATAAAAACAGAACTTTTGCTTTTGCTGGCAGGCGCGAAGACACTTCACTAAGCTGGCCTTTGCCGAATAAAATTTCGGTTTGATTTTTAAATGTAAAATTAAGCATATATTGCCTGTCCTTAATTATTTAGCGAATTTCGCTGTGTATAGAATTTGATGGCATCTTAGAGTGATTGGCTTAAATGCAGAAGTCAGATAAATTAGTATGAGTCATCAAAAATCTGATGGGTAATGATTAATGTCTTATTTAACTCAGCTTAAAACCTTCGTAGAAGTATATCGAAGTGGGAATATTACACGTGCTGCATCGCGCCTGCATATGTCACAGCCGGCAGTGACATCACACATCCAAGCCATGGAGAATATTGTTGGCAAAGAGCTGTTTGTGAGAAAAGCGCGGGGAGTGCAGCCGACACCAATTGCCGACGATTTAGCCCTTCAGGTGGCCAGCCATATTGATACGTTAGAGCAAAAGGTCGCGTCTATACGCAGTAGAGCATCCACCGACCACGGCACGTTACATCTCGCCGGGCCGGCAGAATACCTTAGTTCGGTAGCGGGGCCAGCGCTTGCTAACCTACTGCAAGCCGATAAGGTGAACTTAGTTATTCATACAGGCAATAAAAATAACACCTATGCGTTGCTGGAAAATGATGTTGCCGAACTTGCTATCACCGCATCAGAACCGACGGATGCAATGTATGAATACCAAATGTTAGACAAAGAGCGTTTAATTCTGGTTATGAATCGAGTTCAAGGAAAGCTTCTCAAAGATGAAGAAATAACCGCAGCGCTATTAAATCAGCATAAACTTGTAACCTACGACGAGCAACTTCCACTGATTCGCCGTTATTTTTCAGAGGTTTTTAACGCGCCATGCGAGTCGCCGGTTGCTGCTGTATGCCCAGATATTCGTGCAATAAGCAGCATTGTAAAAGCCGGTATTGGTTACTCAGTGTTACCAGACTATCTGTGTAAAGAAGGGATAGCGAAAGGCGAGTTAACACCGCTTGGTAAAAGCGGGCCTGAAAATGAAATTTATCTTGTTTGGAAGAAAGGGGCGTTAGGCAATCCTAGGGTAGATTTTGCTAAAGACGTGATTATGGCATTTGCCAACATCAATCATTTCGCTAACTACCCCGATTGAATAAGCAGAATCGAAGCGACGCGAATAAATAATGTGGCGTCGCTTTTACTGCAAATGTGAAACTACCTAAAATGTACCCACTACTTTGACGTTACTGTCCACTTTACTTTCGTCAATAAAGCCGATGGTATTTGGGTTAGTAGCAACAAGGTTAAGCATTTCATCTTCGGTCGCTATCATCTCTGGTGGTGTACCCCTACCCGTAAAAACAAGCTTTGACCAAAATGCAGAGTATTGAGACTCAGATTTACCCAGCACATTATTATTGAATGCGTTTCTTGTGTTGTTGCCTTGTTCAAATGTAAGCGGAATAGCACGGCTGCCGTCAGGAAATGCTTTTACCTTACCTAAATAGATTTTCTTTACCGTATCGATGTCTATTCCAGAATTATTGTTAGCGTTAACAATTACTGCGGTGCCGGCATAAAGTGGGGCTGACAACAAAAAACACAGGGCTGCAATTATCTTCATTGATATTACCTTCATTCGCTACTCGACAACGGATGCTGTGTTGAGGAGTCGTTGTTACACTAGGGCGGACTGCCCAATATAGAGTATAACCAAGATTAGTAATTTGTCGCACTTCGACAAAAGATGAAATTTAAAAATGGAGCAACTAAATTAGCTATGGCAAAACCCAATCCAAAAGGTCCCGTAAGAACCGTACAAATTTATTGCGCTAAGTGTAAGTTTCAGTTGTTTAAGTATCGTAAAGGCGGCAAGGGGGCCTTAGTTAAATGTTTCAAAGAGCGCATTGTTGAGGATTACACCGAAAAAGAGGGTATTTGCCCGTCCTGCAAAGGGCAGTTTGCTAGAAACGCAATGATTCGGGGCGCGCCGGCATTTAAAATCGTGGGTGGGAAAGTTCACATGAAGTAGTTGTAGACCTTAATAGGCTGTCAAATTCTCAATTTTTCATGAAATTATAAACGATTGGATAATTTGCCTTAATGTCAAAATAGCCTAAATTCAATAAAGGCAATTTTGCGTTGTAATACTGGCTTTTTATTAGGTCGTTGGATTTAGTGCTACTCAAAGGAGTGAAGAGTTTTAAACCTTGTTAAACTGAGAACATACATGTCTATTCAAAGAAAGTTTTTATTTTCTATCTCTGCTGTCATTGCTTTACTCGCGTTAATAGTCGCTACGGCGACGGTCATAACAAGGTCGTCAACTATATCTGATCAGGTCCAAGAACAAAAATCCAATACTGCAGATAGGCTGGTAAATATTCTCACGATCACCGATGCCATAATGCTAGAGCGTGTAAAAAGCAGTATGTCGCTGCTTAAACTGCGCGCAGACGCGCTTGGCGTGCCGAATCAAGGTGACTATGTAAGTGTGAAGAATACATAGGCGCGCCAGGTGCGATTAGGTTCGGCCCCTCAGGCCAACTCTTTCGATTTAGTTGATAGCTTAACCGAAGTTATGGGTGGCACGGCCACCATTTTTAGCAAGACTGGTGACGATTATATTCGCATTAGCACTAACGTAATAAAAAATGGCGAACGTGCCATAGGCACAAAGTTAGCGCCAAATGGCAAAGCCATTAAGAAAATAAACCAACAACAGGCTTACTACGGTGCAGTCGATATACTTGGCAGTCCCTATCTTACCGGTTATGAGCCCATGTTTAATGGCGCCGGCGAGGTTATTGGCATTTGGTACGTCGGGTATTCTGCCGATTTGCAGGTGCTCGAGCAAGCAATAAAGCAAAGTCATGTATTAAAAGAGGGGTTTGTAGCGCTACGCGATGCCAAGGGCAATATTCGAATGCATTCATCCCACGTGGATAGTAAAGAGGTTGCTAACGCGCTAGCGAACAATGACAACTGGATGGTGACAGAAGTTCCTTTTTCTCCATGGGGCTATGACATCATTCTCGCCGCTTCTACCGCGGAAAAATCTGCAATGGTAAGAAATGCCGTTCTTAGCGTGGTTTTTAAGATAGTATTAGCCAGTGCTGGTGTGCTTGTTACTATTTGGCTTTTAGTGAAATATATTGTGGGACGGCCTCTAGATGAGTTTATTGGTGTAGTGAATAACCTTTCTTCAGGCGAAGGGGATTTAACCTTTCGTTTCCAAGCCTCCCGGAGTGATGAATTTGGCATCATGGCCCGCGCATTTAATGGCCTTTTAAGTCAACTGCAAGACACGCTACAAAGTGTAGATGTGGCCACTGACCATATGCTGGCTAAGTCAGAAGCTCTCAATATTACCGCCATGCGTTCACAAGAGTCTGTCTCTCAGCTTAGTCAGGAAACTGACTCAATAGACAATGCTATTTCGTTAATGCAAGAAAACGCAAGAACCGTGTCTTCGACAATACGCAGTTCAAGTGAAGCTGCGCACGCGGCCGATCAAGATACAAGAAATAGCGTGAGCGTGTTGGCTGAAACCATTAATGATATTCAATCGCAAGCGAATGATGTAGACGCTTCTGTGCAGGTGATAGCCGAGTTAGCGCAGGCAAGCGAAGAAATTAGCGGTGTAATGGAAGTAATTAGAAATATTGCCGAGCAGACGAATCTTCTCGCGTTAAACGCTGCGATAGAAGCCGCACGTGCGGGTGAACAGGGAAGGGGCTTTGCGGTCGTGGCCGATGAAGTGTGCTCTTTGGCCAGTAGAACGCAATCTTCGACCGAAGAAATTCGCATTATGATCGAACGCTTACAGCAGGGGAGTCGTGTGGCCTCTGAAAAAATGCAGCAAAACAAAGAAACAGCGTTTAAAACCGTGGAAACGACTAAAAACGCCGGTGATTCGTTAAAGCAAGCGCTAGACGCGGTCGCGCGCATTACCGCACTTAACCAAGATGCCTCGACGATGGCAGAAGGCCAAACCTCGGTGGCTGATGATGTAAACAAAGGGTTAAATAGTATTCAGCATGTAGGCAGCGCGAATAGTGATTACGCAAAAGAAGTGGTTGATAACTGTGACGCTCTGGTTCAGCAAATAAAAGAAATGCAAATGCAGCTGCGCCGTTATCACTTTTAAGTGACAACGCAGTAATGTATGGGGCGGAAACTTGCGTCTCAATAAATCGTTGGGAACTTCTTACATTCAGAGCATTAAAATAAAGGTACGGTAAAGCCAGCCTCGTCTTTACTATTTAATAAATAACGCCAAAAAGAGCGCCTGATGTGCGCTCTTTTTTTGTGCATAAAACGGTAATATGCACCACGATAAACCATTTAAATGTTTCAATTTTGAAACATTTTAGATATGTGACAAATCAACTTTCCCTGTACCAAGGTTCAGTAGAGTTAATAAACAAGTAAACTTATTTTAAACGCTTAAGTTTATGAATTTATTGAAGTGTGACGTTTATATTATTATTTTCGTTAACTGCTTGCTGTGTATACGTATGTATATGAATTTATACCTTCCTTATACAAAAAGCGGAAAGCAAAATGATTAATGAGGGTAACACACAAAAGTACACGCTGAGAAAATCAGCAAAAGTGATTAATGCACTATTAGCCGGGGCATTATCATTCGGCGTAATATCGCTAAACGCAGGTGCAGATACGCTATGGCAAGAAGATTTCGAAGCCAGTGAGCTGCAAGGCAAGGGCGCCACTGGCCCCATCGAAATAGGAACTAATGTCACTATTGAAGATGTAAGTCGCTGGTCAATTGATGTTTCCACGGGTGAATTAACGGCAACCTCAGACTGGTTTCGCGTAGCAAATGGCGCAATGCAAGCGCGTGATGTTGATGGCGAAGTGGTGTGGCAAAGTGAGTCTATAGACATAACCGGTCAGGGTGACATTACTATCGACGCTTTGTTATCTAAAAGCGGGACCATGGAAGAGGCTGACTATATTGACGTTTTCTATTCCATCGACGGTGGGGCGTTTGAACTTATTGCGCCTATCGCTGGTAGTGACCACACAGTAAAAGACGATTTTGGGAACGGCAACGTTTCGGCTGCTATTGGCAGCGGGAGCAGCCTTGTTCTTAAAGTTGCTATGGCAAACAACGCAGGATCCGAATATCTAAACCTTGAAAGCATTTCAGTTAGCTCGTCTGGGGCGACAGACGGCGGCGATACACCTGACGAAGGCGGTGAACCTTCAGGCGAACTGCTTTTCTTAAGCGGCACCTGTTTTAACTGTCCAGATCTAGAGGCGATTAATTTAGCGAGCGACTTTGTTGCTTCAGACTATTACGCCACGCTCGATACGGCCATAGCCAATGGTGAAAGTGCACAAACATTAAAAGAAACAACGCACGCAATCATTGAAAATGGCCATCGTACGCTATCGTATTCAGAGGTGTGGACCGCGTTAACTTACACTGATGAAGACCCTTCAAATACTGAAAACGTCATTTTGTTTTACAAGGGCATATCGCAAGATAAATTTACTAACGGAAGCGGTAGTCAAAGTACTAACCAAGACAATTGGAACCGCGAGCACGTTTGGGCGAAAAGTCATGGCTTCTCAAGCACAAGTCTAACGGCTTATAGCGACATCCTGCACCTACGTCCTACTGACATTTCAGTTAACAGCTCACGCGGGAATCTAGATTTTGACTTCAGCGATAGCGCACTTTCCGAAGCGCCAGCAAACCGCGTAGACAGTGACTCGTTTGAACCACGTGACGCGGTAAAAGGTGACGTTGCTCGCTCCATGCTTTACATGGATGTGCGATACGATGGCAATACCGCGGGTGATACGGAAGAAGACTTAGTCTTGCTAAATCGCTTAACCACAACTGACGAAGCGGCCTTCGGCAAGCTTTGTGTTCTGCTTCAGTGGCATGAAAGCGACCCAGTAGATGATTTTGAGCGTCGTCGTAACGAACGCGTTTTTGAGTTCCAAGGTAACCGTAACCCGTTTATTGACAAGCCGGAACTGGCCTCGCTTATCTTCAACGAAAGCTGCGATGGCACAGGCGGAGACTCGGGCGGTGACACAGGTGGCGATACCGGCGGTGAAACAGGAGGCGACACACCACCATCAACCAATAGCGTTTACATTTCAGAGTATATCGAGGGTGGTAGCTTTAACAAAGCGATAGAGCTTTTCAACAGTTCGACTCAGCCTGTAAGCCTATCTGGCTATGAGTTGGTACTACTTTCAAACGGCGATACCGCCGATGCAGACCGTAAAGTTTTAGCGCTAGAAGGCGAAATTCCTGCAGGTGGTGTGGCAACCTTTGCTCATGCAGATGCCGATGCCTTACTGACAAGTGGTTCTACCCTTAGCAGCTTCGTAATAAATTTTAACGGCGACGATTACGTTGAGTTGGTATACAACGGCCAAGTGGTAGACGCACTAGGTACTTACGGCGTTAGGACTAATTGGGGTAAAGACGTCACGTTAGTGCGTAAGAGTTCCGTGACAGGCGGAAACGCTAACCGAAACCCTGCTTTTACTACTGATGAGTGGGATAGCTTTCCTAAGGATACGCTAAGTAATTTTGGTTCCCATAACGGTTCAGTAAGTGAACCTACTGACCCAACCGACCCAACCGACCCAACGGATCCCATCGCTGAAGTGGTACTCATCAGCGCAATTCAAGGCGACGGCGAGGAGTCTGCACTTATTGGCAGTGATGTCATTGTTGAAGCGGTCGTCACAAAAGTGGTGCCTGATATGAGCGGGTTTTTCGTTCAGGAAGAAGCAGCTGATTCGGATGACAATACATCAACATCTGAGGGTGTGTTTGTTTACGCAGGTTCATTTAGCCTACCTGTAGCGGGCGATGCGGTGCGTTTACAAGGTACAGTAGGTGAGCGCTTTGGTGTAACTCAAATCGCTTTATCTGCGGATGTAGAGGTGACTGGCGCAGGTGACAGTATAGTCTACACCTCGATTGCTATGCCGTTTTCTTCAGATACCAATCTTGAAGCGCTAGAGGGTATGCAAATTAGCTTTGAGCAAACCCTTAAAGTCTCTGATATCTATAATCTTGGTCGCTACGGGCAGTTCAATGTGTCGTCTCAGCGCTTAATGATTCCTACCAACCAGTTTGTAGCAGGTTCAGCAGAAGCGTTGGCGCTAGCGGAAATTAATGCACGAAACACCTTATTGGTTGATGACGGGAAAACATCACAGAATTTGGATGGTATTCCGTTCCCTGTTGGCGGATTATCGCATAACAACCCACTGCGTTTGGGAGACAGTGTTGAGGCCTTAGAAGGTGTATTACATTATGCCTTTGGTGCTTACAACCTCATCCCTGTTGGTGATATTCAAACCGTGCGCACTAACCCACGAATTGCTGCACCACAGCTAAATGCTATCGGTGATGTAAAAGTGGCTAGCTTTAATGTGCTCAATTACTTCAATGGCCCGGAATTCCCGACCTCTCGCGGCGCAGATTCAGTTGCTGAATTCGAACGACAGAAAGCGAAAACCATTGCTGCTATTGTAGCGATGAATGCCGATGTACTTGGCCTTGTTGAAATTGAAAACGATGGTTATAGCAGTGAATCGGCGATTGCGACATTAGTTGACAGCGTTAACGCTGAACTAGGCAGCGATGAGTACAGCTATGTTGCATTAGAGTCTCAGCTAGGCGGTGATGAAATTGCTGTAGGTATTATCTATAAACCAGCAGTAGTTTCACTTCAGGGTAACCCTGTTACTTCATCTAGCGCACCGTTTGACTATGGTAACCGTCAGCCGCTATTACAAAGCTTTAGTGTGAACAGCAATGGCGAAGACTTTACCTTAGCGATAAACCACTTTAAGTCGAAAGGAAGCTGTGGCAGTGCTATGGGTAACAATGCCGATTTAGGTGACGGCCAAGGCTGCTGGAACGAACTGCGTACTCAAGCAGCACAAGGCATTATTTCACTTGTTGAGCAAAACAGCGATATTTTGTCTGACCGCGTTATCGTAATGGGTGATTTAAATGCCTATGCGAAGGAAGAGCCTATCCTTGCGCTTGAAGAGGCTGGCTACAGTAACTTAGTTAACTTCTTTGATGGCGATAGTGCTTATTCGTATAGCTTCGGCGGCGAAATGGGTTATCTCGACCACGCTTTATCAAGTCCATCGTTAACTGAATATGTGGTAGATGCAACGGTATGGCACATCAATGCCGATGAACCTCGTGTATTCGACTATAACGTTGAATTCAAATCAGAAACTCAGCTTTCTAGTTACTACCGCGCCGATGCATATCGCTCGTCAGATCATGACCCGGTAGTGGTAGTGCTAAACTTCCCAGAAGAAGTGATAGTTGGAGATTTTGATGGTGATAACGATGTCGATTACAACGATATCATGGCCTTCTATCAACTGTTTTTACAAGGGCAAGCGACGGCTGAAAGCTACGATTTTAACGGCGACGGCCAAATCAGCTTCTTCGATATTCAAGCATTAATGGCGATGTGTACACGCGCTAACTGTGCAATTTAATTTTAGGAAAATAACAATGAAAAAATTCTTTTTACTAATAATGGCTGTCGCTACTTTCAACGCAAACGCAGCACTAATTTCGATTACAACAGATAAAGATACTTATAACGTTGGCGAAACGATTACAGCAACGGTGAGTGCTTCTGGTTTGTCATTAAATGGCGTTCAAACATACTTCTTCGGGTATGACATATCCGTTTTGTTTGATTCTCTGTTTGTAAGTTTAGACCCAACTACAGTTATGGACTTAGGCGCTATTGGTACGCCACTTTTTGGGCCTTTTAATGATTCTTCAGCTAATTCAGCGTCACTAAGTAGTGCTACATTTGCGCCTGTTGACCTTTTTCAAAATGGCAAAGCTGAGGTAGACATTTTCTCTTTTGTTTTAGTTGCGCTAAGTAGCGGAATGGTCGACCTTTCATTTTCTGAAGCTCAATTATCAGATCTTTTTGGAAATAATATTGTTGATAATGCTCCCCAAGGCACAAGCTTCACTGTCGCTCAAGTACCTGCACCAGGTACCTTTGCGCTATCTCTTTTAGCTCTAGGCGGTATGGTTTTCGCACGCAAACGTGCAAAGCAGTAAACCTTAAATACTTAAAAGCTAAGCCCAGCCAAGTGCTGGGCTTTTTTATTTCTTTTGCTATTTACATGCGGCTTTAAATGAACCACACTGAATAAAATTACAATAAGTGCGCACCATGTTAGAAACTATTTCTTTTTCTCAACGTCAGCGACTGGCGTATATCGATTTTTGCCTATTGTTTAAAGGGGCTATACATCGACAGGACTTAATAAATCGCTTTGAAGTCGGGTTATCGGCCGGTTCTCGCGACTTTACGCTCTACAAAGAACTAGCGCCCGATAACTTAATCTACGATCCAAGGGAAAAGCGTTACTTTCAAACAGAAAACTTTATTCCAGTTTTCGAGCACGATGCCAAACGTACCTTGGTAAAGCTTGCCAACGACATATCAGACGGGTTTGATGCCATTGGCGATTTGCACTTTCCGGTAGAAAGTGCGTCTTCGCTGAACGTACCTGATATTTTTGTGGTAGCGAAAGTAGTACAAGCCATAGTTAACAAAAAAGCGATGAGCGTTATTTACACGTCGTTATCTAGCGGCAGTGGCGCACGTGAACTTGTGCCCCATAGTATTATTGATAATGGTCAGCGATGGCATGTTCGCGCATTTGACAGAAAGTCGCAGAGCTTTCGAGACTTTGTATTAACCCGCATTAGCAAGGTAACGGTTAAAGCAGAGCCTGAAGTGCATGAGTGCATTGAGCAGGATGAAGAGTGGGGAAGGTTGATCCCTCTTGAGATTGTGCCTCACCCTAAAAACATTAAATTCCCTACCGCCATTGAGCTTGATTATGCGATGGAAGAAGGCGTACTCACCTTAGAAGTGCGCGCCGCTATGGCGGGCTATTTATTGAGGCGCTGGAATGTAGACTGTACCAAGCATGCAAGTTTGCGTTCAGGTGAATATCAACTTTGGCTTAAAAACCGCCAAAGCCTTGCTGATACGGATAATCTTGCTATTGCGCCAGGGTATACTGCAGAACAAGCTGCCTATACGGCATAGCAGGCCTCGGGGTATGAGTAACGACTATCCGTGCACTCCATGCCCCTTAGCTTGCTAAGTGTTTTCTAATACAAGATAAAAGGGTGTCTTTGTCTATTGGCTTCGCCATAAAGTCAGTCATTCCCGCGGCCAAACACTCTTCTTTATCTTCTGCAAACGCATTAGCCGTAAGGGCCACTATTTGGCGTTGTAATATCCAAAGCGTTCCGCAAAATAGAAGACGCTTCGATGCCGCCCATTATGGGCATATTACAATCCATTAAAATGAGATCGAAGTTATGGCGTTTAACCACGTCAATGGCATCTTTACCATTTTTGACGTGCAGAAACTTATAGCCTTCAGACTGCATGATCGTTTTAACAATTTCAGCGTTAATTTCGTTATCTTCTGCAAGTAAAATACGTTTCTTTTTGTTAGCTGCTGCGGTATCGGTAGTTACCTGAGGCGTTGTATCAACAAGCTTATTTAGGTCGTGTTCTAGCTCTCTACGATTAATCGGTTTCACGTGAGTTCGCCAAATTAGCCCGATTATTTCATCGTCGCTTTCCTCTTCTAATCTTTCGAGCTCCGCAGATATTAAAATAACCTTCGGAAATGGTTTGGGGTTTAATGTCTTTAATTGTTTGAGTAAATCAACACCGCTCATTTCCGGCATGGATAAATCCAAAATGATAACGTCAAAACTTAACGGAGTGTCTGACAGAAACGCTTTTGCACTACCGTAGCATTTAGATCTGATAGACATTGCATTGACCACGTGCTCAAAATATTCGCGACTGGTCTGCAAATCATCTACAACAGCGCAGCGCACGGAAGAACCTGGCTGTACGGTTATCTCAGGCAGGTGGCACTCTTTTGCGGCCATTGTAAAACTAAACGTGCTGCCTTGACCGATAAATGAGGTGACAGTGATATCGCCATTCATTAATTGAGCAAGTTGTTTTGCGATGCTTAAACCTAGCCCGGTACCGCCAAAGTCTCGGGTTGTCGTTTTGTCTGCTTGTTCAAATTTTCTAAAAATATTGTCTAGTTTCGATGACGCTATACCTATACCCGTATCGATGACATCAAAGGACAAGAAGTTGCCGTTTGGATGTTTGGTATATCGCACTTTAAGCTTTACCGAACCACGTTCGGTAAACTTAATAGCGTTGTTCAATAAGTTATGTAAGATTTGCGAAATCCGCGTTATATCACCTTCCACGACATGTGGTAAATCTGGGTCTTTCAAATAGATAAATTCAAGACCTTTTCGTTGACAGTACACACGTTGTAGTGACACCACGTCATCGAGTATCTGCAACAAGTCTACTGGTGCTTGCTCTATTTTTATTTTGCCCGCTTCAATTTTAGATACATCTAATATGTCGTTGATCAGTACCAGCAGTTGACGCCCCGCTGTTTTGGCTTTTTTTAGATAGATACTACTTTTTTCAGGGTTATCAATGGCTAGCTCTATCATGCCGAACAGCCCATTCATCGGGGTACGAAGTTCGTGGCTCATGCTAGAAAGAAACTCAGATTTTGCTTTACTTGCTTTTCGTGCTTTTTCAGCCGTTTCTTCTGCTTCTGCCTTCAAACGCGTAAGTTTCGAAAATGCCTGTTTTACGGTTTGTTCCATGGGGGAAAAGATAAAAACCGCTTCTATGCAAAGCAGTGCTAGCGTGGCTAACCATAAGTAAAACTCTATGGATAAGACCGTATCTACTTGGTTCGACGCATCTTGCTCGAAAAGCGTTACCACGTAATCGAGTTGCTTCAATAATTCGGTGAGTGCCTGAATATCTAACGGCGCAATGGTTTGACAATCGGTGGCTGTTAAAGCGCGTTCGACATTTTTGATGTACTGGTTAACGCTTCTATCTAATTTCCCCTCGACGAAATATATATCGAATATTGGAAGGGGAAGGTTGTTTTTCGAGACTAGCTGCTGGTGGTTTGCTTTAAATTGTGCCAGTGCTTGTTCTAGATACTCCCGCTCCGGGCCGCTGCTACACGTTTCGCCGGTAGATAGCATTAGCGCTATACGCTGAGAAAGCATACGCTGTTGACCCGCAACATTAATATTCTCAGCATCTTGTTTTTGCTCGCTAATCAAGTCGTGCATCACTATAAATGAAAGCGTGACAAGTGTAGCTATAAGCACGAGGGCAGCGATGTAACGGACACGTATAGACATAAAAGTAAGTTTGGCGCAGTGGTAACTAAAAGATAATAGATACCAAGTAGTTACGCAATGTAACTACTAAACTAAATAAAAGGTTCCCCTTTTAACTCCAATATCGTGGTTAGCAATAAAAAATTCACAAACTGACCGAATGGTTCAGCTTTATTGAATGTCTATTCAATAACCTCAGTAACCTCGCTGGCTGCAAAGGCATTTTTCTTCACGATTTTCTATTTTTCTATCGGGCTGTCAACAAATCGTCATTTTCGTGTCAAGACTATGTCACTGAAGTGTCACAAATGTCATCCACACTTTTGGCCGCTAAGACCGTTTACAGAGGTAAGTCTTCTGCTTTCCTCCACTCAAATTAGAAAACAAATATAAGCAAGGAACCATAATGAAAAGCGAAACTCTTCGTGGGATAAAGTATTCAGCGATTGCATTAGCGGTAACAGTGGGTATATCAGCCTGTTCACTGGAAGGTGATGACGGTGAAGACGGCGCACAAGGCGCTCAAGGCCCAGTAGGTGAGCAAGGCCCAGTAGGCGAACAAGGTCCAGTAGGCGAACAAGGCCCAGAAGGCGATACTGCGGGAACGCTTACCCGTATTGCTACGGTGCCCCTTGGCGCAGAAGTAACGGGTATTTTTCTCACTGACGAAGGCGATTTGTTTTTTAACGTACAGCACCCGTCGGGCACGAATGCGGCAACAACAAGTGTAAACGAAATGCCAATCAACACGGGTACGGTAGGAGTGTTAGCAGGCGCAAATTTCAACAATTTACCCGTTACTTTACCCAACTCTCCAGTACCTAGCTCTGACGAAGAAAAAGAGTTGGTGGTTTCTGCCATTGGTCAATACCAGGTACTCGGCCAAACAGGCGACACTTTTGGTACAGATTTACCTGAAGGCCTTGGCCACATCTACACCCTTGATGGCGAAGAGTTAGTGCTTGAAAACGATATGCCAGACTTCAATGGCTTCATTTCAACAGCAGAAGGTGAGGGTTACCTTTTTTCTAACTGGGAAGAGCTTCCCGGTGGCATGAGCCGCATGAAGGTAGAAAAAGATGAATTTGGCATGTGGGAAGTTACAGAAGCTATGATGCTAGACTTTTCGCCAGTATGGGGCACTGCGGCAAACTGCTTTGGTTCTATGTCGCCTTGGGGCACGCCACTTACCTCGGAGGAGTGGGTCGTTAACTCTTCTGTAGATTCAACCACATCACCTAGCTGGAACAACCCTGAAGCGGTATCAACTGACGCTCGCTTAGGTCGTATGTGGCAGATGACCGCGCCTGATGCGCCAAACCCATACAACTACGGTTATATCGCAGAGGTGACCGATCCGCTTGCCGACGAGCCAGTAATTGTTAAGCATTTTGCCATGGGTCGCTACGAGCATGAAAACTCAACGGTGATGCCCGATGGAAAAACGGTTTATCTTTCACAAGATGATACCGGCGGCGTGCTGTTCAAATTTGTAGCAGACACAGCAGAAGACTTATCAGCTGGTACGCTTTACGGCGCCAAACTTACCCAAGATGCGGGTCAAAACGACCCAGCGACAACGGGCTTCGCTGTTGAGTGGGTTGAATTGGCAAGTGGCGATAATATGACAATTCGCGCGTGGATTGACGAATACAACGGTAATGGAACGGACGACTACGTGGACGGCCAAAGCTCGTATATCACCATGGCTGACGTTCAAGCATGGGCAGACGGCGATGCGACTTACCCGACAGTAGAAGAAGGTGGTTCAAGCGTAACCGCGGGAGAACCAATGGATAACCGTGTCGCTTTCCTTGAAAGCCGCGCCGCAGCGCGACTTAAAGGCGCAACGGCAGAGTGGAGAAAGCTTGAAGGTATCTCTATTAACCAGAAGCGCGCAAAAGAAGCGGTTGAAGGTGTTGATACCATTGAAGGTGAAGTCGTGGAAAATGCTTACCTATATATCGGTATAGCAGATATCGACAACACGATGGTTGACGGTGAAGGCGACATGCAGCTATCAGCCCGGGTAAAAGACTGCGGTGGTGTATACCGCGCTAAGCTTGAAGCAGGCTATAACATTACGCGTATTGAACCTGTTGTAATGGGCGGTACTTACCGTTCAAGCCTAACTGGTGCAGAGCGTTGTGACGTTGAGCAGCTTTCTCAACCAGATAACGTTGTAGTCATGAACGACGGCCGTATTCTTATCGGTGAAGACGGTTTCCAAGAAAACAACACGCTATGGATGTATGAACCAGCAGATAAGTAAGTTTTCTTTTTAATTTAAAATACGCCGGGTGTTTACGCGCCCGGCTTTTTTCCGTTGTGACGATTATGAAAATACTAAAAATAATTCCAGGTGCAGGCATTCTGCTTTCACTACTTATCAGTGCAGGATGCACTGAAAGCACAAGTGCTGATTTAAGCAATCAATCAAATACCGGAGTAAGCGCAAGTACTTACTCTGCCAATGGAGACGGGCCTTCATCGGCTCAAACAGATGCCGATAACGCACATTCCTACCCATACCGAGAAGGGGACGATATTCCCGCTCTTGCGTATATTGAGCATAATGAAGTGTATAACCCTGAATCGGTGATCCCTCCCCAGTGCTATACCAAAACAGAAGGCGTAAATAACCCTTGTTACGCATGTCACCAAAGTTACGATTCGATAGAGAAGCGCCCTAATCAAATGGGTGATGGTACGCTACAGGGTAATTATGAATTTTCCGATGTGGGGTTAACGAATAGCTGGAAGAACCTGTTTATTGACCGTACGTCGCTTATAGCGGGTATTGACGACGCAACGATCAAAAAATATGTAAAAGAAGATAATTATACGGCGTCGTTAGAAAAAGATGTCATGCCTGATTATATGCGCATTGAAAACCTCAGTTCTGCTGACAACGCGTTTGATAAAGACGGCTTCGCGAAAGATGGAAGCGGGTGGGTGTCTTACAATTACAAGCCTTTCCCAAGTACGTTTTGGCCGACTAATGGTTCGACAGGCGACGCCATGATCAGGCTTCCTGATGACTTTCAAACGCTAAATGGGGAGTACAACAAGGCTATCTATACATTGAACCTAAGCTTGGTTGAAATGGCGCTTAAAGAGCTTGATACATTAACTGTAGCGCCGGTCAATGAATTAGTACTGAACATTGACGTAAACCAAGACGGTAAGCTCACAAAATCAGTGACTGAAATTGCCCGTTCCTCTCATTATGTTGGCGATGCAAGAGCAGTTCCGCTCGCCCATATGCTTTACCCTGAAGGCACAGAATTCTTACATACCGTGCGCTATATCGGTGTCGATGAAGATGGCACTATATACAATGCACCGCGTATGAAAGAAGTACGCTACATGAAAAAGCACATGTTTAGAAGCCGTGAGAGCCTCGCTTCTGCCTATTATGCTGAGGCAAAAGATAAGCACTTTGAGAAGCTGCCTCAAACCCGTTATTTAGGTGAAAAAGGTATTGATAATGGCTTTGGCTGGACCATCAATGGTTTCATCGAAAACGAACAGGGCGAGCTTCGGGCCCAACACGACCAAGAACTCGCGTTTTGTAATGGCTGTCACAAGACTGTGGGCTCTACCTTCGATCAAACTTTCTCCTTTGCTCGAAAAGTACCAGGCCAAGCAGGGTGGGGTTACATTAACCTTAAAGAAATTGAAGACGTGCCGAATATCAATGAAGAAAAAGGTGAGTTTTTGACGTATATGGAGCGGGTCGGTGGTGGTGATGAATTCCGTCAAAACGGCGAGATGCTTGCTAAATGGTTTGATGAAAAAGGCATGGTGAAAGTCGAAGAAGTACAGCGTGCCAAATCAGTGTACGACATCATTACGCCTTCACCAGAGCGCGCTTATGCGCTTAATAAAGCCTATTTAACTATCGTGAAAGAGCAAAGCTATTTGTTTGGTCGTGACGCAACGCTCACTGAAGCGACGAATGTACTCAGCACGATAGATGCAGAGCAGCCCCCGCTTAAGCCTGAACACCGTTTTAAGTGGGATATGCGCCTTAACTGGCAAGCTGAAGCGCCTAGCGCTATCGCAGAAACGCGATAGCGCTTAAAGTTCAGTCTGAAAATGAGCGTTTGCTCGTGAACTAAAGTGTGTTCGCGGGCAAAATTTCAAATTGGATAGGCTTATACCTGAAGTTGTTCGATTCACCGGCTGAGCATGCGGTAAGACCTACAATCATATCCATTTTCGCTTCAAATACGGTATAGTCGCCAGCTTTACTTTTCGGTGGTAACACGGCAATTTTCCCTGCACTGTCTACCTCTACATTCATAAACGTATTGAAGGTAGTACACACATGATGTTCAGGAATATCGAACTCTGAGAACGCTGCAACGAGGTTACCGTGACAGCCTGGCACAGGTGCTTCATCTGGGTAAAAGTGTTTGAACGTGTCAACGCTGCAAGGGGTTAAAAGGAAATCGTGGTCCTCTACCGTGTCCTCTACAATTTCAAACATCACATTACTTCGATTCGAATAAAGTTTGCTGCTTTTTTTAAATTGAATACTTTCGTTGTAATCTAGGCTTCGACCCGAAGAAATAAACTCTTCTTTGTCATGCTCATTAAATGCATAAAGGTCGGCCACTTGTTCCCCTTCTGGGTCGATTACTTTCAGCAGTTCGCCTTTTTTAATCGTAAATGCTGTGCCGCTTCTTGGCTGAATTGTTTGTCTCATACTGGACCTTTTTGTCTTTATGAAGATTGATGTTTTACCTGTTTAAACGGGCATTCCCAATTTTCTGAATGTTTCTTTCCACTGTACTGGTAAACTTCTGAGCTATCGCCGTGGTTTGCTAACAACGTGTTTTTACTGCCGCAATAGGCGACGTCGCGCTTTCTAATATGATCTCTGAATGCTTCAAAGCGCTTTTGATCTCGCAATAGCTCAAACTGTTCGTGTAAGTTAAATACAATAGCGGGGTTGGAAAAGCGTCGACTTTTACGCGACGCATTTGGGTGTAAGCCGATAACGAAAAAACCTTTTCCGCCTAAACTTAAACTAAATTGCGCACTGTGTGGATCGCTGGAAACTTTACTATCCCAAGACTTTAAACAGGCATCCACTTCATGCAGGCGTTGTAGTTTTTCCCAGAGCACTTTATCAAATTCGCTCTCGCTAATCGTATCAGGCTGCTCAAAGGTAACAACAAGTGAAGAGTACATATCGCGCTTTAACGTAAACGTTTCTACGAATTTGTGGATGGACGCCAAAATGTCAGTTTCGTTGGAATCACAGCGAAAATCATCATACTGATTTATATGAATTTGTTGCTTAGTAAGCGCGCTTTTAGCCCCTACGCAGGGAAACTCATCGTCCCCCACGAAGGAGAGAAAACGGGCTTCTAAGTCCGGCTTTACTATAGACATTCCATATCTCCTTTCCTACGTGTTCAAGCCGTTGTGCTTAAAACCTCTTGGTTTTTAGCCGGCG
>CEVA01024108.1_pt1 | contig 27447 bp, 23 predicted proteins | sample 361521 | NCBI WGS metagenome assembly CEVA01 (sample SAMEA2622823, study PRJEB7988) | marine metagenome | isolation source: saline water (ENVO:00002010), including
ACCCTCGCCCAGCTTCGAGGTGTCGGGCAAACCCTCGTCACCCTTGCCCACCACCTGAACGACGCCACGCAGTCCATATCGGGTATCGCCCAACTCGCGAACACCGACCCCGACGACCCGGATCTCTCTGAGCAACTTCGGCAGGTCGCTATCCGCCAGACCGAAAAAATCAGTGCCGTTCTCCAGGCTTTGCAACAGGCGGTCGACAGCATGGAATTCAACACCGCCGACTACGCGGGTGAACCTGACCGCGTGCTCGACATCGAATCTGAATTAAGGCGACGGATCGACGAGATCGATTCGGCACAATAAAAAAACCGCCCCGACTCGGGACGGTTTCTCTCTCAGATTGACGTCTCGTCAGTCCAGGTCTTTCCGATCGACGAGCGTGGCCATGATTTCTGCCTCGGCTGCAACCCCGCCCTCCACCCTTGTCGTCGCCTTTACTTTTACGACTTTTCCCCGCTGCTGGGTCACCGCCGCCTCGATCATCAGCTGGTCTCCTGGTACCACTTGCCGCCGAAAACGAGCCTTGTCGATCCCCATGAAAAGCGGTACCTGACCCGCTCCTTCCTCCCCGATCATCAAAGCAGCGGTCTGAGCCATGGCCTCGACCAGCAGAACCCCCGGCATGGTGGGCCGGCCTGGAAAATGCCCTTGAAAGAATGGCTCGTTCGCAGTCACGTTCTTGACACCGACCGCCCGGACCCCCTGTTCAAGCTCCACTACCGCGTCGACCAACAGGAAAGGGTAGCGATGCGGAAGAATCCGTTGGATCGCCGCATTGTCCAGAATCACGTCCACTTATCGACCCGTTCGTGGGGTCCCTCCGGTCTGCCGCTCCAGCTCTTCCTTCGTTGCCTCCTCGAGGGCTTTCAGGACGAACTGCGTGAGGTTGTGGTTCTCATCAGCGAAAGCCAGTGCAGCTGTGTTCAGAACAAAGTCGTACCCTTTGTCTTTCGCGACCTCCGCAATGACCTCGTTGACCTGACCGATGATCGGCTGAAGCAGCTCTTGCGTCTTGCGCTGTAGCTTTCCGCCTTGACCGCTGACCTCCTCGAGAAACTGCTGAAGTTCAACTTCCTTCTTCTGAATCGACTGCTGCTCTTCCTTCTTCCGCTGCTCGCTCATGAGCAGGACCTGCCGTTCAAAACTGTCCTTCATCCCTTCCAGCTCATTCTGGGCCTTCCTGAACTCCCGGGTCAACTCCTCCTCGAATCGCTGAGCCTCTTTCTGCGCATCCTGGAATTTTTGGAAGTTCGTCGTGATAGCATCCGCGTCGATATAGGCGATCTTCTGGGCCGAGGCCCCGCCTATCAGCAGGCAAATTGCGATCAGAATCTTTGTGACTGTCTTGTGCATAGCATTCTCCTGTAAGGACGTCCGAACCCTGTCAGGCTCGACCTTTGGGCATCAGGCAGTGCTCATCGAGACTAGAATTGGGGTCCAAATTGAAAATGTGTCAACATCTGAGTGGGCAGCTTGTTCCCTGCCAGGTCTCTTCTGTCGAAACCCCAGCCGAAATCAAAGCCCATAATGCCCAGGAGCGGGGCAACGATACGGATCCCGAACCCAACCGATCGCTTCACGTCCAGCATACTGATCTTGGAGTGGTCGTCCCACGCATTTCCGGCATCGGCGAAGAGCAGAGCGTAAAACTGATTCTCCGCCAGAGGAATGCTGATCTCCGCATTGAACAGAAGCTGTGAAGTTCCTCCGATCGGTACGCCAGCGGAATTCAGCGGGCCGATAGACTGGTCCTCGTAGCCTCTCAGCATGGTCCTGTCGAAAAGCGACACCCCACCCGGGGTGTAGAGTTCGCTGAATGGAATGGGCTGAGTGCCGTACCCGATCACCATGCCCAGCGTTGTCTTCAAACTAATGGCCGTTTTCCAGAACAAAGGAAAATGGAAGCTGGTCGTGAAGTCATGTTTGTGAAAGTTGACGTTCCCGCCGAAGATCCCGCCCGCCACTTCTGGACGATAACTGAAGATGGTCCCCGTAGTCGCAAAGGTCGGAAGATCGCGGCTGTCCCGAGAGAACGAGAAGGAAACCGCGCTCGTCACGTTGTCACGGAGTGCTGGATCTCCGATTCGGGTGGAATCGCGGAAGTTGATGAAGGAGACTTCTGAAAGACTGTAGCCAACCGAGACGTTCGAAAAGTCAGGCCACGACAGACGGCGACCGACCCTGACGGATCCACCCTGGCTGCGCTGGTCGAAATCCGCGAAGAACCTCTGGGTCGTACGGAACAGCTGCCCCGATAGACTCGTCGGTGTGTTGAACATCCAGGGTTCCGTGAACCCCAGGATGAAAGTCTCCCTCTGGGAACCGAATTCCCATTGAAAATTGAGGAGCTGTCCGTTTCCAAGGAAATTGGGGATCTGAAGACCGAGGGTTCCCACCAGGCCGTCCTGCTCGCTGAAACCAGCCCCGATCGAGGCTGTACCTGTCTGCTTCTCCTCCACCGAAACGATCAGATCGATCTCGGACGTAGCTTCGTTTGTGCTGATGTCCGGTTCCACGTTGTTGAAGAAGTTCAACTGCATCAGGTTCCGGACGCTCCGCTCGACTTTGGAACGCTGGAAGGTGTCACCCGGCTGGATCCAGAGCTCCCGGCGGATCACACGATCCTTTGTCTTCGTGTTTCCGGCGATGACCACTTCCCGGACCGTCCAGGGATCATTTTCGATCACTGAATAGTGGAGATCGACAACGTTGTCGCCCGCAGGCTTTTCTTTCCTGGAAACGAAGGCACCGATGTAGCCGATGTTCATGTATGCGTTGCGCACTTCCTCGAGGGATTTATCGATTCGCTCGGTGCTGTAGACATCCCCCTCTTTCGAAACGATCAATTCGTCGAACACAAAGTCAGGCAGACTCTCGTTCCCCTCCCAGGTTACATCCCCGACCTTGAACAGGGGCCCCTCTTCTATCCGGATGTCGATGAACAGGTCACGCCCCTCCGCATCAAAATAGAGGCTGTCGCTGACGACCCGTGCCTGTCTGTAGCCGTTCTCCCGGTAGAATGCGAGAACCTTCTCCTTGTCTTCATCGTAGAGGTCGGCATCGTACTTGCCTCCCCCGAACCACCAGCCGTCCTGTTTGGTCTCTTTCATCTGCTTGCGAAGTTTTCGGTTGGAGAACGTCTCGTTCCCCTTGAACGTGATCCTCTTCAGGTTGACCTTGGGCCCTTCCTTGATACGAAAGGTAAGAGGGACACGCCCCTCGTCGTCCGTTCGACCGATCTCGGCAGACACCTGAACGAGATTGTGGCCCTTTTCGTGATACGCGTCCCGGATGGCCTGTTCGGCCCGAACCCTCGCCTGAGGCCGAAGCACTTCGCCTCGAATGAATCCGGCCGTTTTCCGAAGATTCTTGTCCTTGATGGCCTTGTTGCCCTCGAACTCGACTTCTCCAAGCCGAGGGTATTCCCGAATGGCGAAAATCACGGCCACTCCCCCATCGGCCTCCTCCACGAACACCTTGATGTGCTCGAACAACCCAACGCTGAACAGATTTCGGATTGCGGTCGCCGGATGGTCGGGCTGCAGACGCTGGTCGATATCGAGCCCGCTTTGGAATCGAACCAGCGATGCCTCAGTGATATCGTTGCCCTCGACACGAATCTCCTTGATCAAAGGGCGTGGCGGGGCTTCTGTCTGTCCCCGGGCGGACGAACTCACCAGAAACACAGACAGCAAAGCGATAATCATCGTGTTACGTTGGGTCATACATACTCGCGGCCGACGTTTGAATTCACTTATTTCGGAATACGCACGGCCTGCCAAAAGGTCCCCGCGTGAACGTCACGGAAAACGGGCCCGGAGAACGGTCACCGGGCCCGTCGAATTCGACTCACAGAAAGTAGATCAGACCTTATCCCGATCTACCACTTCTGCATCTACGTCAGCGGTTTCATCGCTGAAGTGGAGGTTCTTGCCCTTTTTCGAAATCCGGATCTTGCTGCCCTCACGGAACCGGCCCATCAGGATTTCTTCAGCCAGAGGGTCTTCTACCAGCTTCTGGATCGTGCGTTTGAGTTGTCTTGCACCGTAAGTGGGGTCAAAGCCCTTCTCCGCCACAAGCGCTTTTGCGCCGGGGGTCAGGCTTAGAGACATGCCACGTTCTTCGACCCGCTCCAGCACCGCTACAAGCATGATATCGACGATCTGTATGATGTCTTTGCGATCGAGCGGGTTGAAAATGACCGTTTCATCCAGTCGGTTGATGAATTCAGGGCTGAAGGCCTTCTTAACCTCTTCGTTGATGCGCTGCTCCATCCGTTCCTTTAGCGACTTCTTGTCGGATGCCTGGAAACCCAGGCCTCCTGATTTCGCGATATCCTTCGTCCCCAGGTTCGAGGTCATGATGAGGATCGTGTTCTTGAAGTTGACCTTCCGACCGAAACTATCGGTCAAACGCCCCTCGTCCAGCAGTTGGAGCAATAGATTGAAGACATCCGGATGCGCTTTTTCGATTTCATCAAGTAACACGACCGAATAAGGTCGGCGACGCACCTTCTCCGTAAGCTGGCCCCCCTCCTCGTAACCAATGTAGCCCGGAGGCGCTCCAACAAGCCTCGAAATCGCGAATTTCTCCATGTAATCTGACATGTCAACCGTGATCAGTGCATCGTCATCGTCGAACAGATATCGTGCCAGCGACTGTGCAAGGTGGGTCTTCCCGATGCCGGTAGGTCCCAAGAACATGAACGTTCCGATCGGGCGGTTTGGATCCTTTAGACCCGCCCGGGTCCTGCGAATCGAGCGACACACGGTCTTGAGCGCCTCCTCCTGGCCGACGACCTGCTCCTTGAGCTCGTCCTCCATTCGCAGAAGTTTTTCCGATTCGGCCTCAGCCAGACGGAATACGGGGATACCCGTCATGCTCGCGATGACCTCAGCGATTTTCTCCTCGTCCACCTCGACCACTTCGTCCTTGACCTTACGGTCCCACGTCTTCCGCTTGTCTTCCAGAAGAGCTTTTTTCGATCGCTCCTGATCGCGCAGTTTGGCCGCTTCTTCGAATTGTTGCTTGTCGGCAGCCGTATCCTTGTCGCGGGTGATTTTCTCGATTTCCAACTCGAGTTCTTTAATCTCTTCAGGCGGATTCAGTCGGGCAAGTCGCACCCTCGACCCGGTCTCATCGATTACGTCGATGGCCTTGTCGGGCAGGTGTCGGTCTGTGATGTAGCGGTCGGCCAGCCGGACCGATGCTTCGATCGCCGCCTCTGTATACTGAACCTTGTGGTGCACTTCATAGCTCGTCTTGAGCCCCTTGAGGATTTCGATCGTATCCTCAGGTGAGGGGGCGTCCACCAGAATCGTCTGAAAGCGTCGCTCAAGGGCTCCGTCTTTCTCGATGTGTTTCCTGTACTCGTCGAGCGTGGTCGCACCGATACACTGCAACTCACCCCGCGAAAGCGCGGGCTTGAACATGTTCGAGGCATCCAGAGTTCCCTCGGCCGAGCCGGCACCGACAATCGTGTGAAGCTCATCGATAAAGATCACAACGTCGGTACTCTGCTGAAGCTCATTCATGACCGCCTTGATGCGCTCCTCGAACTGTCCCCGATACTTCGTACCGGCCACGATGCCACCCATGTCGAGAGTCACCACACGTTTGTCGGCCAACACCTGCGGGACACGACGTTCGACGATACGCTGGGCAAGCCCTTCCACAATCGATGTCTTGCCGACCCCTGGCTCTCCGATCAGAACCGGGTTGTTCTTCTTGCGGCGACTGAGCACCTGGGACACACGTTCGATTTCGTCGTTTCGTCCGATGACCGGGTCCAGCTTGCCTTGCTTCGCAAGCTCGGTAAGATCCCGTCCAAAGTGATCGAGGAACGGTGTCTTGCTCTTTTTCTTTTCTCTTTTCCCGGTCGGCTTGCCTTGCAGCACGGCGATCACCTCTTCTTTCGCCGTTTTGTGATCGACCCCGAACGCGGATAGGATCTGCGCAGCGACCCCATCCTTGTCTTTCAAAAGCGCCAGCAGGAGGTGACAGGTCTTCACGAACTGGCTCTTCATTTCCTTGGCTTCGTTCGCCGCAATTTCGAGGATCTGTTTTGCCCGCGGCGTGAAGGGCACTTCGCCCATCGTCATCGATCCGCCCGACGAGGCCACATAGTCGTCAATGGATTGTTTGATGTTCTCCAGGTTGAGACCCAAGTTCTGCAGAACGGTGGTCGCCGAGCCCTTCCCCTCGCGAATGATTCCCAGCAGAAGATGCTCCGTCCCGATGTAATTGTGGCCGAGACGAGCGGCTTCCTCACGGGCCAGCTGCATAATTCGCTTCACACGGTCTGAGAACATGTTGTTCATCGTACGACTCCTCTTCGGACAAACCATTTAGAGGCCGTCAAATCGACCCACCTCGAATAATCCCCGATTTTCTCTCGATCTTCAAGATGCGGCTCAGTCATCATGCTACAAGCTGCGATCTAACCCGCTCAGCCCTCAGGACGTCCCGCTCGACGGGGGAAAGGGATCGGCCTGCCCTGAACTGTAAATGGGATGGCTTGGACTCGACCATCAGACGATTCAACGAGGCCAGGTCCACGTCATCCGCCATCTTCAGGTCGATGCCCAGACGAAGCGCGGAGGAGAAATTCATCAGTTCCTGCGACGTTAGCAAACGGGCGTTACGCAGGATTCCGAGGGCACGCCCCACCTTGTCTTCGATCTGTGTTTCCGCCTCACGGAGGAGGGTTTCGCGGGCGTTGATCTCACAGGCGATCAACTCATCGACCACACTCCGCAGGTCGTTCAGCAGGGCCTCTTCGGCCTTGCCCATCGTAAGCTGGTTGGAAATCTGATAGAGGTTCCCGGCCGAGGCCGTGCCCTCGCCATAGATGCCGCGCACCACGAACCCCATTTGGGCCACACCCCGGATAACCCGATCCATTTCACGGGTCAGCACGAGCCCCGGCAGGTGAATCAACACCGACGCCCTCAACCCGGTCCCAGCGTTCGTTGCGCACGCTGTAAGATAACCCCACCGGTCTGATTCGGCGAACTTCAGTCTATCGGCCAAGCCTGCTTCCAGCTTCCGAGCGGCAACCCAGGCCTCGTCCGGCTGGAATCCTGAGAGAATAGACTGAATTCGAAGGTGATCTTCCTCATTTACCATCACGCTGAGGCATTCACCCGGTTCTACCAAGACGCCACGCGCCCCCTTCTCTTCGGCCAATGCGGGGCTGATCAGATGTCGCTCCACCAGCAGCTGCCGTTCTAATTCGGTCAAGTCCGTGGTTCGGAAAAACACCATCGAAGGAGACGGCGCAGACGCCACGGCATCGACCACAGCCTGCTGCTCGGCCTCCGTGGCCCGGTTTGTGAACGGAATCTGATCTAAATTCCGAGCCAACCGGACCCGACTGCTGACCACCACAGTTGCGGACTGTCCGGACCCGTCGAGCCAGGTGGCGGTGTCTCCCGCCAGATCCTTGAACGTCAAGTATTCGCTGTTCCCGCGTGAAGCGCCCTACGCATCCGATCCCGTAGTTCTGCCGCTTCCTCGAATGCTTCCTGCTTGACCGCCTCCGTGAGCGCACGTTGCAGATCTTCCAGGTCAGGAGCAGCCACAACTGGGCTGTGGTCTCCGACACCCTGAACGCGATGAAACAGGCGGTCGAGGTGTGGCCCGAATGCCTCATAGCATTGCGCGCACCCGAACAGGCCGCTATTCTGAAAGTCGGCGAAGCTCTTGCCACACGAGGGGCACGAGACGGCGGGCGCCTTCTGCCCCTGTGTCATCGTCTTGATCGCGATCGCCACGCCGCCGGCCCCGTTCAGCGTCGACGCACACTCCGGACAGAGATGGGTGATCTTGTGATCCTCACCCACGACCTTCGTGATCACGACGGTCGCTTCGTGTGCCTGGCAATTCTGACAGGTCATTTCACTCCGGGCCCAGCAGCCCCCCCTCCAGACGAACCACGCGATCGGCCCTGGATGCCAACGTAGAATCGTGGGTCACCACCACAAAGGTCTGGCCGCGACCTCTCGCATAGGTGATCATCGCGTTGTGAAGCGCTTCGCTCCGTTCTCCATCGAGATTTCCAGAAGGCTCGTCGGCCAGAATCACCGTGGGTTCTGCCACCAGGGCACGAGCGAAGGCAACCCGTTGCCGCTCGCCCCCCGACAGTTCAGATGGGAGATGCGAACTCCGATCGTCCAGCCCGAGCTCTTCCAAAAGCGCCTGCGCCTTATCGTGGGCGCCCCCCCTGGGAAGGTCTCGAATCAGCAGTGGCATCATCACATTTTCGACGGCGGTGAATTCGGCGAGTAAGTGGTGAAACTGGAACACAAACCCGATGTGACGATTCCGAAAGTTCGCGAGCTCGCGATCGTTCAAATCCAATAGGGCCGTTGAAGCAATTGTGACAGACCCGCTGTCGGGCCTGTCCAGACCGCCCAACAGGTGTAGGAGCGTGCTCTTCCCAACACCCGACGGCCCCACGATCGCGACTATTTCCCCCTGGGCTACATCGAGGTCGGCTCCCCTCAAAACCTCGATCACGCTCTCCCCGACGTGAAATCGCTTACAGAGCCCGCGTGCTGAAATCACGCCGGAAGCCCCACGACTCTCAGATTTCCACCGCGTCTGCCGGGGTGTCCACACCCTCCTCGGGCCGCATCTGGGGGAACAGAATCACATCACGTATGGAGGCTGAATCGGTCAGCAACATTACCAGCCGGTCAATCCCGATTCCAAGTCCGCCTGTCGGCGGCATGCCGTACTCCATGGCTCTCACGTAGTCCTCATCCATCACGTGGGCCTCCGAGTCACCCCCCTCACGAAGAGCCGCCTGCTGATCGAACCGGTCCCGCTGATCGATTGGATCGTTCAGTTCGGAGAACGCATTGCCGATTTCTGCCCCGCACACGAAAGGCTCGAACCTTTCTGTCAAACCTTCCGTATCGCGATGACGTTTGGCCAGGGGTGACATGTCGACGGGGTAGTCCGTGACGAAAGTCGGCTGAATGAGCGTGGGCGCCACCGCTGCATCGAAGATCTCGTCGATCATCTTGCCCCGGGTCGCGCCAGGCTCAAGGTCGACCTCGTACCGGTCGCAGACTGCACGAAGATCGTCTTCGCTGGCTTGGGAGATGTCGATGTGAGCCGATTGGGCGATCCCCTCCTGCATGGAGAGTCGGCGCCAGGGAGGAGTAAGGTCTACTTCCTCGCCCTGGTAGGTGATCGTGAAGGATCCCGTCACCTCTTTTGCAACTGATGACACCAGCTCCTCGGCAATGGCCATCATGTCGCCGTAGTCTGCATATGCTTGGTAAAGTTCGAGGAGCGTAAACTCCGGATTGTGGGTCCGGTCGATCCCCTCATTACGGAAATCCTTGCAGATTTCGTAGACCCGATCGAATCCCCCGACGATCAGGCGCTTGAGATACAGTTCGTCCGAGATGCGGAGGAAGAGCGGCATGTCGAGAGCATTGTGGTGCGTCACAAAAGGTCTGGCCGCAGCTCCACCATAAAGTGGTTGCAGAGCGGGCGTCTCGACTTCTAGAAACGCCTTCTCATCCAGAAATCGACGAATCGCGGAAACGATGGCTGTTCGTTTCCTGAAAACATCCTGGACGTCCGGATTCAGGGCCAGGTCGACGTAGCGGCGCCGGTAGCGCAACTCCACATCGGCAAAAGCGTCGTGAACCACCCGTTCTCCGTCACGCATTTCTTCTTTGGGAACGGGGAGGGGTCGAATCGCCTTACTCAAGAGATCCAGTTGACGGACCTCGACGGTCATTTCGCCGGTACGCGTGAGAAACAGCGGACCCATGACGCCTACAAAATCGCCGATATCCAGCAAGCGCCAGAGGTCGAAGAGTCGCTCACCCACGACATCGAGTTTGACGTAGATTTGGAAACGACCCGAACCGTCTCTCAGATCCGCAAAGGCCGCCTTCCCGTGGCCACGGGTAACGACGAGCCTACCGCAGACCGAGACTTCGTCGCCCTCCTCTGCGAGTCGGTCGAAGTCCTCCCTGAGGGCGTCCATCGTATGTGACCGCTCGAATCGGTAAGGGTAGGGGTCGACCCCCATGTCCCGAATCCGCTCGAGCTTCTTCAGCCTCTGCTCGATGAGTTGCGATTCGGGCGTCGCAGTGCTCTGCTGACTCACCCGCGTTCTCCGTCGAAGCCTGCTAAATTGAGGAAAAGTTCTATAAGTATAGTGAATACTATGGTCACGGTCAATCCGACCGAAACTTATGGCTCACTTAGCTGTTGTATTCGTGTAGGAAGGCCGTAATAAACTCATCGATGTCGCCGTCCATGACGCCCTGGACATCTGAAGTTTCGACGCCCGTTCGAACATCCTTGACCATCTGGTGGGGCTGGAACACGTAGTTCCTGATCTGACTGCCCCATTCGATTTTCTTCTTCCCGCTCTCGAGCGCCGCTCGCTTTTCCTCTTCCTGCTCTTTGTAGTGCTGGTACAGCCTGGCCTTGAGGATCTTCATGGCCGAGTTCTTGTTCTTGTGCTGGCTTCGTTCATTCTGGCACTGAACCGTGATGCCGGTCGGAAGGTGCGTCATCCGCACTGCGGAGTCGGTCTTGTTCACGTGCTGCCCCCCGGCTCCACCAGCGCGGTAGGTATCGATCCTGACATCTTCAGGTTTGATTTCGACCTCGATGTCACCGGCCGCTTCGGGATAGACGAACACGGATGCGAAAGACGTGTGCCGGCGCTTGTTCGAGTCGAAGGGAGATATCCGCACGAGGCGGTGGACTCCGATTTCGGCCTTCAGGTATCCGAAGGCGTAGTCACCGGTCACCTCGATGGTTGCGCTCTTGAGACCCGCAGTCTCGCCAGGCTGAAGGTCGAGCACCTCCGCCTTCAGATCGTGGCGCTCTGCCCACCTCACGTACATTCGCATGAGAAGTTGCGCCCAGTCTTGGGCTTCGGTACCCCCGGCGCCGGGATGGATCGACAGGATCGCATTCAGCCGATCTTCACGCTCCCCCAGCATATGGCGCAACTCAAGGTCGCTGAGTTTACGCTCCGAGACCAACAGTTCCGCGTCGACCTCCGTGAGCGTTTCTTCATCATCCTCTTCCACGGCCAGCTGGCAGAGTTCTTCGACATCCGTAATCGTCTGATCGATCGAAGACCATCCATCCACCCAAGCCTTGTGCCCATTTACCTCGTCGATCGTCTCCCGGGCCTTCTCCTGGTCATCCCAGAAGGTGGCTGCCTCCATCAGCCGCTCCAGCTCGGAAATGCGGGCTCTACGTGAATCTAATTCAAAGATACCTCCCGAGGTGGTCCACTCTCTCTCGGCAGGATTGGATACGGGACTGAACGTCGACTGGCTGAATCTCGGAAGGCATTTTATTACCTCAGATCGACAACTTCGACGCCCTCGGGCGCCTCGAACTGGAATGTTTCGTCTTTGGTTCTCTTGTTTTCCTTCAGGTCAGTCAACACGTAGGTCGTCTCGTCGGAATTGATATTGCGATATTCGACCTTTCGCACCAGCCAAATTCTACGGTCGACCCAAAGCCGGACTCGATTAACGTAGGCGTCCGGCTCTATGGGGGTCAGGGTCAGCGCATGACAGCGCTTTCCGTCAACGCGATCCTCACCATCCAGAACCGGGTGAAATCGTTCGTCGTACCCCCCGAGCAGGATCAGATCGAACAGCAGCTTTTCGTAGCTCTGGTCCTGGTTAACCACGGCATAGTCGCTTAGCAAAGCCTGGGCATTCGAAGGATCGTAGCTCCACGCCCGCTCCCCATCGGTCACGACTGTCTGAACATCTGACTGAAGGAGGAATCGGTTGGGTTTCTGGACGACCAGGCGCCCCCGAATGATCTGAGTCTGATCGACAAGCTTCCAGTAATGACGCTTCTGGAAGTCTGCCTGAAGGGTCTTCAGTTTGTTGAACCGTTTCTGCAGATTTTGGATGACCTCAGCACCATCGAGCGCGAAGGCCCCCGGACTGCCCATAAGGAACAGAAAGAAGACGATGGGAGCAAACTTTCTCACGTTTCTTGAGCTTCCGTCTCCAGGAGAGCTTCGAGGTAATCCTCACCAACAAGAACGGGTCTGGCCTTGCTCGCCCCATCGGATGTCCCCACAATGCCGGCCCGCTCCAGTTCGTCCACAAGTCGGGCAGCCCTCGCATAACCAACCTTCATTCTTCTCTGAAGGAGAGATGCCGAGCCCTGCTGATGCAAGACCACCAGCTTGAGGGCTTCATCGAACCGCTCATCGCGGGCGTCTTCCTCGAAGTCGAAGTCGTTCATTCCCTTCCCGAAATCGACCGTATCCAGAGTCACCGACTGAGACGCTGCGAACTCGACGATTCGTTCAGTCTCTTCCGTTTCTATGTAAGCCCCCTGGGCCCTGATCGGTTCCGGTTTTCCGGATGGGAGGAAGAGCATGTCGCCGTTTCCGAGCAGCTTCTCCGCCCCGTTACAGTCCAGAATCGTTCTCGAATCCACTTTAGACGCAACGCGGAACGCTATGCGGGACGGGAAGTTAGCCTTGATCGTGCCTGTGATTACATTCACCGAGGGCCGTTGTGTGGCGATGATCAGGTGGATGCCCACGGCCCGTGCCATCTGGGCCAGACGGGCGAGGGAGTTTTCGATATCGGCCGGGGCTGTCATCATCAGGTCGGCAAGCTCATCGACCACGACGACCAGGTAAGGCAGTTTCTCTGGAAGCTCCTCCCGATCCTCGTCGGACTCGGCTTCTCTACGAAGGCGCTCCAGCTTCTTGTTGAAGTCAGCAATGTTCCTAACGCTGAACCGGGACATCGTCCGATACCGGTTCTCCATCTCCGCCACTGCCCATTTCAGTGCGTCGGCCGCCACCTTGGGGTCCGTGACCACCGGCGAAAAGAGGTGAGGAATCCCCTCGTAGACAGACAGCTCAAGCATTTTTGGGTCTACCATGATGAATCGGACTTCGTCTGGAGAGTTCCGGAACAGGATGCTGGCGATCAGAGAATTGATGCAGAACGATTTGCCGCTTCCCGTCGCGCCCGCGATCAATAGATGCGGCATCTTGGCTAGATCCGCCGACATGGGTTCGCCAGTCACGGTTTTTCCCAGACCCACCATCAAGTTGGCCTTCGTTCGTTGGAACGAAGGCGTATCGAGCACTTCGCGGAGATACACATACCGCGGAACAGGATTAGGCACTTCGATCCCGACTGCAGCCTTGCCCGGGATCGGAGCCATGATTCTGATGCTCCTAGCCTTCATCACCATAGCCAGGTCGTCTGCCAGGGTGACAATCCTCGAAACCTTCACCCCGGAAGGGGGCTGGACTTCGAAAGAGGTGATGACAGGGCCGGGATTCACCTGAACTACCCGGCCGTCAACTCCAAAGCTGCTCAGACTTTCCTCGAGCGTCTGGGCGCCGTCAAGCAGATAGTCTTTGTCCACCTCCTCGGAGTCGTGAGGTGGATCGGAGAGAAGGTCCAGACTCGGCATCTCGTAATCGAGTTCCGAGTTCCCCTGCTTGGGCTTAGAACTGCTTCCACCCCTTCGACTCTTCTTCGTTCGAACAATCCTGGGAGGGACCGTGGTAGATGGCTCAAGATCCGCGGGCGATGACGGCAACGTCGGAGGGGCGGGCTCGATCGGTGACTCGATCTCTGCTTCGGATGTGTCGATCTCCGGTTCGTCGAATGTTTCCTCGAAAGCCTCCTCAAACACCGGATCGCCACCGCCTGCATCGACCTCCTCGGCACTCATTGCCTCAGCTTCTTCCATCCTTCTGGCCTTCGCAATCTTCCGTCTGGCCCGAATCTCGGTCCCCCAATCCCACGCCCGCCAACCCTGAGTCCGTGTCCAGGGTCCGATACGGATCACCGATGGCAACAGACCCCAGATCCCCGCCCAGAGCCGCCCGAGACCCACTACTACCAGGTCGGGGAACCGATGGACGGGAACATTTGTCGCGACCATCAAAAGGATAAGCCCGCCTGCACCCAGTAGAATCGAGGAGCCCACCTGCCCCAGATACGGAACCAGAACGAGGGAGGAAAGCGTGACTCCAATCCACCCTCCCATCAGAAACGCCTGATGCGTATGCCCCCCCGAGGGCAGCCCGGACCCGGCGCAAAAAAGCGTCAGGATGACTAGCAGACTCAAAGATCGCCAGGCAGCGCGACGACGATCAGCGTGGGTAAACAGGGTCCAGCCCCAGAGAAACACCGTGGCATTCAGGAGAATCGCCCCGTAGCCCGATAGGAAGAGTAAACGGTAAGAGAGATGCGCACCGAGCCATCCCGCCAGATTTTGAGCCATTTCTGGGGGTCTGCTGGAGTTGGGAGGATCCTCAGGAGAATGTGAAACAAGGCTCACGAGAACGAGGAGCCCGACAGCAAGAAGGAGTACACCCAGGACCTGAAGCGGCAATGCGCCGCCCGAGGCTGACCTGGCGTCCTTCGACGATCTGTTCATGGGAACCGCCGAATCTATCGAAGGGGGAGCTTGGGGGGTGCGTCGCTGGGGAAGCGCCGCAATAGAGAAACATAGGCAAACGGGCAACACGGGTGAAGCGTATTTATGGTCGTTTACCCAGTCCCCTGCTGTAGACCACGGTCGTTCGGGCCCTCAAGATTTGCCCGTCAGGCACGGCCTCAAACGTCGAGGATGTGGGGGCCGGGTTTGACCCGGACTCCACGATCGTCACGCCCGTCCCAGGTCGTGACAAACCGCGATCCTACTTCCGCGCCTTGAACGAGCACCCTTCTGAGTCTCCCAACCCGGTCGAAGACCCGCACTACCAAACGTGCCCTTCTGACGCCAGTCTCGACAGTCACTTGAGACGATTCCGAAAATGGACTTGGCCGTGCTTCTAAGTGCAGGCTTCCATCCGGAGCGAATGCCACTGCATTGGGCCCGCTTGGCGTCGCCCCGAATGGTGCGGTCGAAGACAGCCAGTTGGACCCATCACCGGGGGCCGAAAGATCGATCCGCTCCAGAGACCGTCCAAGTCTCGAGGACTCGTAGATTCCCCGATAGGTCTCGGAACCCGTCCCGTCGAACAGGGTGACCGAGTCCCCCCATCGTTCAAGACTGGCCACGGCTCGACCTGCACGGCCTCCACTTCGTTCACCTCTCCCTTTGACAGAACGGCACGCGCACCATCTTGCAGTAGACTCGGCGTGCGCACGTGCCCCCTCTTGCCCGATGAATCCCAGAATCCCCAGCCGAACAGATCGACTTCCACTCCCCATCGGTTGACGACCTCGATCCATTCAGGTCCCGCCGAAGGGGCCACCATCAATCCCGATAACACAACCCCTCCAGGGATCACGCCGTATACGACCCGAACGGAGACTCGATCGTTCGTCGCGTCCTGGTCCCCAGGAGAGATGCCCCTGGCTTCGTAGAACAACGTGCGCCCCGGGTATGCGGCTCCCACGCAGTGATCGAGTCTGCGCTCCCCAGCGCAATCTCAGGAATCCTTACCCTGTCGACCTCCGCCCCCTCGAGTGAAAGAATCAGGTCGCCACCTGCGGCCTGACGGCCCCGATTGTGCAGGGTCAGTGCAACCAAAGGTTCATGGCTGTACGGAACGAGGGTCACATCGGCAGTCACCTCCAGATCCATTTCTTTTGGCGAGATGCTGTTAATCGACCCGGGTGTTCCACCACGCCAGAGCATCGCGCTCCAAAGATCTTCAATGCCCCGAGTTCTCTCCTCGCTGAAACCTTCATCGGTACCAATCGAGTACGTGTGTGTGTCGATCGTGTCCCCCTGTGCGTTCAACAGGACGATCGTTTCTGCCTGTGTATTGCTCAGGCCGCTACGTCCAAACGTCCCGTCATCGAGCAGGAAGAGACTCGCATCACCAGGTAACGGCGCGTAGGCCCCAACTCCGAGTTCGTAGTCAGGATCTAACAGAAGACCGAATTGTCCTGACGCAAGAGAAGCCGATCCTACGGCGATCAGTGCCTCGGTTACGGCCCCTTCTCCCACACGCCATCCTGTCATGTCCACCGGCAGAGGTCCGATGTTCTGAACTTCGGTGAATTCATCCGTCAGCTCACTGCCTGCAGGATCATACATCACTTCCGTCAGCCTGACGTCCGCACACACAGCCCCGCCGCAGGTCTGGAAGACCGCCATCAGCAGAAGCGATAGCCAGACGTCTCGCATCACACCATACCCCGCCGGCGACGCCATGCCCACTCCGCACAAAGTGCGATTGCCGCGAGCCAGAAGGGCCAGGAAACACCCAGCAGTCTCCTCCGTATCGATACACGATGCGGCTGCGGAAGGAGAACCAGTTCATCAAGAAACTGTGCGATCTGATCAGGATCGACCACCTTGCCCCCACTGTTTCTGGATATGGCCGACAGAAGCCCCCCATCCACACTCAGATTCTCGAATTCCAGGCTGTAACGACCGACCGTCAGGGTGTCCATCACACTCTCAGACTCCTGCTCATTGGATCGGGCGGACACACGGTACGTGTGGCTGCCCTGAGGAAGTCCACGGATACGCCCCTCGTAGTGTCCCCGACCTACTGATCTAAGGGTAGTCGTACGGGGCGCGGCCCCCAGAACCTCTACTCCGACTCTGGCGCCGTCGACGGGGTGCAGCAAGGCGTCGAAGAGTTGAGCGCGAAATTTGACGGGTTCTCCGCTCCGATACAGCGATCGATCGGTTTCGACCCTCAGTCGCGAGATGTCCTCCCGGGCAGACAGCCATCGTATGCAAGACCTCCAGAACGCAGCTGGCGCGTCGCTCGCCCGATCGTATCCCAGGGACATCAGGCCGTGACGCCAATACGACCTGCCCGCGAACACCGCTACTTTTCCACCCCCATACTGCGAAACGACCGCAATCGGGTCTTTCGACGTCGACGACCGTAGCAGAACGCGCGCATCGTCTCGAACTCTCGATATGGGGTTCATGCCTGAGAGCGGGGGAAGCGAACGCCAGATCTGCGGATCCACCATCCCGCTTCGAAGGATCGGATGACTGCTGGCGTCTGCGGGCACTTCTACCCTTACGGGAAGAGATTCGAAAGCGCCCCCACGCAAGGGTAGTAACCCGTCTCCACGCTCCGTCTGTTCGAGAGCCGATCTCCTCCCACCCACAACAAGCAGGGCGCCACCCCCTCTCACGTAGTCGGCCATCCTGCCACTACCGGGTGAGACCGAAAGGTCGTGAAGGATGATGACGTCGGGGGGATCGGAAGCTTCCGCGGCTCGCCTGAGCCGGGAAGGAATCGCGCCCGTCAGAACGTGGACGAATTCAACGACGCAGTTGGAATCCGCTTCGATCGTCCTGCGCAGGTAGGCAAGATCGGCGGAGGGAGGACCTGCGAGCAACACATCAGACCGTGCAGGAAGCACACGGGTCCTGACGACGACTCGATTGTTCCGTAGCTCTTGCTCGTCCGGCACGCCAGGCACTCGGACTTCGTACTCCACGACCCCGGAACGGTCAGGAACGACCACCAACTCCACCGTTTGCTCGCCCGGAGAGACCTCGACCACCTTGCGTGCGACCACCGCGCTGTCAGAACTTACGAGCAGAGGTACCCGTGTTTTCACCTGGCCGCTCACACGCAAAGTGACCTGAAAGGCAAGCGGTCGGCCTACGTATCCCAGCGGCTCTGTTCCCCACCAGGTCAGAGACAGGTCAGCAGGGGCCCCCTTCGCACCTACCAGAACGGTGTGAACGGGGGCCTCAAGTCCCGAAGCAAGGGTTTCCGGAGAAACTCCAAGATTGTTGGCCCCGTCACTCGCCAAAAGGATCCCTACGAGGCCTTCGTTTCTCAGCTCTTTGGTGACCGTTTTCAGCCCCTGGGCCAGATCCGTACCGGGACCGTCGAAATTGGGCAGTTGAGGGGTTCGGAACTCGACTGTTTCCACATCCACTGCGAACCACCGCAGGCGGGCTCGATCGGCAACGCGATTCCAGACCGTATCCTCCAGAATCCCCGTAACCACATCAGTGCGAGTGCGGTCACCCGATGCAATCCTCAGACTTTCCGAGTTATCTACCACGACTGCAATAAGCGGCTTGCGGGAAGCCTCATACGTGAGCGAAAGAACGGGCTCCCCGATCAGGAGGAGCAGTGTTCCGATCACAAGGACCCGGACATAGAAGAAGAAGGAGCCTCTTTCTGAAGACCGAAAGGCCCGTCGGGCCAATCCGCTCATCCCGAGCAGAAGGAGCAGCAGTGGGAGACCATAGGAGAGGTCGAAATCGAAACCCAACCCGTCGATCAAGCCCCGGCCCCAGTGTCAATGCCGGGAAGTGGTCTTCGAGGATCCGCATTCAGCTCGAGGCCATCGGTTTCGCCCCGCTCCAATCGATAGGATCCTGCGGCAGCGATCATCGCCGCGTTGTCGGTACAAAGAATCGGAGAAGGCACGTGAAGGCTGAGCCCCGCGTCCCCACACGCCACCTCCATGTCCTCCCTCAAGCACTTGTTCGCAGCCACGCCGCCTGCCAGTAGAACCCGCTTGACCCCGATCCGCCTACTGGCCTGAACTGTCTTCTCCACAAGAGGGTCGACGACAGCAGCCTCGAAGCTTGCAGCCACGTCCGGTTTCAACCTCGTCTTTTCCTCGGCCGACAGTTTCTGGAGGTGGTACAAGACGGCCGTCTTCAGACCTGAGAAGCTGAATGTAAACTCGTCCAAGGGCCCTCTCGGATAGTCGAAAGCCGAGGGATCACCTGACTTGGCCAGTTCCGAGATCCGGGGCCCACCCATCGTGGGTTCCCCCGGTGCGAGCAGACCCAGAAGTTTCGCCACCTTATCGAAGGCCTCGCCCGCCGCGTCGTCCGACGTCCTGGCCAGGTATCGGTAGTGACCCAGATCAACCACTTCGATCAGGTCCGTGTGCCCACCTGAAGCCACGAGAGCCACGAAGGGCGGCCGGAGGTCTTCGTGCTCAAGGAATCCCGAGAACAGGTGTCCTTCCATGTGGTGCACACCCACGAGCGGAAGACCCCGGCTCCAGGCTAACCCCTTGGCCGCCGACAGCCCCACAAGGAGGCAGCCGACAAGCCCAGGCCCCGAGGTCACCGCTACGCCCTCGATGTCCTCCAGCCTCACCCCGGCATCACGCAGAGCCTCACGGAGCACAGGGAGAAGCTTGCGCGTGTGGTTTCGCGAAGCGATCTCAGGCACGACACCGCCATAGATACTGTGATCGGTCTGACTGAAGATGACGTTCGAGGCGATTTTTCCGTCGGCAACGACCGCCACCGATGTTTCATCACAGGAAGTTTCAATACCCAGAACCGTGGGTCGCAAGGCAGCCCCCCAATAAACAGAGAGCCGGGCGAGAGGAGTCTCACCCGGCTAGACGACCTGCAAGGGCGCGCAGATCACTTGTAAGATTCGGTAATGTCTCTTCCGACGCTGATTTCGCCGTTATCGATACGTAAGTTGAACCCGCAGTCGGGGTTGTTACATACCCACGCTTTGTACTTGATCGATGCCCCTTCGCGGCCGTAATCCGACAGGGGCAGCAGGACGCCGCTTTCACACTTTTGACACGATGGAAACATATGCTCCATCTTTCCCCCTCCACTCCAACGCGCCCCCTATAAGCCCCGACCCGTAGTGGCCCGAAGCCCGGAAGACGGTGAATACACGCCTTTTACGGACAATCTAAAATTAAGCGAACCCCTATGGCCTGTCAATCGCATTCACGGCTCCTGAAGCCCCTGAGAAATTGACAAAGGTCGTTGATTCCCCTATAGTTGAGTCGTTTCGGGCGTGGCCGTTTGGAAGCCCGATATCGAGGGCGGGCAACATCCGTCCGATCCTCGCACACACCTCTATCAATGAACTACGCTCCCGAAAATCCACTCATCGTTCAGAGCGACCTGACCGTCCTCCTCGAGGTCAACAGCCCCAGATATGAGGCGGCGCGGGACGTACTTGCGCGATTCGCGGAACTCGAGAAAAGTCCCGAACACATCCACACCTACAGAATTACGCCCCTCTCACTCTGGAATGCAGCAGCTGCGGGATTGAACGCTGTCGAAATCGGCGAAGCGCTCGAGACGCATGGGAAGTACGAGATCCCTCAGAACGTAAACGTCGAGATCGAAGAGACGATCGCGCGTTACGGACGAATCGAGCTCGATCGGGACGGAGACCACCTGGTCCTGACCGCTGATGACCCTCTCTTGCTTGTCGAAATCCTGCGACACAAAACCGTAGAACCCTACATCAAAGAACGCCTCGATGATCATCGGGCAGCCGTCGAACCCCTCTATCGGGGTCACCTGAAACAAGCCCTCACCAAGGTGGGTTTTCCAGTTCGAGACCTCGCAGGCTACCTCGCGGGGTCCCCACTCTCCTTCTCCCTCCGCGACGAAACCCTTTTTGGTGAATCCTTCGCACTACGGGACTACCAGCGTGAGGCCTCCGAAATCTTCTACGCTGGAGGAGGCCCCGATGGAGGCAGCGGGACGATCGTCCTGCCGTGCGGCGCAGGTAAAACGATCGTGGGGCTGGCCGTGATGCATCAATATCAGGCCCAAACACTCGTTTTGACGACGAACATCACCGCTTCCAGGCAATGGCTCGCCGAAGTCCTCGACAAGACGGATCTGCGTGAGGATCAGGTCGGCGAATACTCTGGAGAGCGCAAGGAGATCAAGCCCGTTACAGTGGCGACCTATCACATTCTGACCTACCGAAGAGAAAAGGGAGGCGATTTTCCCCACTTCAGTCTTTTCAACGAAGGAGGATGGGGGCTCATCATCTACGATGAAGTGCATTTGCTTCCTGCCCCGGTTTTTCGCTTCACGGCCGAACTCCAGGCCAGGCGGCGCCTCGGATTAACGGCCACGCTCGTACGGGAGGACGGTCTCGAAACGGATGTGTTCAGCCTGATCGGACCAAAACGCTACGACGTCCCGTGGCGAGAGCTCGAGTCGAAAGGGTGGATCGCGATAGCCGCGTGCAAGGAGATCCGGATTCCGCTTCCGGAGAAACTACGGCTCGATTACGCGGTAGCAGGCGGCCGTGCGAAGTTCAGAATCTCTTCGGAGAACCCCGACAAAATCGATCTAGTCCGCCGCCTCGTCGACTCGCATTCAGGCGACCAGATCCTGGTCATCGGTCAGTATCTCGATCAGCTCGAGGAACTTTCCAAGGAGCTCAATGCCCCGATTATCCAAGGGAAGACACCCAGCGAGGAGCGTGATAAACTCTACGATCGCTTCCGCAAGAAACAGCTGAATCTGCTGATCGTCTCCAAAGTAGCCAACTTTGCTGTGGACCTTCCCGATGCGAACGTGGCCATACAGGTCTCCGGCACGTTCGGTTCGCGGCAGGAAGAAGCGCAACGCCTCGGCCGGATTCTGCGCCCCAAAGAGGGTGACAATCTAGCCCACTTCTACACCCTCGTAACGAAGGACACTCGTGAGCAGGAGTTCGCCCGAAACCGGCAAATGTTCCTGACCGAACAGGGATATCGTTACTCCATTCACGATGCTACGGACGTAACGTCCCCCGCCCAGGCTGGCTGATCGACTTTGCCGATTCGGGCATCCATCGAGTTACTCCGCCCGATCAACGGCCTCATCACGGCGGGCTCAGTCCTTCTTGCAGCGTGGTTAGCCACCGGGCAGTTGACCCTCCCAGCCTTCATCGCCGCATTCTCCGCAACGCTGATCGCCGGCTTCGGCAACGGCCACAACGATATCGTGGACGTTGAAGTCGATCGGCTTGCCCATCCCAATCGCCCCTTGCCGGCCAGCGGAATTTCGGTCCACGCCGCCCGGCGCGTCACTTGGGCTTGCGCCCTCGTCGGATGCGTTTCGGCAATGGCCCTACCCCCCAGTTGCCTGGCGATAGCCGGGGTCAACACCTTCGGACTGTGGTTTTACAACCGTCGAGCAAAATGGTGGCCCTTTTTCGGGAACGCGCTGATCGCAGCGATCGCAGCCTCCACCTTCATCTACGGAGGATTTGCGGTTGGCAGTCTTCGCGGGATCTGGCCGATTACCATGTTCGCTTTCACACTCCATCTAAGTCGCGAGATTATCAAGGATCTGGAGGACCTCGGCCCCGACCGGGAAAGAGGAGGGGCCACGCTGCCCGGACACCTCGGGGTCAACGTCGCCCTCTGGGCCGCTTCGGCCCTGCTCGTGCTCCTGATCCTCGTCACCCCATTTCCCGCCTTATGGTCCGAACACGTCGAACATCCCTATCTCGCGGCAATCGCCGTTCTCGATATCCTGCTCCTCACGATACTCTATCGGATTTGGAAGAGCCCGTTGCCGGAGCGATTCTCCAGGGCCAGCCGCTTGCTCAAGTGGGCCACGATCGTCGGTCTGGCCGCGTTTTGCGTCCTCCAGAGGTAAGCCAGGCGATTCCAAAACTTGACACAACCCATTGATTATGCTAATTTAACGCAACGTGTAGTGATCGTATGTACTCCGGCCTGCACCATCCCAGGAGGTGAATCTTGGGCACCACCACCAAGAAGGAATTGGCACTTCTGGTCAGCGAGGAGACGGGCTGTAAGAAGAACCTCGCGTCCGAGATGGTGGACACCGTTTTCGAAGCGATGCGGGAGAGCCTGATGAAGGCCGAAAGGATCGAAATCCGCGGATTCGGTGTTTTTCAGGTGAAAGAGACCCGGCCGAAGCCTGCAGCCCGGAACCCTCGAACGGGTCAGGTCATTTACGTGCCCGCTCGAAGAAAAACGCACTTCAGGCCAGGAAAGCTCCTCAAAGAGGAACTCCACCGGCCTGCTGATCAACATTTGGAGACTGAGCAGAGCCCCTTGCCCACGCAAGACGCTGGCGGATCCACCGGATTCGCCCCTGAAAACTGAGCGGAACCGCGTTCCAACCCGTCGCCCTCGACGATCTCTCGTCGGGGGCTTTTTCTATCCCCGCGTCGTCACTTGACACCCGCACCCCTTCCGGCTACTATCGACCCCACACTGGAGAAATGACCTGAAACGCGCCCTCGTGATCGAAGACCAGAGACCTGTGCGGGAATCCATCGGCGAAATCCTGAAGCTCGCCGACATCTCTCCTCGCCTCGTTGGAGATGGTCACGCCGCCCTTTCCATGGCCCAGGCAGAATCGTTCGACCTCATTACGGTCGACCTGAACATGCCCTCCCTGGATGGACTCAGTGTGATCGAGGCGCTCGTATCGGAGGATGGCCCCAACCGATCGACACCTCTAATTGTCATCTCCGCCTACCTCAATGACGACACCGAGGCAACGCTCGAGGGACTGGGCGTCGTCGGCTACCTTCCAAAGCCCTTTGAGGCTGAAAAGCTGCTGCTCTTGGTCAAAGATCACATAGGAAAGAGCTGAAGTGTCTGGACCGAAGGAACGAATCGACGAACTTGTCCACTCCCTGAACGAGCACAACTACCGCTACAACGTCCTCGCTCAACCGACCATCTCTGATCGTGAATACGATCAGCTGCTCAGAGAGCTGCAGGATCTCGAAGAAAGTCACCCCGAACACCTCAGGGCCGATTCTCCGTCTCAGCGGGTCGGGTCCAACCTTTCCAAGAGCTTTCCCACCGTCGTTCACCGCACACCGATGCTCAGCCTGGAAAACACCTACTCTGGCGATGAAGTGCGAGAGTTCGTGGAAAGGATGGAGCGGGAACTCCCCAACCGTGACCTGACGTACGCGTGCGAGCTCAAAATCGATGGGGTCGCCCTTAGTATCCACTACGAACAAGGCCTCCTGGTGAGAGCCGTTACCCGTGGGGATGGGACACAGGGTGAGGATATCACGCCCAATGTCCGGACGATCAGGACCATACCGATCCGTCTCAGGGAGCCGCTTCCCTCGTGCGAGATCCGTGGCGAAGTGTATCTCGGACACGAGGTTTTCTCTGCCATCAACCGCCAGCGCGAAGAAGAGGGCGAACCGCTCTTCGCGAACCCCAGAAACTCCGCGGCCGGAACGCTTAAGCTGCAGGATCCCAGATCGGTGGCCCAACGACAATTGAGTTTTTTTGCCTACGCGATGATTGGCGCAGAAACTCCTTCACACTACAGCAACCTCGACCTCCTGGAGACTCTGGGGTTCGCGGTCAATCCACATCGCGTCCTCGCCACACGGCCCGAAGATATCATCGCTTTCTGGGAAAGTTGCGATGGACTTCGTCCCGATCTGCCCTACGACATCGATGGCATCGTCGTCAAACTGGACGATCTATCACTCCAGTCCGAGCTCGGCAGTACCGCCAAAACCCCCCGATGGGCAATCGCATTTAAGTTCTCCGCAGAACAAGCCGAAACCGTCCTCAAACGGATCGGGCTGCAAGTCGGTCGGACCGGTGCCGTCACGCCAGTTGCCCATCTCCTTCCGGTGCAGGTCGCGGGGACGACCGTCAGCCGGGCCAGTCTTCACAACGCCGACGAACTGGCGCGAAAGGATGTGCGTGAGGGCGATACCGTCATCATCGAAAAGGGTGGCGATATCATTCCGAAAATCGTACGCGTGGTCGAGGAGAAACGCCCCCAGGACTTGCGGCCCTTCGACTTCCCGGACCAGTGTCCGGCTTGCGAGAGCGCTCTCGTCCGGGACGAGGCAGAGGTGGCTATCCGCTGCGTAAACGCAGCGTGCCCAGCGCAGCTGAAGGGAAACACACGCCACTTCGCCTCTCGAACCGCCATGGATATCGAAGGCCTCGGGACCGCGCTTGTCGGTCTCCTCATTGACGAGAATCGCGTCTGCGACGTCGCCGACCTCTACGATTTACCGATCGAGAAGGTTGCCGAACTGGAACGCATGGGAGAGCGTTCCGCCCAGAATCTGCGCGACGGGCTCGAGGCCAGCAAAACCCGCCCGTTTCACCGCGTCCTTTTCGCCCTCGGAATCCGACACATTGGGGCGACCGTCGCCCGAAACCTGGCTGATGCGTTCGGCTCGATCGACGCCCTCAAAGCGGTGTCAGAAGAAGATCTTCTGGCCGTCGACGAAATTGGACCCACAATCGCTACGAGCCTGCGGGCCTACCTCGACAACGACGACAACTGGCGCGTGATCGAGAAACTAAGGATGGCTGGCCTGCAGCTTGAAGCCGAGAGCGGGGAAACCGGGGACCTGACTATCAGGCCGTTCGACGGCAAAGTCGTTGTCGTCACAGGCACGCTTGAGAGATGGTCCAGACAGGAAGCGCAGGACTTGGTTCGACAGCTAGGAGGACGTCCAACTTCGAGCCTAAGCGCGAAAACCGACCTGCTGATTGCGGGAGAAAAGGCGGGCTCAAAAAAGACCAAAGCGGAGGAACTGGGCATTGAGATCATCGACGAGAAAACTCTGATTGGGATCGTGGAGGCCGCCGGATAACGATCATTTGCCTTGACAGAACTTAGGCGGAGAGATAGACTTACGCCACCTTGCTGGGGCTGTAGCTCAGATGGGAGAGCGCCTGAATGGCATTCAGGAGGTCAGGGGTTCGATCCCCCTCAGCTCCACTTTTGAGATCGAAAAAGGGTCCACCCCGTTGGGGTGGACCCTTCATCGTTTGTGTTCATCGTTTCAGTTTCCAATGACCTCTTGCATCAGATTCATGAGTTCTGATTTTCTGAACAGCTTCTCGAGCATATAGTTCACGCCAGCCTCCTTGAGGGCCTGACGCGTATCTTCATTCAGGTAGCCCGACATCACCACGACGGGCGTCGGCACATCACTGTCACAGTAGAGAGACCACACATCTGATCCGTCGAGATCTTCGAGATTCAAATCCAAGGTGATCAGATCATAGTCCCCGGACAGGGCGCGTTCGGTTGCCACGATCGGATGCGCGGAGTATTCCACTTCAAATCTCTCTGAAGTGAGCAATTCCTTCATCATCTCACAAAAGGCCTGTTCGTCGTCAATGACGAGGATCCGCTTCCCGGCCATGTTCCTCCCCCTGAGTTGACGGAACGCTCTCCGTTCAATAACATTACGACCGCATTTCTCAGGGTCAAGCCAACCTGCTCGAATGAGTGGCGGAGAAACGGATGTTTTGTGCAATTATGGAACTGAAGTGCACGGTTTTATTCTCGATACGGATGCCCCGCTTCCCCAAACAAAGAAGTTTGACGATATTTCCCTGTCGAGTGCCCCGGCCCATAGAGGTAGCCCATGAACATACCGAATGAGTCCGACAAACAACTGACGCTCAACAGGCTGGACCGCCATAAAAAGAAATACACCAAGCGTGACATCATAGACATTCGCGCGAGGTTCAAGGCCAGCTACATGTTCCTGGAGGTCGTCAAGGAAGAGAAATCGGGCGTGTTCGGGAAGTTCTTCGGGAACAAGAACGTCAGAGGCATCGGGAAGATCGCCCGGCTCGAATTCCTCGGCCCGAACAAGTGGAAGCTCTTGATCTACAAGTATGACGTGAACAAGTACGCCCCTCATCCGACCTTCACCGAAGGCACGGTAGAAGAATGTCTGGATGCCACGGCGACCATATTCTTCTAACGAACATCCAGCGCGCTTGCGCATTGGGGGTCTGCCACGACGTGGCAGACCCTTTTTACGTCTGTTCTACATCCCACCCTTCACGAATCGGGCTGCCGTCCTGAGAACTTCTGCGTCTGCACCCGGCTTTACACCCTCCTCGGAAAGATGGCGCCGCCAGGCACGTGCGCCCGGCATCCCAGCGAACAAGCCAATGACGTGGCGTGTCACCTTGTGCAGCCTCACTCCCTGCTGCGTCTGCACTCTCACGTAGTCATACAGACCATCCAGGATGGTCTCACGCGTCGGACCTCCTACGTCACCGAAAAATTTTTCGTCGACAGAAGCCAGCAGAAAGGGATTCTGGTAAGCCTCCCGGCCGATCATAACCCCATCGACGGAGCGAAGATGGGAATCCGCCTCTTCGAGTGTCCGGATACCTCCATTGATGATGATCTCGAGGTCCTCGAAATCCCGCTTGAGCTGGTAGACTCGATCGTAGCAGAGCGGTGGAATTTCGCGGTTCTCTTTCGGGCTCAGCCCCTGAAGCCACGCCTTTCGGGCGTGGATGGCGAATGTCCCGCACCCCCCTTCAGCGACTTTTTGCACGAAATGGCAAAGTTCCTCATACCCGTCGCGATCGTCGAATCCCGTGCGGGTCTTTACGGTCACGGGAACCTCGACTACGCTTTGCATGGCGTGAACGCACTGTGCAACGAGGTCGGGTTCGGCCATCAAGCAGACACCGAATCTGCCCGACTGGACTCGATCGCTCGGGCAACCGACGTTGAGGTTAATTTCGTCGTACCCGAAGTCTTCACCGATCCTGGCCGCAGCTGAGAGACCCTTCGGGTCGCTTCCCCCCAACTGCAACGCCACCGGATGCTCCTCTGTGCTGAATCCAAGTAATCTCCTCAGATCCCCATACAGAATGGCCTGCGCCGTCACCATCTCGGTATAGAGAAGTACTCGCTTCGATATGAGACGGAGGAAGTATCGCTCGTGCCGGTCGGTGCAGTCCATCATCG
>CEVA01242356.1_pt1 | contig 27443 bp, 21 predicted proteins | sample 361521 | NCBI WGS metagenome assembly CEVA01 (sample SAMEA2622823, study PRJEB7988) | marine metagenome | isolation source: saline water (ENVO:00002010), including
GGTCATGGACTTCAACTTCGTTAGCCCAAGCACCGGATCAGCCACGGACCGATTCACCCGAATATGGATCGATAAGGCTAAGAAGGATGCATTAGGGAAGTAAGGTGACAATGTAAGCCATCTTACGAATTGAATGGTAAAGAGGGGTGCGCATTTACGCGCACCCCTCTTTTTGTGGTGTACTCGTTTAGAAATTCTTTGGATAAACGAATACGTAGAGTAGGAATGTAAAGACGTTATTGCGTCTCTTTCAGCACAATGATAAGGTTTGCATACTGAGTCCGTGGAGACTCGTGACGGGGAAGGCAATAATTAGCACTTAAGGAGGGTACCTTGGGTAAATTAGATGGGAAAGTAGCTGTTGTTACTGGAGCAGCAGCAGGCATGGGGAGAGCTACGGCTATATACTTAGCACGCCAGGGCGCAAAAGTCGTTGCGTGGGATTTGGGTGTAGACGTAGAAGGAAAGCCCCTGGAAAAGAATCCAGTAGATGAAACGGTGGAGACAATTAAAGAAGAAGGCAATGAAGCCATTGCGTTCAATGGTGATGTTGCTGATATGGGTGATGCGGAGAATGCGATCGGAACGGCGATCGATACATATGGTCAGCTAGATATCCTGTGCACAATTGCGGGATTCCTTCGGGAGCGCATGGTTTTCAATATGACAGAGGAAGAATGGGACCAGGTTCTTCGTGTCCATGCAAAGGGAACATTCGCACCGACTAAATTTGCAGCGGTTCATTGGCGGCAGCGTCGCGAATATGGCCGCCTGATTTCGTTTACATCGGGAGCATGGCTTGGGTCTCCTGGACAAATCAACTATGGGTCAGCGAAAGCGGCTGTTGTTGGTTTTGTTCGTTCGACATCAGCAGAATTAGTACGTTATGGTGTGACGACTAACGCGATTGCTCCATCTGCTGCGACACGGATGAATGATAGGAGCCTTGCTCAGCAGGAGGCGATTCGCGACGGGTCTCCGCCACCTAGCACGCTTGCTGGTGGAACACATCGCGATCCTTTCAATCTCCCCCCATTGATCACTTACTTGGCGAGTCCCGAAGGTGGGAATATCACGGGGAAGGTCTTCATGGGTGAAGGTTGGCATTACGCGATATATAGTGATCCGGTAAAAGAAACGAACTTGTGGACTGATAAGCCATGGGATATTGACCAACTTTTTGAGCGTTTTCGTGACACGCTTGGTCGAGGATTGACTGAGCTTGAAGGCCGTACTGCAGCTGATGTTGCAGCCGCAGGTCGAGATCGTGTCCAAGCTGAAATTGCAAACGCACAAAAAGGATCTTAATAAGCACTATTACAACAGCTTAAATAGATTACTGATAACTGACAAAGGAGCATAAAAGCATGGGAAAGCTTGATGGAAAAGTAGCTGTGATTACTGGTGCTGCTTCCGGCATCTCAAAAGCCACAGCGATATATATGGCTCGCCAAGGAGCAAAAGTTGTTGCTTGGGATTTGGGCCTTGATGTAGAAGGAAAGCCACTAGAGAACAATCCTGTTGATGAGACAGTCGCGATAATTAAAGAAGAAGGTAACGAAGCAATCGCGTTCAAGGGTGATGTTGCTGATATGGGCGATGCAGAGAATGCGATCGGAACAGCGATAGATACGTATGGGAAACTAGACATTCTTTGCTGTATTGCTGGATTCCTTCGTGAGCGGATGGTTTTCAACATGAGCGAAGAAGAATGGGATGCTATTTTACGTGTTCATGTAAAAGGAACTTTTGCGCCCAGTAAATTCGCGGCGATTCATTGGCGTCAGAAGCGTGAATTTGGAAGTCATATCGCGTTCTCTTCGCCTGCCTACCTTGGAGGTTCTGGACAGTCGAACTACAGTGCTGCAAAAGCAGCGAATGTTGGATTTGTTCGATCTTTTGCCCAAGGCATGGTTCGGTACAATGTAAATTCAAATGCGATTAGTCCGGCAGCGGCGACTCGTATGAATGATCGCGGCTTAGGCGTTCAGGAAGCAGTCCGTCGCGGTGAGGCTCTTCCAAGTGTAACCGGTTGGGATTCTGGCAACTCTCGCGATCCTTTCAACATTCCTCCGATGATTACGTATCTTACGAGTGATGAAGGTCATTGGGTGAGTGGTCGGACTTGGGCGGTTGAAGGATTCCATTATGCAAGGTTTAGCGAGCCCGAACCTATTCGCCATCTCTATTCCGACGGCATGTGGGATCTTGACAGGTTGTTTAAACTGTTCCCTGAAACCTTGGGAGAAGGATTAGAACTACCTGAAGGTCGAACTGCAGATAGCGTTACACAACAAGGTGCTCAGCGCTTAGCAGCAGATCAGAAAAAAGATTCATAAAACACCAAATTGGATAGCTGGGTGATTAAGAATCAGATCAAGAGAGGGTGAGATATCACCCTCTCTTTTTGTCTGGCAGGAACAGATTTTGGGATAGATGCGATTTTGACCTATAGTGTCTATTGGTGGACAAAAAGTTTTCTGCCCTGATAGAATGGCGGCGAGTTTTGTCAGAAGAAGGATAAAGTGGATAGGTATGGTTGGAATGACATCGACAGAATTTTCATATAACCGATTTGCCGCGAACGCGTGGTATCAAGCGCTGAATGTTCATTTGGTTGAGTTGGCGCAGGTTCAGCCTGGCCAAAAAGTCGTTGACCTGGCATGTGGCCCGGGGTCCGTAACCAAAATTATTCTTGAAAAGGTTCGTGATGCAAAGAATAGTGTGGTTATTGGTATCGATATGTCGTCTAGTGCTTTGAAGCAAGCCCGTGAAGATTTATCGAATGCCAGTAACACGCTTGTTGAATTTGCGGAAGGGCGCGCAGAGGATTTGACCCGATTAGTTCGAGACAAGGTGGATACCGTGGTTTTTTGCAATGCGATTCATCTTGTAGAAGACAAATCACAAGTGATGAGAGAGGTATCCGATACACTGCGTTCGGGTGGTATTTTCGCATTCAACAGTTCGTTTTTCAAAGGCGACCTTACAGATGAAACAAGCCAATTTTACCGTCGTTGGATGATGCGATCCCTACGGATTCTGAAAAACGATTTTGGTCTTAAGCCGTCAAAAGAAAAAGTGATGGCGCGACAAGCGTTGTCTATCGCAGAGTACACGGAGATACTTGAGGGTAATGGTTTTCAAGTGTCTACGACTGAAATCGAACCTGTTGAAGTTCCCCTTGAAGGATGGCAGGACATAAGTTACTTCGAAGATTTTATCGCGGGTGCACTCCCGGGTGTTCCCTTAAAGGAAGCGAGTCACTCCCTTGTGGAGGCTGCTGCTCAAATATTTAGTGAATTTGAGTTGTCTTCAGTTAGGCGAGACTGGCTTTCAATAGTTGCTGTCCGCCAGTGATAAGGTGGTTTTTAGATCACATAAGGTGATCTGCTTCTTGTTTACGGCAAAATTGTTGTGTGAAAAAAGTTCTGATTCTCTCTCCATGAAACGCGATATAAGGTTCATATAGGTATGTTTCATGACACAAGTCAAAAATCAGGATAGCTCTAGTTTCCGATGTTAGGTTGGAGACTTGCTCTTCGTCAGGGCTATCAATATAAGGGTCCTTTTTCTGCGGTAGCAGTAGCGATTTTGGTCGCAATTACGGTTCTCGCATCCGTACCTATTTATTTCAATATTCTAGGTGAACTTGGCCTTCGTTTTGGTTTGATGTCAGGAGATCGGATTGCTCATCATATTCAAATTGCGGTTCCGTTAACGCCGTTGGAGCCAGTCAAAAACGGTGAAGTCCATGAGGTTGTTAATAAAACTGTTGACGATACCGTAGGTTGGTTTGTTGAGGAACATCGAATTTATACCCAAACGGCGCCTTTAGTTTTTAGCAGAAAAGGTCAACCGGTTCCTTCCGGGGGACAGCCCCCCCGGGCGTTTCTTCAGTCACTGGATCAGGTGGAAAACCATGTTGTTTTGGTCGAAGGATCTTTGCCAGAACAGGGGATAACATCCTTCCAAGAGGATGATGAAAAATTCGCTCAAGTTAGTGGCATGATAGGTGTAGAAGCTGCGCGATTACATGATATACAACCAGATGATTTGATAATACTCAACGCTGGACGGGGTTCAGATCGCCAACGATTAGGCATTAGGGTGACCGGTGTGGTTGTGCCTACTGATCCGAAAGAGGAGTATTGGCTCGGACATGCGGTCGGGGCACTTGGTAGCATCAGCTTGGACAGTCTTGATGCTGATCAAATGGCAGATGAGGATATTCCTCCAATGGGTATCTTCACAGATGAAAAAGCCCTTCTAGAAGCAATGACTACTGCTTTCCCTGACCAAACAGGTAGTTCGCTAGTCTTTATTTATACCAATCTCGATCGCGTGGGTGTGAATAATATGGGGAAAGTTCAAGAGACATTAGATGATTTGTCTATTGGATTAACCAACTCGTTACCTAGAGCTATTACGCTCACGACGCTGGATTCTATTGTGACGCGCTTCAAGAATCAAACATTCTTTTCGCGTATTCCCTTGCTCGTTTTGGCAGTTTTGATTGAACTTTTGTGCTTGTATGTTTTGGTAATGGTTGGCAGTTCGCTCATTGATGGACAGAGAAGTAGTATGGCTCTCGTGAATAGTCGAGGGGGAGGTTCATTTCAAATCCTCTCAGTTTATGCTGCAGAGGGTATTGTCTTAGCGAGTATCGGGATGCTTTTGGGTCCACCTCTTGCGGCATTTTTTGTTGCACTCTTAGGTTTGACGGAACCCTTTAGAGGGATTACTGACGGGAGTTTATTGCCATATCGGTTGATATCCGATGCGTACATATGGGCTTTCATCGCCGCTGCAATTTGTGTTGGTATATTTATGGTCCAAGCGATGCGTGGCCGTATGGTTGGAGTGGCTCAAACTAAAATGATGCGTGGGCGAACAACTGGACTAGCCCTCATCAGGACATATTATTTTGATGTTGCGTTTGTTTTTCTTGCAGGGATTTTTCTGTGGGACTTAACGGAGAGAGGTAACCTAGTTGCACGGACCGGTTTTGGAGATCTATCAGTAGACCACATTGCTATAATTACTCCAGTGGTTTTCTTGGTGACAATTGTGTTGGTCCTGCTTCGAGTATTCCCTTTATTTCTGCGTATTTTTGGCTCTCTTTTTGGATCCTTCCTTCCCGCATGGGCTGGGATTGGACTCGCTCAAATGGCGCGACGCCCTATTTTTTACAATCATCTCCTTATTTTGGTTACGTTAACAACGGGTATTGGCTGGTTTAGTGCCACATATGGAGCGACACTCACTCGCAGTATTCAAGATCGAGTTTCGTATGACACAGCAGCAGATTTCGCAATTGAAAGGACGGGGGCTTTCCCAGTCCGGGATTTGGATTTGTTAGAGGCACTTTTTGTGAAAACAGATGGAGTTGAATCAGTAACCACTGCGCTGGATACAGAGGTGAAGCTCGGTGCATCGAACAGTGATGTTTCCTTACTAGCTATAGACCCACGTAATGCTGGAAACGTATTGTATTTCCGCGAGGATTTTTCCGCTTCGACGATGACTGATCTCATGGTTTCATTAGGAGGTGCAAATACGTCGATCAATAACGTGCGTGTTGTGCCTGCAAACTCTGAGAAGTTAGGTATATGGGTTAAGCCTGAAGAACCTTTGAAAAATGTGTTCTTGTATGTCGTAATCCGGGATGCTGTAGGAACGTACACCCGCATTACATTTGGGGAGATGAATTTTGATGATTGGCGTTATATTCAAGGTGATCTTCGTGGGAGGAGTGGTGTAGCACGATTTATACCTCCTGCGACGATTGAAGCAATAGAAATCTTTGAACCGACTTATAGGCGTGGCACTGCTGGGCGTATTTTATTCGATGGCTTAAGCATGCATTTTAAAGACGCTGAAAACGTGGAATTGTTAGAGGGGTTTGAAAGCGTTGTGGGGTGGAATCCGATCGCCGTATCCCCAATTCGCGTTGATACCATTCGTTCTCAAGACACAGATTACAAAGAGGGTCGCCAATCGATTGAGTTTGAGTTTGGCCGCGATGCTATTGCAGGAATTCGTGGTTTTCATTTGAACGCTATAGATGGTCCGATACCGATACTTGCTAATCCCGCTTTTCTTGAACGGATGGGTATGGAAATAGGAGATCACACGATTCTTGAAGTTGGCGGTGTTTTGGTGCATGTTGTCGCTCAGAATATCGTTGACTATTTTTCACCGCTTAATCCTGCTCGGCCCTTCGTTGTAGCCCCGCTTGATCCGTTGCTGGATTATGTGAATATGGTGAAAGGTGGAGCACCTCTACGTCCAAACAAAATCTTACTTGACTTGCCTGAAGATCCTTCTTTACGTATGGCTGCAAAAGGCCTCATGGAAGCGGAGGGATTCTTTCAACGATCAGTAATTGTAGACCGGCAGCAAGTTGTTGCAGACCTAGATTTGGATCCTTTACTTGTGACTGGTTGGCGGGCGCTTGTTTTGGGGGCACTGGCCATTATGTTAGTGCTCATAATTGTTGGTTATTTCGCATATTCATTTCTTATAGCAATCGATCGTAAAGTTGAAATTGGGGTTATTCGTGCTTTAGGATTATCTCGTCAGGATATTCTTCGGTTAATTATCTTGGAGCACAGTTTTGTTTTGTTGATTGGAATCAGTGTAGGAACGTGGGCTGGTCTACAGATTAGTGATTTCATGATTCCGCTTTTATCGTTTACGGATTATGGTCGAGCGATTGTTCCTCCTTTCATTATAGAAATAAGTTGGCCTTTCGTTACATTACTTGCGATTGGGATAATTACTAGCGTGGTTATGACAATGGGGGCTCATGGGATTATTTTCACACGCATTTCAGCGATCGAAGTGCTACGTGCTGGGGATACTTAGATGACAATCTTTTTATCTTCATGGAATTTAATCCTTAAGAGGAGTTCAGCCCACTGGCGGTTGATTATCGCCGTTATTTTGGGGGTTGTTTTAGCCGTTGCGATTACTTCAAGCACAATTTTATATTTTCAGAGCTTGAGGTCTATTGGCTTGGAACGTGATTTGGTTGATATTCCTGTTGAGGAACAGGTTGCTCAGTTTAAATTGCAATTGAACTCATCGACTGAAGAAGATTACAACCGAGTACATGCATTCGTCGAATCTATCCTCCAAGAAACTGTTGGTTGGTTTATTAACAGCGAAGTACGATCTGGGCATAGTTCTACTTTTTATGCTCATGACATAAATGTGAGACCACCCAAGATGAATGATCGAATGCGTAGTTCATTTAGTTTTGTCTCTGAATTAGAAAGCCGCGTAGATTTGGTTGCAGGGACCTTACCTAGAACAAAAATCGTAACCGAATCTATTCCTCGCCCTAGATTTGAAGGAATCATTAGTGATGCATCTGCAAGTTTGTTTGACGTTAAGATCGGGGATCATTTGATTCTTACCCCCCATTGGGATGCGAAAACTGACCACATGGAAGTTGAGGTTGTGGGAATATTTCGTCCGAATTCTGCATCATCTCGGATTTGGACAGATGGCGTTTTACGGCTGACGAGGCAATTATCGTTACTGAACGCTGTCCCTGTTCTGGTGACAGAGGAAACGTATTTTCAAGGGATGGTCCCTCTCTTTCCGAAAGTTGCGACGACGGCAGGCTGGTTGGTTGAAACGGATCTAAACAGCATTGATCCGTCAAATGCAGACTTGGCCCAATCGGGGTTGGCGAATTTGCGGGCTACACTTTCGGGTACATATGGCAATTTCAATTTATTTGCGCCATTGGAAAAAGTTTTGGATACATTTCAAACGAAACTCTTTTTTATGCGGGTCCCTTTGGCAGTCGTTACATTGATGATCGTTGCACTGATTCTCTATTATATTGTTCTTCTCGCCAATCTTCTTGTGGGGCGTCAGCAGGCAGAAATTGCACTCATTCACAGTAGAGGCGCAAGTCGATCCCAAATACTTCTCATCTTTGCTATGGAAGGATTTCTGCTGAGTATCTTTGGATTTATTGCGGGTCCTCCATTTGCAGCGTTGGGCATTGCGTTATTGGGTTATACGCCTGCGTTTAGCCAGTTAAGCGGAGGAGAATTGCTCTATGCGCAACTTACCCCAGATGTTTTTCGGATGGCATTTTTAGGGGCTATCTTGGTACAGATTGTTCTTCTGATCCCTGCTGTGAAAGCCACGAATCTTGGTATCGTCAACTTCCGTCAACAAATGGCACGCCCTGTTCGCCCACCGTTCTACCAGCGGTTTTTCTTAGATGTGATTTTGTTCTTTGGAACGATTATTTTGATGTGGCAATTATCAAATCAGAGAGGGCTTGTTTTACTAGGGGATAGTTGGGGTGAATTTCAAGTTGATCAACTGCTTCTTCTGGTTCCATCCCTATTTCTAATTGCAGTTTCTCTCATGTTTGTGCGCTTATTCCCATTAGTATTACGTGTCTTGTCGATTTTATTTAATTCTAGGGCTCCGGTCTGGTTTTCGCTCGGTTTGTGGGAGCTTGCTCGTAATCCCGCTAATTATACGCGGCTTGTTCTACTTCTTATTATGGCCGCGGGCCTTGGAGTATTTACTGCAAGCTTTGGTGGGACGCTAGAGCGTAGTTACGAGGAAAGAGCTCGATATCAAGCTGCGAGCGATTTAAGAATTAAAGGAGTGACGTACAGTGGAGAGGAAGAAAAATCTTTATCCCCAATGCCCGTTTTCCGTTCAATAGATGGCATTACGAGTATTTCTCCTATACTGAGAGGTTCTGGTTCGATACCATCGCAAGGTTTTGAAGGAGGTGCCTATACACTTGTTGCTTTAGACCCTGAGAACGTACCTGATATAGCATGGTTTCGCGACGATTTTTCTAGATCATCATTAGATGATTTGATGGAAACGTTGGATGAAGATCTGCCGGTAATCGGACTTGACCTTCCTGTGGAAACTCAAGCGCTGAGTATGTGGGTTCGTCCGGTCGGCGTAGATCGCACGACTGCACTGTTTGCACAATTGAGGGATCGCAATGGGCGATTTTTTTTGTACCGCATGGGCGATCTTAATTTTGAGGAGTGGCGCAGTTTAGACGTTGAGTTGTCTCAACCCAGCCAACGGAGAAGGAGTCGAGCCGCGTTTGACAATCAAAATCCAACAGCTCCATTTCGTCTAATGTCTCTTTTTGTGTACCAATCCCGCAGGCAAGGTGGTCAATCTGCAGGAACAATACTTGTCGATGACATCAAAGCTGTTGTTGGCAAAAACTCATCTCATATAATCGAAGATTTTGAAGGCGAAGACAAATGGGCTCCGATTCGAGTTAGTAGTATTGCTGCACGTGATCGATTTGATAAGAGCCCCGTGTCATACACCGGTGTTGGATCGAGTGGTGCTTTCTTGTGGCAGAGTTCCCGAGTGGTTGCTGTCCGCGGAATCAGTCCTGGTTTGGACCGAACACCAATCCCCGCGATCGCGAGTCAAACTTTCCTCAAAAATACCGGACACACTCTTGGTAACGACTTGCGTGTAACTTTTCGAGGTAATGAGATCGTAACGCATATTGATCAGCAAGTTGCTTTTTTCCCGACACTTGATCCAAGCACTGAAGATTTTTTGATTGTTCCTATTGAACCGGTTTTAGACCGCGTGAACGTCTCAAGTCCATTTACACAGATATTGCCAAGCGAATATTGGATTCTGTTGGATCAGGAATTTGATTCATTAAGCGTTAAAGATGATTTGATGAATGGTTTGTTTGCTCCAACAGAAATAATTGAGATGGAGAACCTACTCGTTTCTGCGAAAGCGGATCCGTTAGTTGCTGCTGGTTGGAGCGCTATCCTACTTATTGCTTATTTGGCGGTTCTTACGCTCAGCGTTGTGGGATTTGTCGTTAATTCTTATGTATCTGCCCAACAGCGGAGGCTTGTTTTTGCCAGCCTCAGGAGTATGGGTCTTTCTGTTACACAACTTGTTGCCGTGGTATCTTTTGAACAAATAGTAATCATTAGCATTGGATTGGCATTTGGTACTTGGATGGGTAGCCAGATTGGTAATGCCCTTGTTCCTTTCCTAGGTGTTTCTGAAGCAGGAACACGGGTGATCCCTCCATTCATCATTGAGACAAATTGGAGGGCTGTAGGTGTCACATATTTTGCTATGGGAGCACTATTTGCTTCGACCATTGCTATCATAGTCTGGGTATTTTCTCGTATAGCGATAGCACGGGTTCTCCGCGTTAGCGATATCTAAATGGCTTGTAGATGAAGGAGTGAAGTTGTGCAGGCATTGCGGGATGAACGATATTACATCTACTCTCGAGGCTTATTCAAAATCTATAAGGTTGCTGACCTTGAAGTGGTTGCTTTACGTGGTCTCGACTTAGAAATTGAACAAGGCGAAATTGTGGCAATTGTTGGTGCGAGTGGCAGTGGGAAAACAACATTGCTCAACACTTTGGCCGGTTATGATACTCCCTCAGCAGGACAAGCATGGGTGGGGCAACGGAATTTGTTGGAAATGAAAGCACGAGATGCAGTCCATTATCGTCGCGAAGAAGTAGGATTTATCTGGCAACAACCATCGAGGAACCTTTTGCCTTACCTTAACGCCCAAGAAAATGTGGAATTGCCATTACTTCTCTTGAACCGCTCACGGAGCGAGCGGCAATCGAGATCTACTGAACTTCTCGAGCTAGTTGGATTAGGAGATCGCTTGAAACATCGTCCAGAGATGTTGTCTGGGGGAGAACAGCAGCGGGTAGCTATCGCGGTTTCATTGGCTAACAAGCCACCTCTGTTGCTTGCTGACGAGCCAACAGGAGAATTGGATACTCAGACAGCCTCTGACATATTGGAAGTATTCAAGGATGTTAATCAAGAATATGGCACTACGATTGTTATGGTGACTCACGACCTAGACGTTATTAGAGAGATTCCTCGTGTTGTTACGATTAAAGATGGTAAAACAAGTTTAGAACTTGTTCATATCCCTTCTTTTCGCAAGGGTGAAGATGATGTTTCTCGGGAATTTGTTTTGGTTGACGGAAGTGGGAGATTACAAATTCCGCAAGAATATTTGAATCAACTGAATATTCGACAACGTGTTTATGTTGAATTTCAAGATAACAAAGTAGTTGTATGGCCAGAGGATCATTCGTATGAATAATAGTCAAAATGAACTTGATCCTACTGTACAAACTAGTGACTTAGAACGCACATACCGTTTAGGTAATCAGATTATTCATGCTGTAAATGGCGTAAATCTGGATATTTATCCAGGAGAGTTTGTTACTCTCCAAGGACGATCTGGTTCTGGAAAAACGACGCTTTTGAACCTTGTTGCTGGTTTGGAATCGCCAAGTAGTGGTCGAGTGGTTTTTCAGGGGAACGATTTCAGTAAGTTGAGCGAATCTGCTCTTACTGAAATTCGGCGGACAAAAATTGGGTTTGTATTCCAGAGTTTTGGTTTGCTGCCTTTGCTTTCAGCCTATGAAAATGTTGAATTACCTCTACGTTTAGCTGGTGTCAATCGCAAGGAACGTGAGGCTCAGACCCGCGAATACCTGGAAATGGTCGGATTGACTGGGAGAAGCCACCATCGACCTTATGAACTATCAGGTGGTGAACAACAGCGTGTGGCGATTGCACGTGCGATTGTTCATAATCCCCCTTTGGTTCTAGCTGACGAACCCACGGGAGAGCTTGATTCGGATACCGCGAATGTCATTTTTTCGTTGCTTCGCGATATTGCTGGGGAGCAAAATATTGCGGTACTTGCGACAACACACGATCCGACTCTTTTGTCGATGGCTACGCGTACCTTAGAGATGAGTGATGGAAAATTTTCTGAACTTACATAAGATGGGTCACGAAAAATCTGGACGAATTTGTGATTCACAACATTTTGATGTGAAATAAATCATTAATCTGCCCTAGACCCTCTATTAGAGGACATGCTATCCTGCATTAAGTGGGTTTAATCTCATATGTATGAGGGCTGTAATGACAGAGGAAGATGTAACACGAAAACGGGTTCGTGAGATTCTTACCGAATTTAAGGATCATCAAGGTGCCTTGTTAATTGCGCTTTTGCATATTCAATATGAGTTGGGTTACACACCGGAGTTTGCGGTTGAAGATGCGTCGGCAATCCTTGGTTTTTCGCAACCAGAAGTTTGGGGTGTTCTAAGCTTCTACTCTGATTTCAAGATTGGTAAACAAGGAGACCATTTCATCGATATTTGTGTGGATGGGCCCTGCCATATTGGTGGCGCCCCGGGTGTACGGCGAGCGCTTGAAGAGGCGGCGTTGGATGAATCCAATAAGTTTGAGGTGCGGGCCATCTCATGTCCCGGGATTTGTGCCAAGGCGCCTGTCGTTGCTGTGAACATGCGATATCACGGTGATATGACACCCGATAAAGCTTTGGAACTAGCGGCGAAGCTTGACTGACAAAAAAAAGCTGTTTTGGAGGAAGGTCTAATCTCTTGCCTGAAACATTTACAGAAATAAAAAGAACTGCTGACGCTACGTGGAATGAGTGGGTGAATAATGGTAGCCCACGAATTTTTGTGCAAACGAATGCTGATTCCATGGCCTCCGGTGCGATTGAGGTCAAGGAAGCAATTCAGGATACATTGGACAAACAAAAAATCAGTGCAGATGTAACGGTCGTTGGTTCTCAGGGCATGGCATTTGCGGAAGTTGTAGTTGATATTATCAAGCCTGATAAACCAAGGATAACCTATGGAAATGTCACACCTGAAAACGTACCCGGCCTGATAGTCGATTACATAGTGAAAGATGATCCGCGTCCAGACCTTGCGCTTGGGACGCAAGGAGAGGGTGAAATAGATGGCATACCGCTGTTGAAGGATCACCCTTTTTGGAAACTACAATATCCGATCGTGACCCGAAACTTTGGTCACATTGAACCCGGAAATCTTAACCATTACATAGCCCAGGGTGGGTACAGTATGCTGAACCGCGCCTTAGAGATGGAGCGTGAGGACGTTCGGAAAGAGATTGAATCGTCCGTTTTGCGTGGTAGGGGTGGAGCATTGTTTCCTGCTGCAACGAAATGGAATTTCATGATGAATGCTCCTCATCCGAAATATCTTGCTGTGAATGGCGAAGAGGGCGATGCTGGTGCTTTCACCGATAAAGCAATTGCAGAAAACGATCCGCATACTTTACTTGAGGGTATTTTAATATCAGCGTATACCATGGGTATCGACAAGAGCTTTGTTCATATCAGGGCAGAATACTTGGTGGCAGTTGAGCGTTTGCGTCGTGCCGTGCATGAACTTGAAGAAGCTAATCTTGTTGGGGAAAATATTTTGGGGACTGATTTTTCTACAGAAATAGAGATAGAGGCTACGGGGCACGCATACATATGCGGGGAAGAAACCGCGTTAATGGATTCAGTCGAAGGGAAACGGGGTACACCACGACCGCGTCCGCCGTTTCCTGCAGCGTACGGAATTTTTGGTCGGCCAACGAATATTAACAATGTTAAAACACTTTCATATGTCCCAGCGATATTTGAGCACGGGGGTGAATGGTTTAAGAGCATCGGAGTAGAAGCTGCTACCGGCACGATGTTCCTGTCGCTTTCGGGTGATGTTAAACATTCAGGATTCGCGGAGGTGCCGTTGGGCGTTTCTCTGCGTGAAGTCGTTGAGGACATGTGTGGTGGCACTAAGAGCGGAACATCTTTTAAGGGCATACAAACAGGTGGGCCACTAGGTGGTGGTGCCGATTGGGATTCGCTGAAGGATCTCCCTCTTGAATTTGATCCATTGAATGGTCTTGGAGCCCCAGTCGGTTCAGGTGGAATGATGATGCTTGGTCAGGGCACCTGTATTGTAGATCTAACTCATAATTTGATGCAATTTAATGCTGCCGAGTCATGTGGTAAGTGCTTCCCTTGTCGTAAAGGAACGGGTCATATTGTTCGCACGATCAATCGTGTGATGACTGGTCTCGGGAAGATGGAAGATTTGGATGAAATCGTATATATGGGTGATACGATGCGAGATGGATCACTGTGCGGGCTTGGCCAACTTGCTCCTCGTATTACGACCGCAATGCTAAGGCATTTCCGTTCTGAGTGGGAATCTCATTTGGTTGATAAGACTTGTCCAGCGGGTGTCTGTGGCAATCTTGATGGCCAAGAGATTACGTTCTCGTGAGGCCGGTGGGTTAAGCAGCATGTTTTCCCGGATCCCGGTTTTTTTAGGCATTCAATTTCTGGTGGCTTCGATCTTGGGAACGTCTAAGATTCGGCATGGCTATTGAAAGAGCTACAATTAGGATGACTCCCGTTACTCCGTTGATCATTGCTGTTGTTTCCAAACCAAAATTACTAATCATTGCTCCTGATATTGCGCTACCAATTGGTAAAGTGTAAACAGCGAGTGCGCGCAATCCCATGACTCGTCCCCGATATTCGGGGGCGGCTATTTCTAAAAGCAGTGTTGCAATTAATACCATGCTCATTGACTGCAAAATTCCTGCCAGAATAAGATAGGAAAATGCCATATAAAATTCTTGTGTTTGAGAAATGACAATCGTTATACAATGCCAACCGATCATCGTAAATATAAGAAGCAGTCCAGCATAGCGAGAACTCCGTATAGATGCTAATGCTAAGGATCCAAAGAGTGCACCAACTCCGGTCGCAGCCATAAGTATCCCAAGCCCTGTTGATTCTGTTCCCAATATATCGCGTGCATAAACTGGAAGCAGTGTAAAAAGGAATGGGAACCCAGTAAGATTCGCGATCGCTGCCATCAATAAAGCTGCAATAATGATTTGTTGATGTTTAACGTATGCCAAACCTTGCGACATGATCTTCCATATCGATTCAGTCTCAGGTGCTGTTGTTGGAATCGTTCTGATAAAAAAGAATAAAAATGCTCCAATTATATACAGTCCCGTCATAAAACTATATGACCCTCCGGGTCCAAATAGAGCGAACAAGGTTCCACCGAGTAGAGGCCCAGCAATCATTGTCAAATTCATTGCTGCGATGTTCAGGGCAACCCCACTGAAGATACTTTCAGTGTTTACCGTATCAGCAACAAGGGCTTGGCGGGCGGGCTGATCAAATATTCGAGCTAAACCACTCAGGAAGGCAATTGCAAAAATATGCCAAGTTTGAAGTGTATCGGTAATGATCAAACCGACCATTATGGCGCATAGAGCGGCTGTGATACCTTGGACACCCATTAGGACCAATCGACGTGGTAAACGGTCAGCTAGAGCACCTGAGAGGGCTCCAAGAATCGTTGCTGCTTTGTGGGCAGCGGTTATAAGACCAACTAAGAAGGGCGAATTTGTTAATTGCAGGACAAACCAGGCGAGTACTATGACTTCCATCTGTTGGCCTGATCCAGCTAAAATTGTAGAAAGCCATACAAGGCGGAAGTTGCGCTCTTTTAAAGTACTTAATGGGTGGAACAGTTTATTTGTGTGCATTAAGGATGTTATGTTGCATTGAAATCGTGATCGCAGCATACCAGACGTTCTGGTAGAGGTAAAATAGTCAAAGATTGGAGCAATAATATGATTTACGAGTTAGGAGAACGAGTACCAAAAATTGATCCGACCGCCTGGGTCGCAGAATCAGCTTCTATTATAGGCAACGTTGAGTTAGCCGAAGATGTGAGCGTTTGGTACGGGGTAGTTTTACGAGGTGATGGTCAGGGAAGTGGGGGCATGATATCTATTGGACCACGTACCAACATTCAAGATAACGCGGTTATGCACGGGACAACTATAATTGGTAGTGATTGCGTTATTGCCCACTTGGCTCTTGTTCACGCGTCACGGGTAGGTAACGGGGTATTAGTTGGGAACGCTGCTTTAGTATTTGACGGAGTTGAGGTTGGTGATGGAGCATTTATCGCTGCGGGCTCAGTGGTTGTACCTGGTACAAAAGTTCCGCCGAACACTCTTATGGTAGGTAGTCCAGCCCGGCCTCGTGGAGAAGTTAAAGAAAATCACCGAAAAATGGCAACTGGCCTTGCTGCAAGTTATCTGAGATCTGTAGCGGAATACAAGACCGGTTTGCGGCAGCTGTGACGGTTATTACTGAACAGTATTGCGATTGTTTCTAGAGCTACGCTGAAGGTTGTATGAGATGAATTGGTTTTCGCACTATGTGGGTCTCCTAGAAACCGATTATATGATAACCGGTGTCGACATGCAGAATTTCTCCTGTGACGCCGCTCGACAGGTCACTAGCTAGATATAATGCCGTTTTAGCTACTTCTTCGTGTGTAATATTGCGTTGCAGTGGCGATTTTTCTCGGTGCGCTGTTTTCATATCTATATAGCCACTGATCACACGGGAAGAAAGAGTATCAAGTGGTCCTGCAGACAAAGCATTGACACGAATATTTTCAGGGCCAAGTTCGAATGCGAGTTGACGTACTTCATGCTCTAGTGCAGCTTTTGCTGTTCCCATGACATTATAACCCGGGAACACACGTTCTGATGCCTGAAATGTCATTGTCATGATACTTCCACCATCTTGCATTAACGGTTTGGCATATTTAGTAATTGGGATTAGTGAATACGCGCTGATGTCTAGTGCGAGCCGAAACCCTTCTCTCGGTGTTTCTGCAAAATCTCCTCCAAGGTCTTCTCGATTCGCGAACGCGATACTGTGTATGACCACGTCTATTGTTTTTGCTTTTTGCTTGATCTCAGCAAATGCTTTCTCGACGTTTGTGTCGTCACTTACATCGCATTCCACTAGGGTTGCATCGCCAAGTTCGGATGCAGCTTTCTCAACATTGTTGCGCACGCGATCGTTCTGATAAGCAAGGACAATATTGGCGCCTGCTTGGTGCAAAAACCGCGCGATATGATGAGCGATACTCCTTTGGTTTGCGACGCCAAAGACAAGGGCTGTTTTATCGGATAGATCGATGTTATACATTGCTCAAACCTCTTGTTATGTATTCTATTTTATCCTGCCACACCATTTCATTGTGTACAAGGCCATGAGCGGGGAACTTCGTTCAGGGATCTTCAGATTTTGGGTGGTGAGGAAAATCTTAGGGTTATAGTTTAGGGTGTGCTAACCAAGCTCTTTGTCGACTGTTGACGGATTCTAAGGTCGGCGCTCAAGGATCAGATCCATTGTTATCTCTTTCCCATTACGAATGATTGCGATCTGTACTTTGTCACTTGGTCGATATTTCGCCAATGCTTCTTGTAATGATTCCATATTTGTAACCGGTTTATTCTCTAGCCGTGTTATAACATCGCCACCTGTTGGAATAATTTGTCCAGAAACAGTTTCGGATCTCGTAGATCCAAGCAGGCCTCCTTTTTCGGCCGGGCTACTGCCAAATACATTAACAATGAGGATGCCAGTTTGATCTTCTCCTAGACTATTCGCTTCAGCGACTTTCGGGGTGAGTGTCAAACCACTGATACCAATCCAGGCAGTATCATCGATCACATCGTTCGTGACATTTGATGATCTTTGTGGCCTGCCCGCTAATGTAACGTCAAGAGATATGATTGTTTCATCTCGCAATACATTCAGTACAATAGTTTGCCCAACTGCAGCTGATTGAAATAGGTAAGAAATCAAATCGCTTGTGTCACGGGTCGTTTCCCCGTTGATGCCGAAAATAACATCTCCACCTATATTTTGTGGCCTGCCATCGACCTCTACAGTTTTTGTGCTTCCCAGGAGGCCTGCGAGGTCAGCTGGGCTTCCTCTTTGTACTTGTGATACTAAGATTCCACGTTGATCTGGGTTTAGTTGCATAGCGGTTGCGATACCAGTTGTTAGAGATCGGATGGTGACTCCAAGCCAAGGATGCTCGTATTCGCCCTTAATGATTAATTGTGGTATTACTTTGGCGACAACATTTGATGGGATAGCGAATCCGACACCGGATGAGGACTGTGATCGTGAGATGATTGCTGTTGGTACTCCGATTAGTTGAGCATCACTGTTGAGCAAAACCCCTCCTGAGTTTCCGGGGTTAATCGCTGCGTCTGTTTGAATTACATCAGGAATACTGTAACCGCGGTCTTCAGTCAAGTCAGCCGATAAAAGGCGACCTACCGCACTCACTATTCCAGTCGTCATAGTTCCTTGGAATCCAAATGGATTCCCGAGAGCAATTGTGAGCTGCCCGACGAAGACCTCATTCGAATTGGCTATTGTTAGGGGTTTCAAGATTTCGTCTTGTATTACATTGATCTTTAAAACAGCGAGATCACTATCGGGATCAGAACCAATCACTGTTCCCGTTGTAGAGGTTCCGTCAAAGAATGTAATAGTGATTATGTCAGCGTCTTTTATCACGTGATTATTGGTTACGATATGCCCTAATTTGTCCCAAACAAAACCAGATCCAGAACCCCTTGCTTCAAATTGGGCTTGTGTGCGCGTTGCTATTTGAATGTTGACAACAGATTGCTTTGTATCTTCGTAAATGCTTGAAAATGATTGTTCAATTGATTTAATGACGTTGACGGACGATGGTGAATTCGCGCTTTGATGATTTTCATTCTTTGTCTTGTCTGCTGCTTCAGGTGTGCTTACAGGTTGTGTCACGGTGGGGCTGTGTTTATCGAGATTTGTTGTAACTACTGTCGGAGGTTTAATTTGTTGCGAGGGCGTGCAACTTAAGAGTAAAAAGATAAGACCGCAAATGATTATCCAATTTGATAATCTGCCTTTGTTAACCGTTGCTGGTAAAAATATTATATTTCTCAATGACATTTTTCCTAAGATTCACTTCACGTTCTGGCCCATTTTGGGAAATGTACCAATTTGAATGGAGCGTAACATTAAAATGTCAAAGAAATATAAAGATTTCTGACATTTCACCACACTAATTTTCTTTAATTAGTACTATGGGAAATGAGGTGACATCGGGAAGACACGCTAAAGTGTTTCCATTACGAAGGTTAATTGATAATACTGAGAATGCTTTTCGGACCAACGTAGCAACCAAGGGTGGTAACGAGTTCAGTGAATGTTTTTCCAGAATATTAAGTTGCAGATCTATTCTTTGGCTGGCAGCTCGTTTATGAAATCAATGATTGTTTGCAGTGTGGTTCCAGGTCCAAAAACGCCCTTTACACCGATATCATATAAAGCCTGATAATCTTCTTTAGGGATGATTCCTCCGCAGAAAATAGGGATGTGTCCCATATCATTTTCGTTGAGTCCGTCAATGACAAGTGGGAACAGATCCAAGTGCGCTCCTGAAAGGATACTCAGACCGATCGCATCAACGTCTTCTTGAATTGCCGCCTGTACGATCATCTCTGGTGTTTGCCGAATGCCTGTATAAATCACCTCGAACCCAGCATCTCGTAAAGCTCGTGCTACGACTTTTGCTCCACGATCATGGCCATCGAGGCCAGGTTTTGCCACCATGATGCGTTTTATATCCGTGCTTGATGTCATTTTGTTTCTCCTCACCGCTTTCTACTCGCGAGTGATGATTTTGTTGTGTTCTATTTATTTAAGTGCAAATTTCATTGGAGAACAATTCGTAAACCTACCAATTCATCTGGTGTGATAATAGTTTTACCAGTTTTCTGGTGGAATGGAACACTTGAAAGGTCCTGTGCAGCCAATGTTAGCGAATATACACCCCGGCCACCATTCTCAATAAATTTGGCTATCGAGCTTGAGGTATCAACCGATTGGCGGAATTCAACGAGCGAATCGCCTTGTCCGGCCTGACCATCGACTAAGTGTGATTGGGTGCCTGCTACAAGAGAAGCGTCTGTGTTGGCATCTGTCCGAGTGTGGTCAATAACGGCCAGGTTTTTTTTCCATAAATTGGATACCCCTTCACTGTCTTCTGTCGCTACAGTTGCGTGATGCAAGCTGAGGCCACAAGAGGTTGGCGATCGCAGTTCTATCTGTGCGATCTCGACTAGAACGCCGCCTGCTGCTCTCGGGTGAATGAATTCAACTTGACCAACAAATCCTTCTCGTGGAGCACCTTGCACCAGTTGAACTTCTCGCGCTTTCAACTCATCGATTTCCCGTTGTATATCATCGACTTCAAAACATATGTGATGGATGCCTTCACCGCTGCGTTCAAGAAAACGTCCAACAACGCTTTCAGGATCCGTTGGTTGCATCAGTTCAAATCGTGTTGTATCGGTTGGAACAAGGGCAGCGATTAACTGTTGGTCTTCTACTTCCTCTTGAGCTGATATAGTCAATCCAAGAAGATTTTCAAATTGTGCTGCCGCTTGGTCCATGCTTTTGACCGCGACGCCAATGTGATCTATTGCTGTGATAGCCATAATTAAGATTCCTCCTTAAAGAGCAGTTGCAGGATCGTATGTACCAAAAACTTCGCGGAATACGTCACAAATTTCTCCGGTTGTCGCATATGCCTCTACACACTCCAAAATGGCGGGAACAGTATTGCCCGTGCCCCGCGCTATAGCTTCGAGATTTCGTAAAGCAGTCGCGACCCTCTCATCATCTCTGTCTGCACGAACTTTTTCGAGGCGTGCGATATGGCGGCGTGTTTCTTCTGGATCAATGCGGAAGATGCCGATATGTGTGTCTTCTTCTTCTACGAAATCATTCACCCCCACCACAATCCGATCTTTCGATTCGACTTCCATTTGGAAACGATAGGCTGAATCAGCGATTTCTTGTTGTTGGTAGCCCTCTTCGATAGCTACCACTGCGCCTTTGCGTTTGTCGATCTCTTCAATGTACTTTGTTGCCGCTTCCTCTAATTCACTTGTTAACTTTTCAACATAGTACGAGCCAGCTAGCGGGTCAACGGTGTCAGTGATACCTGCCTCGTATGCAAGTACTTGCTGGGTTCGGAGAGACAGCTTCACTGCATCTTCGGTTGGTAAAGCGAGAGCTTCATCTCGTGAATTTGTATGTAATGATTGTGTTCCACCTAAGACTGCTGCCAACGCTTGCAAGGTTGATCGGACGACATTGTTATCGATCTGTTGCGCTGTTAGTGATACACCAGCCGTTTGCGTATGGAAACGAACCATCATCGATCGCGGATTTTTTGCACCGAAACGATCCTTCATAATCTTTGCCCACAAGCGGCGAGCTGCTCTATATTTTGCGACTTCTTCAAGCAGGTTACTTTGGGCTACAAAAAAGAAAGATAATTGTGGCCCAAAAGAGTCAACGTCAAGTCCTGCCTTGATTGCCGCCTCTACATAGGAAATTCCGTCAGCTAGTGTGAAACCGAGTTCCTGCGCTGCTGTGCAACCCGCTTCTCTCATATGGTAACCACTAATACTAATCGTATTCCATCTGGGTGTTTCTTCGGCACAGTATTCAAATAAATCTGTTACTAATCTCATCGATGGTTGAGGTGGATAGATCTGTGTGCCACGTGCGATATATTCTTTGAGAATATCGTTCTGTACGGTCCCAGCTAGGATTTTTGGGTCCACGCCCTGTTTCTTAGCGGTCGCGATGTAGTAGCAAAGAAGGAGTGAGGCAGTTGAGTTGATAGTCATGGATGTGCTCACTTTGTCCAAAGGGATACCTTCCATGACAATTTCCATATCTGCGAGACTGGAAATTGGGACTCCGGCCTTACCTACCTCACCAAGTGCCAGTTCATGGTCAGAATCGTACCCTGTTTGGGTAGGCAGGTCGAAGGCGATTGATAAGCCTGTTTGTCCCTGTTCCATCAGGTATCGATAGCGACGATTGGATTCTTCTGCTGATGCAAACCCAGAATATTGACGCATAGTCCATAATCGTCCTCGGTACATGTTCGGTTGTACACCGCGTGTAAATGGAAACTCTCCTGGCATACCAATTTCTTGATCATAATCCACGGCGTTCAAGTCTTCTGGTGTGTATACAGGATCAATTTTTATTTCAGATGTGGTTTGAAAAGTTTCGCGACGTTCTGCGAACCGCTCTACAGAAGGCTTCCATACCTTCTCTGTCCACTGTTCTTTCTTGGTAGCCATTCTCATCCTCCAATTGCTAGTAGGTTGCCCTTCTACTGCTACACTCCTCGATATCTTTGGACGTATGTATACCGACTGCTAAGTCTACTGTAGGCGCAAATTCACTGTCAAGAAATCACTTCTATGATGTACTGTACTGTATGTAGATTTTTTGAACATAATCTTTATGCTCTGTTTCTAGAGCATTCGGATGAGCGTATGCTGAATAAAGTATTAGGTGGATTCGAAGTTAAAGGAAATATTATGCCTGTATTGGATGTGGCGGTAATCGGTGGTGGTCCAGGTGGGTATGCAGCAGCCATACGAGCAGCTCAACTTGGCATGAAAACCGGATTAATAGAATCTACGCAGCTTGGTGGCTTGTGCCTGAATTGGGGGTGCGTGCCTAGTAAAGCATTGCTGCGCAATGCGCAAGTGGTTTCAATGATAGGCAAATCAAAGGAATTTGGGATTAACGTTAATGGGATGAGTGTGGATTTGGGCGCTGGAGTGCAACGCAGCCGCCGAGTTGTTTCCCGCCTTGTTAAAGGCGTTGAATTTTTGATGGAGAAAAACGGCATTGAGGTATTTCATGGAATGGCACGTCTAGTGAAGAAGGATGAGATTTCTGTGGATTCATTGACCGAAAATATTAAAGCTAATGCGATTATTTTGGCGACAGGCGCCAAAAATCTTTTGTTAAATGATTTTCCTATGGATCACGATGCGATCATCTCAAGCCGTGAGGCTTTAGAGCTAAAGAAACTTCCCCAAAAGATCATGATCATCGGTGGTGGCCCAATTGGTGTAGAGTTTGCGACATATTTTTCTTCATATGGGAGTGAAGTGACGATTGTGGAAATGCTGGAACAATTACTGCCGAATGAGGACGGAGAAATAGCATCTGCGTTACGGAGGTCTTTTGAGAAGGACGGTATTAATGTGATGACTGATGCTCAAGTACATGGTTTTGAACAAGGCGATAACGGCGCGGTATCGGTCGAGGTTATAACTGGTTCTAGTTCTCGGGTTATAGAAGCGGACAAAATACTTGTCGCGGTGGGCTTTGCTGGTCAGACTGATTCTCTTGGCTTAGATGATGTTGGAGTAGATGTTCAGGATCGATGGATAAAAGTAAACGGAAATATGCAAACGACAGGTTCGGGTGTGTATGCAGTAGGCGATGTTACAGGCCCCCCATTGCTTGCGCACGTTGCTGAGGCGCAAGGTATATTGGCGGCGGAACATATTGCTGGTATGGATCCAACACAGTTGGAGTACGAAAATATACCGCGGGCTGTATATAGCCGACCACAGATTGCAAGTATTGGAGTAACTGAATCTGAGGCAAAAAATAGAGGTATTAACGTGAATGTCGGGCAGTTTCCGTATAGGGCGAGTGGGAAAGCTATTGCGATGGCTGAATATGATGGTTTCATTAAGATTTTATCTGATGCTGAGAATGAAAAGATTTTGGGGGCGCATATGATTGGTCCGGATTGCAGTGAATTAATTGGAGAAATATCTTTAGCTATCAAATTAGGGGCAACGGCGCTTGACCTCGGAAGTTCTATACACCCCCATCCCACACTGTCAGAAGGTTTGATGGATGCAGCTTTAGGTACCTATGGTAATGCGATTCACGTTTAACCAGGTTCCCAAAGGTGAAGATTAAAAACCATATATCGATTATGAAAATGGCGTTTATGCGATATGTCGTTGATGATAGGGAAAGAAATTATTCGTTGTAAATTGCTGAGCGATAAGGGTGTTCATGAATATTGGGATTGATGTTGATGGTGTTTTGGCAGATGCAAATGCTGCGACATTACCGCTTGTGGAGCGATACACAGGCACGCACATTGAAAAAGATGAAATTACACATTGGGATTATGTGTCTGACACTACGGGTCTTTCAGTATGGCATTTTGTTCGTTTGATGGGTCAGGCTTGGCAAGATTTTGAGAATATGCCGATTGAGGAGCCAACTGTTGCCAATTCACTCACTCAACTGATGCGACGAGGGCATCATGTTTCCATCGTTACTCAGAGAACGCGAGAAAGTTTTCCGTTTGTTTGTTTGTGGCTGGATTTACATAGAATTCCATATGATGATTTAATATTCACTTCGGGAACAATTGATAAGCTAATGTTCCCAATCGACATTCTCGTAGACGATTCTCCGCGAATTATTACGAGAGCCGGCCATATCAAAGACAAAATTTTGTTGTTGCGTGACCAACCATGGAACAGGAATGTCGATTCATTGCCGCCTAACGTTGAACGTGTGGAGACATTGGCAGGAGCGGTTGAACGGATTTTGTCCATGCCGCTAAAAGGCGGAGTAAGCAAACATCCCGTTCAGTAGATTAAGTGTCTTGCGTACCGAGGAAAGGCATTTATAGAAATGCTTGCTGAAGATATTCCAAATCTATTTCCTCATACAAGACGTGCTTTGCAAGAAGATGGTTTACTCGTGACTGGGCGTCATCTAAAGCGTTGGGCTCAAGAAGATATCGCGCTTGACTCAAGTTCCCTGCTTGGCGACCTGATTTAATTTCTGCAGCCTTAGTGTTTGCAAGGACAGATTTCATTATTGAAGCTATTTCACGCATTTCTGCTGAACCCATGCCAAGGGTCGTGAGGGCGGGAGTGCCAATTCGTAACCCACTCGTGTACCAAGGCCCATTAGAGTCAAATGGCAGGGCATTCCGGTTGAGAGTGATATGCGCTTCGCGCAGAGCAGATTCTGCTTGCCGACCATTAATTCCATTTGAGGTTACATCGATAAGAAGTAGATGATTATCGGTGCCTTCAGTGAGAACAGACAATCCTTCTTCTAAACAATTCTTGGCAAGAGCGGATGAATTCTCAACAATTTTTGCCGCATATTCTTGAAATTCTGGCTTACTGTCTTCTTCAAACGCAACGGCTTTTGCAGCCATGACGTGAGGGAGCGGTCCACCTAAAACAAGGGGGCATCCTTTATTCACTTGTTCGGCAAATTCCTCGGTGCATAGAACCATCCCTCCTCTAGGCCCGCGTAATGTTTTATGTGTGGTAGTTGTGACCACGTGGGCATGTTCAACTGGATTGTATTCACCTGTGAAAACTTTACCAGCAACAAGGCCTGCGAAATGAGCCATGTCGACCATTAGAACAGAGCCCACATCATCGGCGATCTCTCTGAAAATCTTGAAATTCAATTTGCGTGGATAAGCACTATAGCCCGCCAACAATATGAGTGGTTTAAATCGTTTGGCATGCTCGTGTATTTTGTCATAATCGATAAGGTTTGTTTCGGGATCTACATCATAGGATTCTGCTTCAAACATGCGTGACGAAACATTTTCTCTATAACCATGCGTGAGATGTCCTCCTGAGTAGTAATTCATACCTAAAAGTCGTTGGTTACCAAATTCTTTCCTCAAATTTGCCCACTCTTCGTCAGATAATGCAGATAGAGTGGAAGCATCCATATTTTCCATGTATGGATTCTGTATGCGTGTCGCAAGTATTGCCCAGAAAGCTACCAGATTGGCATCTGCCCCAGAATGAGGCTGAACATATGCGTGTTCCGCATCAAATAAATTCTTAGCAAGGTCTACAGCACGCCCTTCAATCAAATCAACATTTTCGCAACCCGCGTAAAAGCGATGTTCAGGGTATCCCTCTGCATATTTATCAGTAAAAAGGTTTGCTTGCGCAAGTTGTACAGCTAGGGATGAATAGTTTTCGCTCGCTATCATTTTCAAATGGCTTCGCTGATCCTTGATTTCCGCAATAATTGCGTTTACTACTTCCGGAGACACTTTGTTTATCTGATCTAAGTTTGCAAGATAGGCGATGAATCCTGGATCTGGAACAACTGCTGTGTTTTGTAAATAATGGGCAAGCGCTGATTCGGACATTACGACTCCTTTTCAATTCCGGAAATGTAACTCTGATAGGGTTTCAGTATAGACGAGAACCTATATGTATGGAACACAAATACATGGAAATACGATTGAGTGTGGCATCCGATATCGGTGACGCCTGATTTGGAATTAAATGGAAAGTCGTCGTGTTGCTTTCTCGGCAGCTTTCTGAACATGTTTTTCAGCCATTTTGAGAGGTCGACCCTCACCACCGAGACGCACTTGTTGGATTTCGGCAATAATACTGAGAGCAATTTCATCAGGTGTTCGGGCGCCAATATCTAACCCGATTGGAGCGCGAATTGAAGCGACGCGGTCGTACGATACACCTTCGGCAAGCAGTTCCTCAAAAATCAGGATTGATTTTCGGATACTGCCAACGAGTCCGATGTAATCCGCTGCTGTTCGTGATGCTGATAAAGTTGCTGCATCGTCTAGGTTATGACCCCGTGTCGCGATAACAACAAAAGTGTTGGGAGTGATCGTTAGCTGATCGAATCCATCCTCAAAATCACCGACTACAATATTGTCTACAGATGGGAAGCGTTCATGATTTGCAAATTCTAAACGGTCATCGATGACACTAACGATATATCCCAATTTTTTCGCTAGCGGTGCGATTGCATGAGATATATGCCCTCCGCCACACAGAACAAGATGAGGGGGCGAAACAAAACCTTGTATAAATATACTTGAATCACCGTGCTGAAGTGTGCGGGTTCCGCCGTGCGTGAGCAACTCACTCGCTAGTTTTACCACTTCGTCATTAAGTTTTTCCCCTCCGAGGTCACCTTCGTATGATCCGTTCTCATGAACTACGACCTTTGTTCCAAGTTTGGGGTGGTCTTCAGGTCCAGCTATTGTGCCTATCGCGATGCTTTTTCCGCCTGAGTATGAGTTCAAGACGTAATCAATCCATGAAGAGTTGTTATCTGATGCACGGAGTGGATCCACCATGATGGACATGGTCCCTCCACAGACCATACCCGATTCGGCGGCGATTTCATCATTTAATTCAAAGTCACCTACAGTCGCTCCTGATACGCTGCTGAGAAGGGACTTTGCTTCGGCCCAAACATCGGCCTCTACACATCCACCGCCTAAGGTTCCCACTCCGGTCCCGTCACTTTTGACGAGGAGCATTGCTCCTGGCTTTTGCGGGGTTGATCCTTTTGTACCGACAACGGTGCATAGTGCAAACGTTTCATTCGCTTCCGTTAGCTGGGCTGCGCTTTTAAAGACGTCCTGCATCATGTAACTCCGAATACTATTATCTCAACGTTGGCGACATTGTAACTCATCTTGGTGGCTAATATTTGTTCAATGTCACACGAGGAATCTCAACGGATATCTCCTCGCAGCCGCAAGTATTCATGTACGGCATCATGCCAATGTGGTAAATCATCTGCATTTAATTTCTGCAGTCCTTCGTGTCCAAGAACAGAGTATAACGGCCTTTTAGCTTTGGCACCGTATTCATTGGTTGAAATTGGAAGCACCTTTTTTTGGGTACCAGTGAGTTCAAAAACAAACGATGCAAGTTCGTGCCAAGTGCACTCTCCTTGCGATGTGATGTTAGAGATTCCATATTGCCGAG
>CEVA01021414.1_pt1 | contig 27321 bp, 25 predicted proteins | sample 361521 | NCBI WGS metagenome assembly CEVA01 (sample SAMEA2622823, study PRJEB7988) | marine metagenome | isolation source: saline water (ENVO:00002010), including
CAATTTCAAAAGTTTCTGTACGTCTACCTTCCCAATTATTTTCTGTATTATATTGTAACGTAACCTTAGTTGTAAAATCAGGTGGAACTGAATAAGCTCTATCTAATGATATTACTCCATCTGTTCCCCATACTTCGTATTTTGCCTGATAGTAACTTCCATTAATGTATGAAATAGTTGCAGTTTTACCATTTTCATAAAATAAACTTGCTGAACCACTTACATCTACTTTTCCAACCTCTCCATTAGAAAATTTTCTTTTCTCAAAGAATTTTTTAGCGACTGCTGAGATTGGTTCTTCATTAAAGATCATCCTGCTTGCACAAATTGGATAACAACCAGAATCTAGTAAGAATCCACCACCACCTCCAAACAATCCACTTATTTGCATATCATATCTTATATCACCTTCTGGAAATGCTGGAAAACCAAAGACACCATTAAATGATTTTACTTCTCCAATCTTACCTTCCTTTATCAATTCCTTCACTTTTTGATGCTGAGGATGGAATCTGAACATGAAACCTTCCATCACTCTAACATTGTTTTCTTTTGCAGATTCAACCATTTTTCGTGCTGAAGAAAGATTTGCTGCACTAGACTTTTCAACGTAAACATGCTTGCCTGCCTCTGATGCTTTGATTGACCATTCTCTATGAGTACTAATTGGAGTTGAAATGTACACTACATCAACTGAGTCATCTAATATGACATCTTCGTAAGTACCAAATTTTTTACAATTAAACTCGCTAGCAAATTCTTTTGCCTTGTCTGTTGAACGACTACCAATAATTTCTAATTCTGCAAATTCTGATTTTATTATGGCAGGAATGACAGAACGTTTTGCAATTCGTGAGCAACCAATAATGCCAAATTTTAAAGGTTCCATTTTTCTCACAAATAAGAAATAATTCCTCTCACATGTGGACCAACAAAGTTTTCAATTTTCATTAGTTGTTTGATTTGATATAATGTAACCCAAATGAATGAATCTGGAATTTTTAGGTCTTCATTTTCTTTTACCTCGACAATCATATTATAATTTGATTTTAAATGAAATCTGCCGCCATCTTCAGATTGCCACTTTGCATAAATGATTTTTGGATTATTTTCATCATCAAAATATTCTGCAAACAAAGGCTTAGATCCTCCATGTGCTTTTAGTAAATTACTGGTTGTAGCTTGAAGTGTTGGAGATAATTGTAATTTCCCAATATTGCCTGGTTCTGCTTTTGCCTGTAAGAGATAATGTGGTATTCCGTTAATTCTTTTCATTAGAATTCCCAGAATGCCGCCTGGATTTTTTGCAATCATTGGTTGTGTCCATCCCTTTTTCCCAACTTCACGATCAAATGTATTTGAAACCTTAACGCCAATTACTTCAAAAAATCCGCCAGATTCATGTTTGACATTGCCCGAGTTTGTATCAACACTCCATTTATCCAAATCATTAATACCAATCTCTTCTACAATCATATCTGATTCTTCGCGTTTTTTGTTAAACCATTCAATTATGTAATCAAGTTTGTTTATTTGATTATCATCCCGTATTGATTCTAACATAGTTTCAATTCGTGAAATTATATCAGTGTCTAATTGATATGAATTTTTTTCCAAAATATGTTTTATATCTTCAATTATCACAAAATTCTGATATTTACTATCTAATTATGTCTGTCTACTTTTTTAATACATATTCAATAAAAAATTAAGAATAATTTTTTAATAATTACTAATATATGTGAAAAGTCAAATAACACTATAAAATCAATAATGATATGAAATTTGATATTGTTTTAGATTGTAATTCTGAAAATTTTATTAAAATTCTCACAGATTATGAAAATTTACCTAATTTTCTACCACGACAATTAAACTCTATTAAAATTATTGAAGAATCTGATAATCAAAAAATTATAGAGGCTATAATACAATTTAAAACATTAATTAAAAAACCAATAACTCAAACCATTCAAATTAATAAAAATAATTATGAATTAATTTTTAAAATATTAGATGGGCATGCAAAAAACACAAAAGCATCTATAATTACTAAACCACAAAATGATTCATTATTTGTAGAAATAGATATTGATCTTAAACTTAGCTTGGCCGCAAAAATATTGACGCCTATAATTAAAAGAGAGTATAAATTAATGTTACAAGGAGTTTTGATGAAAATGGCAGTTGAGGCAAAGAGTATTGAGTAATAATTCAGAAAATCTCATAGATTGGGAAAAAATTGATAAACATTCCCAAGAATTCAAAAATAAAACTCCTACAAAATGGATTTATTTTGAAGATTTTTTTGAAAGAGATTTTTACAATGAATTAAAGAATACATATCCAAGATTTGATTCTTCATGGGAACTGGAAGATTCGTATGATAAATTATCATATAGAAAATATTGGAAAATGGATGAAAAAAAAATTGTTTTAGATGGAAACGATGAAAGATATAGTAAATCATGGAATAAATTTATGGATCTAGCACGTTCAGATGACTTTTGTAAAAAACTGTCTGAATTTACTGGTGTAAAGATCAATCGTCTAAAACATTTTGGATTTATGCTTGCAAAACAAAATGGATTCCAATTACCACATGTTCATGATGTTAGTGACAAAACTTTGATGTTATTCATGTATTTCTCTGACGGATGGGAAAAAAATGATCCTGGTGCAACTTATCTGGCGAAGGATCTAGATGAAAAAAATATTATTTTTGAAACATATAATCTTGATAATACTGCATTGTTTGTTTTAGATGGACCTGATGCAATTCATGGAGTTAGAAAAATTACTAAAGATGTAGAGCGTAAAGCAATACAATTAACCTATGAACCATTTTCACATACAGATGGGTGGTATGGTTCAATGGAAAAAAAAGAAATTCCTGAATTACTTGATTTGTAACTGTACGGCTAAATTTTTCTTCGATTATTCCTTGTGTGGGAACTTTTTGTTATAAATTGTATGAGCCATAACCTGAGCTACATACCCTATGACAAAAGATATTGCTAATCCAATAATACCTAACGAACTAACTAATGTAAATATTCCTGCAAATAGTACTGCAACGTAACTTATTGCCCCCACCATTATTATCTGTCCTCTTTCTTGACTAAGATATTTTGCAACTTGTATTCTTGCAAAAGTATTCGGTAAAATTGATAAACTCATTATTCTAATCGGTTCTATAACTTCCAAATATTTTGGGAATAAATGAGGGATAATCTCTGGAACTAGAAAAATTCCAAGTAATGAAATAATTATAGACACAATAACAATTTTCTTTTTAAAATCATTATTTTTTACACCATACAAATCTTCTGTAATCAAATATTTTGTTATTATTGTAGGTAAAATCATTAAACCAGCAATTACTTGTATTACTAAAGAATAATGACCTAGTAATGTAAAACCAAACATTGCTCCTATTACAATTTTATCTACTCTTCCCCCAAACATTCCAACTAATTCATTTGAATAATTTGTTAGGATGAATTTGATTCTAGATTTTATTCTAAAAAAATGATATTTTTTAATTCTAATATCTTTAAAAAATAAAATTATATGTAAAACATGGGAGAGTGCTAAGGCAAAAATAATACTTTCAAAACCAAATAGAAAATAAAATGATAGACCAAAAATTATTGTAGTAAACTTTTGAAATAAACTTGTTATGGAATAGAGTCGAAAATTTTTCTCTCCAAGCATTTTTCCAGTTGTTAAATTAATACAAACTAATCCTATTAGCAGAAACGCAATGTCTATTCTTTGTGTAATAAAATAGAGTACAATTCCACCAATTCCGGTTGTAATTGCAGAGAGAAGATTTACTTCATAAAGAATATCTATTTTTTTTGCAGAAAAAACTGTATTAAGATAATTAGATGCTATAGGTGCAATTGATGACACCATGGATGAAATACTCAAAAAATAAAATATGTTTCCATATTCTTCAGGTTCTACAAGAGTTGCTAAAATAAACCAGAAAAATGCAGATACGGATAAACCTAAAACATCAGTAAAGCCAATAGTTGTTAATCCTTTAATTCTATTCAATTTTATAGACTAAATTAAATTATTTTTTCTTAACTTAATATGATTACTATGACTTGATAAAACATATCTAATTTTGAATGACATGTAATTAAATTAACAATTTTTTTCAATAATATGATTTTCTAACCACAGTACTTCTAATTCTGATTTCTCAAATACTCTTAATGCGTCCTGTATTGTTCGTACAATGGGTTCTCCATGTAAATTAAATGATGTATTTAGAAGAGCAGGAACTCCAGTTTTTTCTTTAAATTTAAAAATTAAATTCCAGAGTGTTGGATTTTCTTCTTTTTTCAAAAGTTGGGCTCTTGCGGTACCATCAGATTGGTGTACTCCTGCAGGAAATTTAGATTTTCCATCTTTTGTGTTAAATCCAATTGTCATAAACGGCGATTCAATTTTCTTTGGATTTTCTATTAACATATCTTGAAATTCTGAAAGTACCACCGGTGCAAAAGGCATCCAAAAATCTCTCTTTTTTATTGACTTGTTAATTTTTTCAACATTGGCTAAACTCCTGGGGTCAGCAATTATACTTCTATTTCCTAATGCTCTTTGACCCATTTCCATACGTCCTCTACATACGGCAATTATTTTATTTTCTAAGATCTTTTCTAAAACTTGTTCTTCCGAAGTAAATCTTGTAATGGAATATTGAGATAAGCCTTCAATTTCTTTATCATCATATGTGGGTTGTGAACCAAGATACAAATTCTCTAATTTCTGTGGTTTTATTCCATGAGTCTCGGCATAATGATAGCATGCTCCGATAGGAAGTGTTTCGTCTGTTCCTGCACCACAAATGAAAATTTTATCTATTCCGGAAATTTCCGAAATTTTCATATTTGCTTTCACATTCATAGAAACCCCTCCGGCAAAAACAACACTAGTAGCATTAAATCTCTTAATTGCATTTCTAAACCACTCGACAAGTATTTTTTCAGTAAATGATTGTAATCCTGCAGCAATATGATCAAATCTAAAGTTTTTTAGATTATTTTTCAAATGATTATAAATATCTGGAATTTCTTTATTGAATGTAAAATCTATATCCTCAATTTTTAACATTTCTTCAAAAATTTTTTCAACTTTTTCAATCATTGGTCCATTATAATATGGAGCTAATCCCATCACTTTGTACTCGTGCTCATTAGCCATCATATTCAACACAAGTGTTGTATATCTGTAAATCCTTGCTAGCTGGAAATCTTTATGCGAATATTCTTTAATTCTCTCTATCTCCCCTTTCTCTTCAGAATAAATTGACAATGTTCCACTTAGATCATCTCCCCATGCATCAGCCGTGACAATTAATGTATTATCATCCCTAATTGGACTCCCATAAAATGCATAAGCTGCATGACACCAATCATGTTCCATATGCATAATCTTTGATTTATCTACGTGAAGAAATTCTGAGATGATTTGTTTATAAAAATCAGACACATTTTTCCCATCTTCTTCTGTATATGGATTCTCTAATTTGTGATAATCAAATTTTTCCCCTAATTCTGTATTAAACGGAAATTGATCTAAGTTAATCTTATCCTTGAATACATCTAAAAATAATTTATTCTGTTTTAACACAAGATTTGGATACCAATATTCTTCCATTGCACGTATTTGATCATCTACTGAAAAAGTTGAATATTCATTTATCAATGATGGAATAAGACTAATTTTATTTCCACATATGATTATTTTTTCAAAATCATCTCCTTCTAAACCCGAATGCGATAATGCATCATTGATTGAATTTCTTGGAAATGATGAATCCGATTTTATTCTAGTATAACGCTCTTCACTAGCAGAAAATACTATTTTATCATCAATGAAAATTGCACAGCCTGAACATTTTTCTAATGTTATAGCTAAAATCTTCATGAAATTCAAATTTCCTGCCTAAATATATACTCAAAGAAGAAATCATTAAAAATTTTTAATAAGAAAGAATAGAAAAAAAATTAACGTTTCAAATGGATGATCTTAAAATTTGCACTAGATGTATCCAACCAAATACCCGGCCAGGAATTTTTTTCAATGAACAATCTGTTTGTGGAGCATGTTTGTGGGAAGACGAGAAAAAAAAAATTGATTGGTCTGAACGAATTAATGAATTAAAAAATATTGCATCTCAAACAAAAAGATCAAATGCAATTTATGATTGTGTAATTGGAGTTAGTGGTGGAAAAGATAGTACTTTTCAAGCATTAACTGCTAGAGATTCGTTAGGCTTAAGATGTCTTCTTGTAAATTATCAACCTGATAATATTACAAAGATAGGTTCTCAAAATATTGAAAATCTAAAACAACTTGGTTTTGATGTTATTAGTATACGACCTAATCCACAAATTATGAAGAAACTTGTAAAATTTGATTTTCTTAATAGTTTAAATCCTGTAAAAGCTACAGAATTCTCTTTGTATTCATCTGCATATATAATTGCAGAAAAATTTCAAATACCATTAATCATTCAAGGTGAAAATCCTGGATTAACTGTTGGCACAAGTCTTACAGGAGTTGGAAAAGATTCAGATGCATTAAAGGCGTATAAATTACAAACATTATCTGATGGCTGGAAAAAATATCTAAATGTTGAAGGGGTTTCTGAAAAGGATCTTTTATTATTTCACTATGATGTTAACAAATTGATTAATCAAAATACAAAAGGTATTTGGTTACAATACTATTCAAAAGAATGGTCTTATCGTGCAAATGCAACATTCTCATCACAATTTGGTTTTAAAGGAAGAGAAAATTTTAAGCCTGAAGATATTGGAACTTATGTTTCATTTGGTGCTCTTGATTCAGATCTGGTGCATGTCAATCAAATGTTAAAGTTCATCAAATTTGGGTTTGGTTTTTGTATGGATCATGTTTGTTATGATATAAGAGATGGTATAATGGATAGAAAAGAAGCTATAGAATTAGTATTGAAATATGATGGTAAGTGTTCAAAAAAATACATTGATGAATTTTGTAAATATATAGAAATTTCTAATGATGACTTTTACAAAACACTTGAAAAATTTCGTGGTGATATGTGGGAATCCATTAATGGAAAACAAATAAACAAAATTCATGAAAGACTAGAAAATGAATTAAAATCTCTTTAGTTTATACTTCGTTCTTTAATACTCTGTATTAATTTCTTTGAAGAATTTCCATAATTTATCAAATATTTTGTCAGAAATTTTTTTGAATAATTTATTAATTTTTTCTTTATCTCTTCATCAAATAATCCAATGATGATTTTTTCAATATCATCATCATAATAGGCATGTTCTATTGCATTATCCTTCAAGAATTCAAACTCTTTTACATTTTTTTGCAATTCTATATTTAATACTGGTTTTTCTAATAGCATTGCTTCCAAAATTACACTTGATGCATCAAAATTATCTGTTGCAATATTGATAACAAGATCACATTCTGTTAGAAGATATTTCGCAGTACCTGACTGTAAAATCTTAATTTGTTTTTTATTTTTTATCATATCTTTTATTATTTCATTATTCACATTTTGCTGTGGATGTAATTTGAATATGATTTCAATATTTGGATGATTGTCAGAAAATTGAATTATCTTCTTTAAAGCTTCTTTATATCTCTCATAAACAACCAGTCGAAAACCTTCCATATGGAAAATTATTGGTCTTAGAGTTACTAGTATTCTATTGTGTTTTTCCAATTTTTTTTCTAATTTATAAAATGAATCATATTTTGGACTGCCTGTAACAAGAATCTGTTCTTTAGGAAATTTTCTAACATCAATAAGATAATTTTTAATTATATCTCCCCATACTATCATGTTATTTCTTGTATTGTGGAAGTCATCTAAAATATCAAAATATGAAATAGATTCTAAGTAATTTGCAAAAGCATGTTGTAATTGATAGATACAAGAATTTTGGAATTTATTTGAAAAAATTTTTTCTGTTTCTCCAGAATTATTTAGCATTATTACTCCTAAATTATTTTTGGCTTGATTTAGCTTTTCTGCAATATTTATACAATTCAAGTATTCATCAATTCTTTGTATCAATATGTCTATGATTTTTCTTTTTAATAGAAATGTAAAATCCATGTCTTCAAAATATAATTTTGGAATAATTTCTTTTTCTAAAGAATTATCTTTTAGATACTCTAGAATTTTATTTTTTCCACTGTTTGTTTCTTTAAAAATATCTTTATCTATTATCTGATCTGCAGTACAAACTAATGAATTTGTTTCTCTTAAAATGTTTAGAGCTTTTTTACTATAGATCGTACTTTTTCTAAAATTTACTAATATAGGCTGTATACCATTTTCATTCATTTCTGTTAGTAAATCATAATATATCTCAGGATCAAATTCTACTAGAATTATTTTTTCAAGCTCTAAATTATTTTTTGATAATGAAAATGATTTAATAGTTAATTTTTCAAGAATTTTTTTTATTTCTTGATATTTTTTTCTACTAACGGTTACATCAAATTTAATTTGATTAATGTTTATTGGAATTGTAATCTTCTCATATGTAAGCTCATTTTTTTCACTTTCTTTAAATTTTATAAAATTTTTAGCTAAATTACTTTTATAAAATATCTCAAATAATCTTGATGAAATATACACATTATCAAATTCTTGTTTTTCAAGAATTTTCTTTAATACATATGCTTGAGGGATTACATCCATCATAGATTCTAATAATTCATTTCTGTCTACTATGTTTACTAAATTAACATCATGATATGTCGTTTCATGATTTTTAAAATTTTCTAATTTAAGCAAATATTCGCTACAAAATTTAAAAATTATTTCTCTATCTTTATCTTCAAAATAATTATCTGGTAATTCATGAATAATGTTATGTTTAACTAATTGTCTATGTGATTCATAATCAAATGTTACAATATCTGCTTTTTTCTTTTCTAACTCTATTATCTCATTCGGAGTTACCTTTTCTAAAACATACAAATTTCTAATCAAATACTGAATAATTTATCCATTGTAATTTATAATAGATTGCTATTCATTTAATTTCATTCTAATAAAAAAATGATTTTATTAATAATTCTTCTAATCGAATTTTGATATGACAAATTATGCAAATTGTTTATAATATAAGATATTTTCAAATTAACAGGAAAATGAATGTAAAAAAATTATTTGATTTACATGATAAGATTGTAATAATTACTGGGGCTGCTGGAAATCTTGGTTCACAATATGCTGAGGGACTTAGTCAGATGGGCGCAAATGTTGTACTTTGTGATATCGATTTTAAAAAATGTGAAAAAATATCTAATAATCTGAATAAACGATATGATGTTGAATCTATTCCATTAAAATTAGATTTAACAAAAAAATCTTCTATTACTAATCTTGCAAAAAAAACAGTCCAAAAATTTTCAAAGATTGATGTTTTGATCAACAATGCAGCATACCAAGGAACACCAAAAACTAGAACAACTTCTTTCGAAAATTTAGATTTGTCTGAATGGAATAGTGCTATTTCAGTCAACTTAACTGGTATATTTTTGACATGTCAAGAAGTTGGTAAAATAATGAAAAAACAAGGCTCTGGAAATATCATTAACATTGGTTCAACTTACGGTCTTGTAGCTCCTGATCAAAGAATTTATGGCAAAAGTGGTCAAAATGCTGCATCGTTTTATTCTGCAACAAAAAGTGCAGTCATTAACCTAACAAGATATCTTGCATCTTATTGGGAAAATTCTGGAATTAGAGTTAATACATTATCTCCTGGTGGCGTAAAACGAAATCAGGATAAATCATTCATAAAAAATTATTCTAAAAAAACAATGATTGGTCGAATGGCCAACAAAGATGAATATGTTGGTGCAATTGTTTTCTTAGCATCTGACGCGTCTTCATACATGACTGGTTCAAATCTAATTATTGATGGTGGTTGGACAGCATGGTAATCATCTCTAAAGATTAAAATGAATTTTACTAACACAATTCTAATTATTGGATTTGGTTCAATAGGAAGACGTCATACAAATAATTTGTTATCTTTAACAAAATCTAATTTAATCATATACACAAACAGAAAAAATATTACAAAAACTGAATTCATAAATTACTCAAAAAATAAAAATAGAATAAAAATTCTTAATGATTTTAAACAATGTTTAAATGGAAAACCAAAAATTTGTTTTATTTGTAATGAAACAAGCCTACATATTGATTTTGCAATAAAATTAGCAAAAGAGAAAGTGGATATCTTTATTGAAAAACCATTATCACATTCTATGAAAAATATTAATTTATTACAATCCATAATGAAAAAGAACAAAAAAATAGTAATGATTGGATGTAATTTTAGATTTTATCCACCAATCCAGAAAATTAAACAATTAATTTCAAAAAAATCTATTGGAACTGTAATCTCTGTTCAATCTGAAAATAATTCTTTTTTACCTGATTGGCATCCTTCTGAAAATTACCAAAATAGCTATGCTGCAAAAGATTCTAAAGGTGGTGGAGTTACACTAACACAAATCCACGAATTAGATTTTTTGACATGGATATTTGGTAATTCCAAAAAAATTCATTCATTAGTAGGTAAAACTAGTAATCTCAAAATAACCAGTGATGATCTTTCTGTATCTATTATTGAATTAAAGAATAAAATAATTCTTGAATTACATCTAGATTATTTCTCTAGACCATTCTATAAGAGAATCAAAATTCGTGGAACAAATGGCATCATATACTGGAATTCCAAACAAAATTCTATTAAAATTTTTAATCATAAAAAACAACAATGGTCAATCATTTCTGTATCCAACAATTATTCACTTACTAAAAAATCTGTTAATCGAATGTATATTGATGAAATAAAATATTTTCTTAAACATGTGAATTCACGTAAACAACCTATGAATAATTTAACTGAAGCTATACCAATTTTAGAAACAGCATTAAAAATAAAATCATCCTACAAATAATTTTTTTGATTCATATTCTGTAAGAATTATTGATGTAACTTTGTCAATTCCTTTTCGGAGATTCTGTTTTTGTAAATTTGAGATAAATCTTTTTCTATTTTCCATTTTTTCCATTTGTTTTATGTATTTTTTAAGAACTAGATCTGATTCTTTTTGTGTAAAATCAATATGATATCCAACTTTATTATTTTCTACAAAATTGTGCTGTCTTTCTCTTTTATTCACTGACAAAGAAATCAATGGTATGCCTAATGATGCTACCTCAAATACTGTTCTTCCATTTGAAGTTATTACATAATCACAATCAATCATGTGTTTTGATAACAATTCTACTTTTTCAACAACATGAATATCAAATCCTCGATTATTCATTTCTCTTGAAATTTTTTGAATTTTTTCTTTATGTTTAAACCCTAATCCTAAAATAATTTCAATTCTTATATTTTTGAGTAATTTGAATTTGTTTATTATTGAAAGTATTCTGTGCGAATTATTTTTTTTATCAACTCCACCTAATGTAATTACTATTTTAGAAAATTTTTTCTTTTGTTTTATTCTACTAAATACTCTAAATTCATCTCTTACACACGCATATTCTGAACCATAATACTCATGATTTAATTTATTTTTATTTTCAAAAATTGGATTGAAAACTAAATCCGCAAATTTCCTTCCTTCTCCTAAATCCTCAAAATTAACTACAAACAAATTAAATTCTTTCAATTTTTTAACATAAGTTTTTTCTGTACTTAAAATATCATTAAAAATTATATCTGGTTTGAATTTTTTTATTATTGACCAAAATTCTTGATTATTAGAAAAAAATTTAACATTATACAAATGTTCAAAAAATTTTTGTTTTCCTAAACTCTTTTTTTGATTCATAACTATCAAAATATCTTCATTTCTAATATTATTCAAAACTGTTAACATATTGTAGACATGACCTAATCCAATATTGATATCTCCATCAACTCTAACAATTATTTTTTTTCTGTTTAGAACATTTTCTAAAGTTGCAAAATCATGATAATTATTAGGAGAAAAAATTTCTTCTTGTGTTAATGGCATACCATATATTTTTTCATTGAATTTTTTATTTTCTAAAAGCTGTCTACAATCAAAGCAAACAATTTTCTTAAGTTTTACAATTTGTTTATGCTCTTGTAAAACCTGATTTTTATTTTGTAACTTAGCAAAATTTTCTTTAGTATATTTATCAAATTCGTACCCAAAAACCACTTTTGTGTTATTATTTATCAATTTGAAAAATTTTTGAATTGTACTTTTTTTAATTAAAGGAAAGTGTGGATGAATGATTAAGCATTTTTTAAAATTTTTTTTGTTACTTTTTAATTGATTTAATGTATCTATGCCAATTTTTTCAAGTGATGTTTCATCTTTTGTTAAAGTTTTTGATCTTTTAATAACTGTCACGCCAAAAAATTTCACATATTCTGCAATTTCGTCAGAATCAGTACTCACTACTGTATGACAATTTTTACATGATTTGGAAGTGTTCAAAACATAATACAATAATGGTTTTCCATTTACTAATCGTAAATTTTGTTTTGAAATATTTTTTGTACTTCCACCTCTTGCTATAATTAAAATTAAATTTTCTTTATTCATGATTCTCAATATCATCCCAAGTGATAGGTACATCCTCGGAAATATCCTTTATTGCAGTTTTACCTATAATTGCCTCTAAAAATTTTGGTTGTATTCCTGTACCTGGTCTTTTAATATCTAACATTTCTAATGTAATTTTTGAACCTTTTCCAATTCTTTCTTTAGAAACTATACTCCTTCTTGCATATTTTATAGAATCAATCTCTGAAGGAAATTCTTTTCTTGTACTTGAACCTCTGGATAAATCAATTAATTCCATTTTTTTGATTAATTCTTTAAAGTCGTCTGAATTTAGAGACAGACGATGATCCCTGCTTACTGTCAAATTTTTATCATGTGTAAAATGTTTCTCAATACATTTAGAACCAAATAATCTTGAGAATGCACCCACGTCTGTTCCTAATGTATGATCCGAATAACCGATTGCATATTTTGGAAATTCTTTTCCTAACGTCCTAATCATTTCAAGATTTGCATCTTCAGGTTTTGTCGGATATGATGTCATACAATGCATTATTATGATTTTGTCATTTCCTTCATTTTCAATAGTCTGAACTGCATCGGTAATTTCTTCCATTGTTGCCATTCCTGTAGAAATGAATATTGGTTTTTTCTTAGACGCAATTTTTCGAATTAATGGAATATGCGTAATATCTGCTGATGCAATTTTAAATGCTGGTACATTTAATGAGTCAAGAAGATCAACTGCATCTTCATCAAATGGTGTAGAAAAACATAAAATTTGTTTTTGTTCTGCGTATTCAAAAATTCTTTTCCACTCATCTTTGTTAAGAGAATCTAATTTCTTAAAAACATCAAATTGAGTTTCATTAGATATTCCATCATTCCAATATTTCGGGGCAGTTTTTGTTGTTAATTTTTCTGCCGAATATGTTTGAAATTTTATTGCATCAACTCCTGCATTTTTTGCTGAATCTATTAGCTGGAATGCTTTTGTAACATCTCCTTCATGATTGGCACCTGCCTCAGCTATGGTGAAACAAGACGAATTATCTCCAATAGTTTTATTACCAATCTCAATACTAGTCATATACTAATCTCTCCTACGAATATTTACATTAATGTTGTGACAGATTTGTTTGAATAGATTAATTATACCTAATTCAATTATTAGACTGTGTTAGGTTGTATTATTCAAGCACGAATGGGCTCAACAAGACTACCTGGTAAAGTTATGAGATTGTTAGATGGAACTAATCCGAGTATTTTATTTACAATTGAACAATTGAAAAATTGTTCAAATATTGAAAAAATTATAGTGGCAACAACCACTAATTTAGAAGATGATCAAATTGAATTATTTTGTAAAAAAATTGGAATTGATGTTTTTCGTGGTAAACCTGATGACGTATTACTTCGCTATTATGACTGTGCACAATCATTCTCTTTAGATTCCATAATACGAATAACTGCTGATTGTCCCTTAATTGATCCTTCTATTGTTGAAAAGGGAATTTCAATTTTTAAAAATAATGATTATGATTATGTAACAAATACATACAAACGAACATATCCTGATGGAAATGAAACTGAACTTTTTTCATTTTCTGCATTAGAAAAAGCTAATTCATTAGCAAAACTTCCATCTGAACGGGAACATGTAACTCCATTTTTTAAAAACAATCAAGACACCTTTAAAACATTTAATTTTGAATATGAAAAAAATCTCTCTGAATTAAGATGGACCATGGATTATGAAGAAGATGCAGTTTTAATCTCCACTATAATAAAAAAAATAGAAAAAAGACCCTTTACTATGAATGAAATTTTAAATCTTTTTGAAACTGAACCAGATTTGATAAAAATTAATGAAGGGCATCATCCAAATGAAGCATTTTCTAAATCATTAAAGGCAGATCAAGTATTTCTAGAAAAAAATTCTAAAAAATAAATTAAATCAGAATTAATTCATTTTCTTTTTAAATTATTCATAAATAAAACTCTAATTTTTTATCTAATTAATTTACGATAATTTATACAAATTTTATTTATAATAATTTTTTTTCAAGCATACATAATAGTATGATTAATGAATCACATTTATCTATCATCTAGTAGAGAAAAATTATGAAAATAAAAAATATTAAACTTCTTCTTACAGATGTAGATGGTGTGTTAACTGATGGTGGAATGTATTATACTTCCACTGGTGATTATATGAAAAAATTTCATACTCGAGATGGAATGGGAGTTAACTTACTTAAGAAATCTAAAATTCCCACAATTATTGTTACAAAAGAAAAAACAAAAATGGTAAGGAATTGGGCAAAGAAAATGAATATAAGTTATGTATATGATGGAGTGCAAGAAAAAGAAAAACTACTAAAAGAAATATGTAAAAAATTCACTATCACATCTTCACAAATTGCCTATATTGGAGATGATGTGAATGATTTGGAGCTTCTAAAAAAAGTAGGATTTTCAGCAACTCCAAATGATGGAATTGCCGATGCAAAAAAGATTGTTGATTATGTTTGTGAAAAAAAAGGTGGAGATGGTGTACTCAGAGAAGTTGCCGATATGATATTGCATAACATTGATTAACAATTTTTATTAAATGATGAAAATTCTAAATTAATAGAAATGACCTTTATCACTGCAGAACTAGGAATTAATCATAATGGTGATATGGATATCACCAAAAAATTAATTGATATTGCAAAATCTGCAGGTTGTAATGCAGTAAAATTTCAGAAAAGAACTATTGACAAAGTCTATTCAAAAGATGTGTTAGATTCGCCTCGAGACAGTCCTTGGGGCACTACTACTAGAGAACAAAAAAATGGATTGGAATTCTCAAAGAACGAATATGATATAATTGATCAATATTGTAAAGCCAATAATATTGAATGGTATGCTTCTGCATGGGATCTTGAAAGTCTAGATTTTCTAAAACAATATAATCTAAAATATAACAAAGTTGCATCTGCTATGTTAACAAACTTTAAATTGATTGAAAAAATTTCTCAAGAAAAAAAACATACATTTGTTTCAACAGGGATGAGTACAATAGAACAAATTAAATCGGCAGTTGATATTTTCAGAAAAAATAATTGTCCTTTTGAACTACAACACTCTAACAGTTCATATCCGATGAAACTTGAAGAAGCTAATCTAAATTGTATTAAAACATTAAAAAATGAATTTCATTGTGATGTTGGTTACAGTGGACATGAATCTGTAGGATATCTTGTATGTATTGCAGCAGTTGTTCTTGGTGCAACTTCAATTGAAAGACACATTACATTAGACCGTTCAATGTATGGTTCTGATCAATCTGCTTCATTAGAACCTTCAGGCTTACAACGATTAGTTAGGGACATAAGAGGACTGGATATCATAATGGGAGATGGAAAAAAAGTCATTTGGGATTCTGAAATACCTGTAATGAAAAAACTTCGAAATATGTGATAAAATGGTTAATTCAAATAATGTGATAATTGATTCGGTTTTTGAGAAGAGTCTTGATGTAATATCTAAATCTAAGAATCTTAGTAACATAATTTCTGATGCGACTGATGCAATTATCACATCATTAGAAAATAATGGTAAAATAATCATATTTGGAAATGGTGGTAGTGCTGCTGATGCTCAACATTTTGCTGCAGAATTTATTGGTCGTTTTGAAAAAGAAAGAGATGCTATTCCTGCAATATCATTAACCACTGATTCTTCAATTATTACTTCTATTGGTAATGATTATTCATTTGATAAAATATTTGAAAGACAATGTGAAGCGCTAATCGAGCCTAATGATATAATCTTTGTAATTTCCACTAGTGGAAATTCTACAAATGTAATAAACGGTGTAAAAGTAGCTAAGAAAAAGAATATTCCTTCAATTGGTCTTCTTGGTAATGATGGAGGAAGTCTCAAGGATTATGTTACCACTCCAATTATAATTCCATCAAATAGCACTCCTCGAATTCAAGAAGCTCATAGAATTATACTTCATATAATTTGTCAAATTGTTGAAAATAATCTTTCTCAAAAAAATTAATTATTTTTTAATAATAATTCTGCCACTCTAAAATCAAATTCAAAATCTATCATATGTCCATGTTCTTTTGAAATCTCATATGGAAGAATTTTTCCCGAAAAAATTTTCTTGGTTTTTAGAAAATTCTTATTATCTAAAATAAAAATTCCATCTACATCATACACAATTGGAGCATCTTGTCTTCTTGTAGTTTCTTTTTCTAATGTTTTTGATGGAACTAAAAATCCATCATCATTACATTCCATCATCCCAAAATATGGATTTGGATGAGCTCTTATTGCACCAAATACTGCGTTACAATCTGATTCTCTAAACAAATCTAACATATTTTTCATATCATTAATATCGATAAATGGAACTGTACAATCTCGTAATACTACTACATCGTATTCAGAACCTAATTTTTGCATCTCTAAAACTGCATGTAATACTGCTTGATCTGAAGTTGCATCATCCTGTGCCAATTCACTTGGACGAATAAAAGGAACTTTCGCACCAAATGATTCTGAAATCTTAGCTATTTCCTTATCATCTGTTGACACAATAACATCATCAAAAAGTTTCGATGATAATGTTGATTCAATCGTATATGCAATTAATGGTTTATTGTTTATTTTTCTTATATTCTTTTTTTCAATTCCTTTTGATCCTCCTCTTGCAGGAATGACACAAAGTATCTTCATTCTATAATTGAATTATAATTAAAGTTTAAAGTTTATTATGCATAACTAATGATTATTCTAAATCAACGTAATCTAATTTTTCTAATTTAAGTAGATTTCTTCTCCATGTAAATCATCTATTATATACGATATATCGTTTTCATATTTAAAATGGAATTGGAATCAAAAATAGGATTTATGCAAGGTCGTTTAATAAAATCAATCAATAATAATATTCAATGTTTTCCAAAAGATTGTTGGGAAGATGAATTCCCAATAGCTGAAAAACTTGGCTTTAAAAAAATTGAATGGATATTTGATAATCTTGATAATCCAATTTTAGATAGTCAACAACATTTGAGAATAAAGTCGATATCTGAAAAACATCATGTAACAATAAACTCTATCTGTGCTGATTTTTTTATGATCCATAAATTATTTTCTGAATCCAAAAATGAAATTTCTAAAAACCTTCTTGTATTGGAGAATTTGATTAATAATTCCTCATTGTTTGGTATAAATATTATAGAAATCCCATTAGTTGACTCTTCTTCATTAAAATCTCAATCTGATATTGAAGAATTTTCAAAAAATTTAGAAAAAATTATTCCCTTGATTGAAAGAAAAAAAATAATCTTGAATTTAGAAACCGATCTACCTCCACAAAAAATGAAAAAACTAATTGAAAATATGTCCTCAAATAATATACGAGCTAATTATGACATTGGAAATAGTACTAGTCTTGGATATAATGTGGAAGAAGAATTATTTTTGTTAAAAAATTTAATTTCAAATGTTCATATCAAGGATAGGAAATTACGTGGAACGTCTGTTCCACTTGGAACTGGGGATGCAAATTTAGAGTTATTTTTCAATACTTTGGCTAATATTGGTTATGAAGGTGATTTTATAATCCAAGGTGCAAGAGAGAACGAAGACCAAATATCACCAGAAGATACATCTAAAAGATATTTTAATCTAGTCAAAAACTATTTGAATAAATACTTTAAATAAAATTAATTATTATGTATGCAAAAAATCTTAAAATTATAATCACCGGCTCTGAAGGCCTAATAGGAAAACAACTAAAAAATTTTCTTCAGGAAAATAATGAAATTATTACCTTAGATCTTTCATTGGGACATGATTTGTCTGATGAAAATTTTGTCAAAAAATGGTTTTCAGAAAACAAAGCCGATTGTATAATCAACTGTTTTGCACTAAATGATCATGTAGAAGAAAACCAAAAACGCCCAACACTCTTTGATATATCCTTAGATTCATTCTCAAACTTTTTACATGTAAATCTAACTTCACTATTTTCCGTATGCAGAGAATTTGCTAGAAATAACCCCTCTGGTTCAATTGTTAATTTTTCCGCTTCTACTGGTTTAGTATCTGCTCGTCCAGATCTTTATGATGGTGGTCATAAACATATAGCTTATAGTATATCCAAAGCAGGAGTCATTAACCTAACAAAATTTTTAGCAGTTCATTTAGCCCCGTCCATACGTGTAAACTGTCTTGCTCCTGGAGGTGTTGAAAACTCACAGAGTGAAGATTTCATAAAAAGCTATTCAAAACTTACTCCACTTAATCGAATGATGAAACCAACCGAACTGAATGGGATTGTTGATTTTCTATGTAGTTCATCATCATCATATGTAACTGGTGCAACTTTTGTTGTGGATGGAGGATGGACATCTTGGTAGTTGATGAATAATGAATTTAGGTTTGGAAGGTAAAACTGCACTTGTTTCAGGTTCTAGTAAGGGAATTGGACTAAGTATTGCAACTTGTTTACATAATGAAGGTTGTAATGTTGTACTTAACAGCAGAAACTCTAATTCACTAAAAAAAATCTCTAAAAATATGGGTAGTAATACAAGCTATTTCTCTGCAGATGTTACCAAAATTTCCCAATGTAAAAAATTGGTTAATCACACAATTAAAAAATTTGGTAATATTGATATTCTAATTTGTAATGTTGGTAATGGGCAATCATCAAAACCTGGTAAAGAAAAAATTTCTGATTGGCAAAAAATGTTTGATATAAATCTCAATTCAACAATCAATCTAATAACTGAATCATTACCTTCACTTAAAAAAACATCAGGATCGATTGTATGCATATCTTCTATCGCAGGAATTGAAATCACAGATGCTCCAATTCCTTACTCAATTGCTAAATCAGCTCTTAACTCTTATGTTAAAAATAGTTCAAAACCTATGGCAAAATTTGGAATCAGAATTAATGCAATTGCACCTGGAAATATTTTGTTTAAAGGTTCTGTATGGGAAAAAAAACTTGAGAAAAATAAATCTAGAGTTTTAGATATGATCTCTAAAAAAGTTTCAATGAATAGATTTGGGACTCCTGAAGAAATTGCAAATTTAACTACTTTCGTATCTTCTCCTTTAGCATCTTTTGTAACAGGAAATATTTTAGTTGCAGATGGCGGTCAGATACATTAAGATGAATTATTCTTAAATTCCTCATGCTGTTTAATTTTTTTAATATGTTCCATTGTTAGAATATCAATTAGCATAGTGTTGTTTTGAATGAATTCGTTTATCTGCGTTTCATTAATTTCAACATCCACTGTAGTCTCATCTTTATAGAAAATTTTTGCAATTAAACCTGAAAATTTTACCATATCAAATTCAAATGTATTTTCTTTTAAAATTTCTAAATATCTGCTCAAATCTTCTGCTTTAACTTTCTGCTTTAAACTATTTCTTATGTTCCTTGGTAAATCTTTGATATTTTCTACTTTTGTTACTGAAGGTAGTTCTGAGTAGAGAACTTCTCCAAACACAATTGATGGTTTTTCATAAAATGCTGCTTCAAAACTCGATGAACCTGCAATTGAAATCACCAAATCACAATTTTTCAGTAAATCGGAATTTGAAAATTCTGGATGTAACACTCTAACATTTGGAATATCTAAAAGCTCTTCATATTGTGATATATCTCTCCAATCTCTTGTTATATTTGATGGATTTTCTTTTACATAAAGTGTATAATTAATAGGAATTGATTTTGCAACATTTCTTATTACTTCAATTTGATTTGTATGGTATGGAGAATCAATCAACAAATGTCGTTCTAAATCTGTTGACATTGGAAAATATATGAAAGAATGATTCAAATTAATTTTCTTCAATAAATTTTTCTCCATGAATTTTTCACGCATTTTTCTTTTTTTCTTATCTTTTACTAAACTTGAAATTACTTTGTACTTTGTTCTGCCATAATAATTATAATTAGATTTGATATTCAAGTTTTCTGAAAAGAGAAAATTAGTTAATGCTGAAAATTGGGATCCAATACGTTTTTTATTATTTTTATAATAATTATCTAATTGTACAAATGATGAATGTTGATTCAAATAATCTCTCAGTTCTTTAAAACTTTTTTTTGTAATAGAATATTCATTTAATTTGTTTGTATAATCTAATTCTGTAACATTTTTTGAAATTAACATTCTATAAGCTATCTTTGGAAAACTCATCATGATTACTTTACAATTATAATTCTCGCACATAATTCTGAATAATTCTAAATGATGGAATGAGGGTTGTTTTGTAAGAAAATAATCTGGTTTTACTTCGTCTAGTACTCTTTGAAAAAATTTAATTGAATTTTCTTCAATTTTCATTATTTCATCATCAGAAAATTTATGATAGTCGAAAAATCTATAAAATATTCTCTCGTTTAATGCTAAATTCCATAAATCTATATTTTGAGAATCCTCGAATTGACGTAAAAATTCTACGTCTGGTTTCATGCCATTTGAATTATTGATCTCATCATGGTAAAACCAAATTTTTTTAAAATCAACAAAATTCTGTTCTAAAAAAAATTGTTTTGGCTTATTAGTTATATCTATTATTGCATAATAATCTGCATCATATTTTTTCTGTAATCCATGAGCTAGAAAATAATGTACTAATTCAGCACCAATCCAAATCAAAATTTTTTCTTTTTTTTTAGACATATTCAAAGCTTTAATCCGATTCATTTATTTTTTATTGCTCATTCATTAACATATGAGACCTAATGTATTATTCTTAATCCTTGATTCATTAAGATCTGATAGATTCATTTCTAAATTAGAAAATGATCCTAATTCAAATTTTTCTCAACTTACGAAAGAAGGTGTATTATTCTCAACAACTATCAGTTCTGCTAATGCAACAATACTTTCATGGTCTAGTCTTTTTACGTCAAAATTTCCATTTAAAACTGGAATACGTTCAACACGGTTTAACAAACTTGATTCTAAAATTATAACATCTTTTGATATTTTAAAAAATAACGAATATTCGATTTTTGGTTATCTTCCTAAATTGTCTGAAACCGTTGGGCTTTTTCCAAAATTTGAAAATTCAGACTATTTGTATGATTTCTATGGTGGTCTTACAAATGGTCTTGCTGAAAAAACTATTGAAAAAATTAATTCTAGCTTATCTGCCCCTTGGTTTTTCTTGGTTCATGCAATGGATCTTCATCAACCAATAACTGTTTCAAAGAATTTTGATAATCAAGAATATGGTGATACTATATACGATAGAAAACTTTCTGAAATAGATCATTATGTAGGAAAAATAATTCAAGAAATTGATATGAAGAATACAATTCTTGTTATCACTAGTGATCATGGTGATTATATTAAATCTGTTAAAACTTCAAATACTGAATTAAACTTTGATCAAAATGCAAAAAATGAAATACTTATTTCAAAATTTTCAAAATATGTTCCAACATTTCTTAATCCTCTAAAAGATAAAATATTTCTAAAAATAGAAGAACAAAAAAATAAACAAAAATCAAAAGCGCTAGATAATGTTAATCTTAGAGAATACGAAAAACGTGCATTATTAGCTGGAAAAGCTGATAAAGATCATTTTCTATTTGATGAATTAATTAAAGTACCCTTTCTATTTTCTGGAGTTAATGTTCCAAAAAACATCATAATAAAAAAACAAATCCGTTCAATCGATATTTTTCCTACTCTATTTGATTTTCTTAAAATTGAATCAAAATCTAATATTGATGGTGTAAATCTAAAACCATTGATTGAGGGAATGAATTTTCCTGAAAACCCTGCATATATTGAAAGTAATCCTCTTGTTTTACATCAATCAAATGACGTTATAGGAATTAGAACATCTGATTACAAATATTTCCGAGACAAAAATGATCCAACAAAAAGAGTTCATTTGTTTGATCTTAACAAAGATCCATTTGAAGAAAATAATCTTTCTTTAAATAATGTTATAGTAAAAAAATATGAAAAAATTCTTAAATCTATTATAGAAAATATTCCAGATGATACTAACGAAAACAAACATCAATCTGATGAAATAGAAAAAGAATTACGTAAATTAGGATATGTTTAATATTCGTTAATTAACATTATGAAACAATAATGAATCTTATTTTTATTACAATGGATGGTGCACGTAAGGATAGGACTCTTACAGCAAAAAATTATTCTAAGTTGATTAATGATAGCCTTTTTTTCTCAACTGTTGTAACATATGCTCCTTTTACAATTGGTGCAATGCATGCTGTACTAAGTGGAACTTATGGAACTAAAACCGGAGTTAACAGCTATTGGTCAAATCTAAATTTTAAGAAAAACTTGTATAAAACACTTCCATTATATTTGAAAGATAATAACTTTGTGACACATGCTGATGTTATCAATAAGCTTGTTTTGCCTCCAACTGGTTTTGATGAATTTGTTATTCATGATGAATTAAATGATGATTTAACTAAACGGCATATAGATTTAATAAAAAAATTTAATTCCACTAGAAAAACTGGAAAAAATTTTTTTCTTTATTTACATTATAGTAATATTCATACAGGAATTATGGAAAATGTATTAAAAAAATATAATAATTTTTCAAAAGAATATTTTGAAAATAAATCTAAAAATGAAAATCTTTATGACCATTTATTCAAAAATGCAGATGAGTATCTAGGAAAAATTGTTAACTACTGTAATGAAATAGATCTATTTGATGATACTCTTTTAGTAGTTATATCTGATCATGGAATAAGTGTTGGTGAAAAACATGGAGAGCGTGCATATGGTGTATTTTGTTATGACTATACATTAATCTCTACAGCACTATTCTTTAGTAAAAAATTAGAATCTATGAAAATTAATCAACAAGTTCGTTCTATAGACATTCTTCCTACTATTCTTGAATTACTACAGATTAAAACTGATACAAACTTTCTTCCAATAGATGGAAAAAGTTTACTCTCTCTTTCAAATGGAATTTTTGAAAAACGAATTGCATTTTCTCAATCTGGTAATCCTTTAGGCTCTGCAAAACCTCCAGCTGAACCAAACGTCTATTCCATTAGGGAAGACGAATGGAAATACATACGAAATATTCATGATGAATCTGAAGAATTGTATTTTCTTAAGGATGATCCTAATGAAAATCATAATCTTATAATGAAAGAAAACCAAAAAGCTGAAGAATTAAGAGCTGAAATGGAACGAATCTTAAATTCGTAAAGCACAATAATGTTAAATTTTTTTAAAAATATATGAATGATAAAAACTCATCAATAATCGAAAATGAATTAAAAAAACTTGGTTATTGGAATGATCTTTATAGTAAAGATGATTATTTTGGAACTGGACAAACAATTCTTGCAGATTTTGCAAAAATAATCATTGAGGAAAATAACATCTCCACTTTATTAGAACTTGGATGTGGTCAGGGAAGAGATTCTTTATTTTTTACAAATTTTGTGTCTAATGTAACTTCTGTTGACATATCTGAAAACGCAATAAATTTTGTTAAAAAAATCAAAAATGAAAGAAATTTAACAAATCTAGACCTCTTTGTACATGATATTAAAGAACCACTTGATTTTCCAGATAAATCATTTGATATGGTGTATTCAAATCTTGCACTTCAGTTTTTTGATATTAATCAATTAAATAAAATTTTCTTAAATATATCAAAAATTATGTCCAATGATTCATTTTTTATGTTCTCAACTAAAAAATCAGGAGATAAATATTTCAATTTTGGAAAAAAAATATCTGAAAACTCTTTTGAATACAAAGATATCACGAGATATTTCTTTGAAAAATCTGAAATAACACATTTGTTAGAACAAAATTTTCAAATAATTTCTTTTGAAGAGGATGAACATCAAAATCTTGATAATACAATCAGTGCCTGGTGGAAAATATTAGTAAAAAATTAATTATCTTTTTCTTTAACGACTGTAACAATAGAGAATAAAATCACACTTGTCATTAACAGAACTGTTCCTAATACTATACATCCAATACCAATCAAAGAAATATTTGTAATTATAGCCTGTTCTACAGAATAAATTTGAATTGTCCATGCAATAAAACTTAGACCAATAATAAGAAAAATTATACCTGGAATTCCATAGAATTTCAAAGGATTGTGTATTGAAGTAAATTTTATTGTACTTAATACTACTGAAGTTCCATGTGACACTGGATCTTTTGTTGATGTTTCTCCCTCATATCTTACTTTGATAGGAACTTCTGAAATTCTTAATTCGGTCTTACTTGCTTTAATTAAAATCTCTGTTGATATACCCATTCCTTCATCTGATGGAGTGATCTTGGTTATGGCTTTCTTACTGTAAGCCCTAAAACCACTTTGTGCATCGGTCAATTTTTCTTTTATTGATAAATTTGTTACTTTAGTAATTACTTTTATTCCAATTTTTCTATAATTTGGCATCTCTTCTGATTTTAAATCTAAAAATCTTGATCCAATCACAATATCGGTTTGATTTTTAATTATTGGTTCTATCACTGTTGGTATATCTTCGATTCTATGTTGTTCATCTGCATCAAAGGTAACAAATATTTCTGATTCTAATTCTTTTGCCTTCAGAAATAATGACTTGATTGCTGAACCATACCCTCTATTTTTCTCATGAGTAATTACCACGGCTCCTAATTGCTTTGCAATTGTACCTGTATAATCATTTGAACCGTCATCACACACTATGATTGTGTCTGCATATTCTTTCAATCTTGAAATCACAGATGCAATATTCTTTTCTTCATTGTAAGCTGGAATTCCGATTGTAACTTTCATAAGTTTTTTCCATAAATTTTGATTGATAAGTTATTCTCTTCATTCATAATTGATTTTTAATGTAATCTATAGAATCTACAGGTGATGGGTCTACTTTTTTTAAAATCGAAGCATAAATTGTAGAATAATCAAGTAAATACACTAAATTTGTAATTTTTGATAATATGCTACCTTCCAATGAATCAACAACTTGGTATTGTATATTTTTTGATTTCAAAAACTCCTCCATAATTCTCCATCTATCTGTTGTTTTAAAATAATCATCTTTTCCTTGTAATAATATTGGAGAAACATTCGATTTTGTTTCCCATGAAACAACTCCATTATGACATGATTCAATAATATCTTCTGTCATTGCATGAATCTTAGTATTTTCTTGCAATGAATTCTTGAAACGTGTTGCTGCTGCTTGTAATCCTGCAGGATAATAAACACAAACAATTTCTTCAATAAATCTTGCCAATTTTAATGATTTATTTTCTTCAACTAAGTTTTGTGAAAATATATTCTCACGAGTAGTTTTTAATGCCATACATGACTCATTGATATCATTTTTACTAATTGGCAAAATTGATTCTAAAATATTTAAAATTGAATATAAGAAATTTGTATATGATGCTCTTGGAGAATGAATTTTAGATATATTCTGAAATAATATATTGTTATTATTACAAAATGATTCTAATTTTCCACCTGATGAAAATCCTACTACCTTTGCTGATGTTTTTTTAGAATTTTCTAAAATTGATAATGCTTCGGTTGTATTTCCTGACACACTAGTTACAATAACCAGTGTTTTTGAATCAACAGTCTTAGGAAGTACATATCCTTTGACATTACTCACATGAATATCTTTTTTAGATAAAATTGCACTAATTGTATCTCCTATAGAACCTGAGCCTCCCATTCCTGCAAAAACAACATGATCAATGTCTCTTATGTCCATTTTATCATAATCTTTTTCACATGCTTCTATTGCAATTTCTGGCCATTTGTCATACGTTTTGAACATACATTTTGAATCAATTTTTTCCAATTCTTTTAATTCCATAACTATAACATGTGATCCTATTATTGTAAAATACTTAACTACAAAATTAACAATGTAAAAAATATTATATGCCTATTTTTAGTTTAGTCTATGACTCTAAAAACTGTAGAATGGAAAAATAACTCAGTTATAATGATTGATCAAACTAAATTACCAAATGTATTGGAATACGTAACTTATACTGATTACAATCAGGTCGCTGAAGCTATACGAACCCTTGTAGTTAGAGGTGCTCCTGCAATAGGTGTTTCCGGAGCATTTGGACTTGCTTTAGCTTCACTGCAATCTAGTGCAACTGAAAAAAATGATTTAATTTCGTACATGGAAAATGCAAAAAAAATTCTATTTGAAACACGACCTACAGCTGTAAATCTTGCTTGGGGATTAGACAAAATTATGGAAGTTGCTAACCAAGCATCTTCTGTTGAAGAAATAAAAAATAATGTTGTTGAATATGCTAAAAAAATGGCAGAAGATGATGTAACAATTAATATGACAATGGGAAAAAATGGATCTGAATTATTCAATGATAATGATACTATAATGACTCACTGTAATGCTGGTGCATTAGCCACCGTTGGTTATGGAACTGCATTAGGAGTAATTCGTGCTACAAAAGATAGTGGAAAGAATGTAAAGGTTATAGCTACTGAAACACGTCCTATTCAACAGGGTTCTAGATTAACCGCTTTTGAATTAAAACATGATGGAATAGATGTTAGTCTAATTCCGGATACTGCGGTGGGTTATTCAATGGCAAATGGTCTTGTAGATAAAATTGTTGTTGGTGCAGATAGAAT